>Ga0181565_10003152_pt1 | contig 12633 bp, 13 predicted proteins | sample 101ome_16_FD_129661 | JGI IMG/M metagenome (GOLD analysis project Ga0181565, IMG submission 129661) | Coastal salt marsh microbial communities from the Groves Creek Marsh, Skidaway Island, Georgia - 101401AT metaG (megahit assembly) | ecosystem: Environmental > Aquatic > Marine > Intertidal...
ATCCGAGGGCATACCCGCCGAGAAATACGAGGAAACCTCCGGCCTTGAGGACTTTGAGAAGGACTGGCCCAAGTGCTACAGCTGCAAGTCGCACAAGCACCCGTCTAATATGAGGAAGCACGATGACACGCGCTACATTTGCACGTCGTGCAGTATCACACGGGACTATAAGATGGGCAAGCATAGCCCTGACCTAGACCAGAATAGGGACGGGCTGTTCAGTTGAGTGAGGTTCACTTTGCCTATACTCCTTTCGACATCCACCTTCCGTTCCATCTTACGTCTGCACGGGAGAAAGCGGCTATCGGAGCCGTCGGATCAGGTAAGACTATTGCGCTCTGTGCTGATGCCATTTCTCTTGCACTGACGCAGCCGGGCAGCCGCATTATGGTTGCCCGCCAGTCGGTCCCGTCACTCAGGGACACCACCGAGACCGAGTTTGTGAACCTGCTGTCCATGCGCCCGGACGATGTAGAAGAGGGCACGACTCTGTGGGACCTGTGCGACTCGCGCAGGCAGGCCGGGCACATTGACCGCATCATGTTTCCCAACGGCTCAGAGGTGATGTTCCGCTCTCTGGACGACTGGCGCAAGCATATGTCCCTGAACCTCGCCGCCGTGTATATTGACGAGGCGTCTGAGGTCAGTGTAGACGCCTTCAACGGTCTCAAGACCCGCCTCAGGCAGCAGCAGCCGACCGCCGAGGCGCGCGAGCTGGGGCACAAGTGGGACAAAAGCAACGTCAGGCAGTTGATTGCACTGGCTACGAACCCCAACGGCCACGACTGGATCTGGGAAAGGTTCGTGAACAACCCGCCCGAGGGCACGCGTCACTTTAGGTCCACGTCATTTGACAACCCCACCCTCTACGACGACTCCGGGCAGCCGTCAAACTACCTGCAGTCGCTACTCGGGATGCCCGAAATCTGGGTTCGTCGCTACGTGCTGTGCGAGTTTGACGCTTTTGAGGGCCAGATTCTTGAGTTCTCGCCGGAAAATCACGTCATCAGCCACTTTGAGCCGCCTAAGGACTGGGAGCGGGCAATGGGACTGGACTGGGGGCTCAGGAACCCCACGGCTGTCGTGTGGTGGGCGCGCAAGCCGGGGTCAACACGCTGGGTTCAGTACCGAGAGTGGCAGACTTACGACCCGACAGACGCTCAGTCGCGCGAATCGTACCAGACTATGAGCGTTCACGACGTTGCCAAGACGATTAAGCTGCTGGAACAGGGCGAGAACATCAAATATCGCGCCGCAGACCCGGCTATTCGCAACCGAATGGGCGAATCTATGAAATCTATCCAATATTGGTTCTCTGAGCACGGACTTCACTTCCAGTTGGGCAGCAAAGACTACTCATCGCGCATTAACGCCCTAAATCAGCTGCTAGTTAGGGGCGATTTGGTGCTATCCGACCAGTGCCCCATGACATCTGTTGCATTCCAGCAGTATAGGTGGGCATCTATCAACGTACAGCGCGAAACCGACGGGGCTGAGCGGCCACGTAAGAAGGATGACCACCTTGTAGACGCTGCACAGTACATTGCTACGCTATTTTACGGAAATCAGCCCGTTCAGGCGGTAGAAAAGCCGGTTTCCACGCTAAATAGCCAGATTTGGGACCAAGTTAGCAGTCAAATCAAGTCCCAGAAGCTCCGTAACCGCTATAATATGATATAATACAAGCTATGACTACTACACCGCAACTCTTGGAAACGGCGCAGGCGTTCAACTCTAACCCTGATCCGATGTTTGCAGGATGTCTCAACACGGGCAATAACGAGCGGGGCGTTGTGTTCCCCGGCGTGGAGGTCCTTGAGGCGTCCTACTGTTTCATCGGTGTTACGAGTATGATTGAAGGCATCGCCGCAATCTACAACATCACGCCCAACGAGGCGCGTAAGCGCATTGAGGGCGACAAGAAGGCTGAGAATAAGCTGGCGAAGCTGGACAAGGAAATCGCCAATCTTAAGAAGCAGCTTGAAGAGTGGGAGAAGTTTAAGGCTGCAGCGGAGGATTCGGGCCTGTTCACTGTGGCCCTTGATTAATGGCTGACGACAGCGATAAGACACCCGCAAAGCTGGACATCATGGAGCTCGCGGAGCGTAAGGAGTACGCGCGCAAGAGCCGTCGTGTCTGGGAGCCCGACTGGTGGATGAATCTGGCCTATGTCAACGGCGAGCAGTACGTTGAGTGGGACCTGACCACCAACCGCCTGATTGAGCTGGTCCAGACGCCGGGCACCGAGCGGACCACCCACAACATCTGCATGCCCATCACGCGCCGTGAGCGGGCCAAGATCCTCAAGACCGTCCCGATTGTTGAGGCGCTGCCTCGGACGGATGCTGAGGACGATCAGTACATGGCGCGCGTCCTGAACGCCCAGTATCGCAACTGGCGCAAAGAATGGAAGATGGACCGCCGCCTTCGGAACGCATCGTTTTGGATTGTGACGACGGGTAACGCATGGCTCAAGTGGTACTGGGACTCTAATGACGCCGACGCCAAGATGGCGGTGTGTGCGCCGTTCGACGTGTACCCAGACCCGTACGCGAAGTCAATGGTTGACTGCCGCTGGGTCATCCACTCGCAGTTCCTTGACCGTGAGACCGCCGAAGAGCGTTACAACAAGAAGTTCGACTCCAATGACACCAACGTACTCACCGGCATTGAGGGCAGGCTTTACGCCAACTACACCGACTCAGTGTATGCCAACCTGCCCGGCGTAGTGGTTAACGAATACTGGGAGCCACCGAACGCATCGCGTGAGAAGGGCGCATACGTCGTGTATGCCGGGAATGAAATCATCCACGAGGGCGACTTCCCGTACGCACACGGGCACATGCCGTTTACCCACATCGGGCACATTGAGCGTGCGAACAGCAAGTGGTACGCCTCGGTCATGGACTACATTCGCGGTCCCCAGCAGGAGCTCAACCGGGTGGAGTCGCAGATTATTGAGAACCGGAACCTTGCCAATGGCAAGTGGTTTATTCCGTTCTCGCTTGAGCTTGAGGCCGAGCCGGACGCGAGCCCGCGTCAGGTGCTGCGCGCCTCCGGCGGTCCTCCCGACGCTTCGCCGCAGTTCATTGAGATTCAGGCGCTGCCGTCGTGGGTGCAGGGTGAGTCCATGCGCTTTACGCAGATGGCGCAGGACATCGCCGGTCAGCACGAGGTCAGCCGAGGTGGCGTGCCCGGTCGCGTGGAGGCCGCGCAGGCCATCCAGCTGTTGCAGGAGACCGACGATGAGGTTCTCAAGGACACCATTCACTCTCTGGAAGAGGCGCTGGCCGAGGGCCTGTGGCAGTGCTCGTCGCTGCTCAAGGAGTTTGGCGACGCCAACCAGATCCTCAAGAGCTACGACGACGAGGGGATGATTGAGGTCTTCCAGTTTCAGCGTGACCGCATCCCCGCTGGCGACGAGCTTCGCGTGGTCACGCAGACCACCACCGGCCTGCCGCAGAGCATCGCTGGTCGCTGGGATCGCGTGCTGAACCTGTGGCAGTACAAGGTCATTGAGGACCCGAAGCAGGTCATGGAGCTTCTTAACCTCGCGCCTGAGTCGCCGGACCTGCTGCCCGAGGCGCAGGACAAGGCACAGGCGTACCGTGAGAACAAGCTGATGGAGGGTGTGCTTGACGGCACGCCGAAGCCCATCCAGCCTGATAAGTGGAACAACCACGCTGTTCACATCATGGAGCACCGCCGCTACATGAACACGGATGCGTTCAAGAAGCTTGACCCAGAGATTCAAAATTACTTCCAGTTCCACCTTGACACCCACCAGCAGCTTGCAATTGACGCGGCGCTGGAAGAGTCTAAGGTGCAGATGGCGATGCAGGGCATTGACCCTAACGCGCCTCAGATGCCCCCGGAGGCTGGGGGAGCTCCGCCCGCTGGTCCGCCAGCAGGCCCACCGCAACCAGAGGGGCCGGGACCTATGGCCCCCGTCCAGCCATAGGAGGCTGAATGAGTACTAACGCACCGCCAATGCCGATGGAGCAGGGGGACATGCCCTCCGCTGCACAGGCTGGAATGGGACAGGGGGCATACCCCCCAGAGTTTAACAAGGCAGCAGACGCCGCCGAGCAGGCGCTTGGCCAGATGTACAAGATTTGCCACCAGCAGGAGCCCGGCTCCCCGCTGTGTGACGCACTGATGAACATCATGGCCGCTGTTGCAGAGATCGAGGCGACCGCCGGAACAGGTGGTCCGCCCAACGAGCCAGCACCGGAAGAGATGGCAGCGATGGAAGCTGCTGCTCCGCCGGTCCCCGGAGGCGCACCCGCGCCAATGGAAGCTGGACCTCCGGCGATGTCGGGAAACCCTGACATGGCCGCTGCCGCTGCTGAGGCAACGGCGATGATGAACACCAACCGCCGCGCACCAGCGTAGCAGAAAGAGGAACCATGAGCGAAGAGGCACAGGCACCAGCAGGCGGAGGGTTTGAAGTTGAGCCCGAGGACGTGAAGTCGTCCAAGTCTGACACGCCCAAGACCGAAAGCAAGGAGTCCAAGTCACAGCCCAAGTCTGAGACAAAGAGTTCCGACGGGAACTCTGAGTCGAAGCAGGAGGCCAAGGACGCAGGACCCGCGCCGTGGGCCAACGACCTTGCGGAGCGAGGTCTGGATGACCCTCGGATTGACCAGTATCTGCGGGAGGTTTGGCAGCCCCGCATGACCCAGTTTGAGCAGGATCTGGCCGGATGGTCTGAGCTGTTTGGTGGGGACATGGAGGCCGCACAGATCATGGCAGGACTGGCCGAGGCTCTGGACAACGACCCGGAAGGCACTTATCAGCAGATGGGCGAGCTTCTCGGCCTGTCTGGTGACATTGGGGAGTACGACGAGTTTGACGAGGCAGAGCACAGTCCCACACCGTATGACGATGACGACGAAGAGGGGTACGAGGACTCCGAAGAGGGGGATGAGTACCGCGACTGGGTGATGAGCAAGATGATGGAAGAGCAGGAGGCACAGCAGGACGCCGCCTATGAGGACCTTCTGGTCAACATTGAGCAGCAGGTGCCCGGCTTCGACCGTGATCTGTTCCACGCAGCTATCGTCGCGTTTGAGGGGGACCCGGACAGCGCAATGGAGTGGTACATGAAGTACCACCGCGCGCCCGAGGCACCGGCTGAGATGGATGGGCCGGACCCCGTGGGTGAGGGAACTAGTGGTGTGCCTAACAAGGACGAGTACTCCAATCTTGGGAGCGCGATTGACGCTTTCCTGTCGGAAGACAGGACGAGTCGGTCAACGCGCTAGATCAATTAAGGAGAAAGCCTAATGGCAGATACTTCTAGTTTCAGCGCAGCGATGAAGACCAAGTTCATTGGTCCGATTCGTGACCAGCTGCATTCTAACAAGATCCTGCTTTTCGGTCTCCGTACTCGTGACGGTGACGACAAGCAGGACATGCCGCATGCCTCTCGTGATTTCCGGGGCATTGTGGCGGACTCTACCGGCATTGACTTTGTTGGTAACGAGTTCCGTATCCCTCTCCGCACGTCGCGGAATCAGGGTACTGGTCCGCGAGCCGAGAACGCTATTCTTCCGGCTCCGGGGAATCAGGGATACAAGTACATCAGTGAGGACCTGCGGTACTTCTACGGTCTGTTCAACATCACTGGCCAGCTGCTTAAGGCCAGCGAGTCGAACGAGGGTGCGTTCCGTCGCGCCCTGCAGGCTGAGATGGAGGGCATCACTGACGACCTCAAGCGGCACGTCAACATTCAGGCGTTCGGGACCGGCGACGGTGCCCTTGCGACTGTGACGGCTGTTGCGGGTAACGACATCACGGTTGACACCACCATCTACTTTCAGGGTGGGGAGTACCTTGACGTCTACGCCGCGCCGGTTGACCCGGCTAACTCGCCGCTGAACGCTAAGGCGTTCTACGTCACGGCGATTGACCGTTCGACCCGCACCCTCACCGTCAGCGACGGTACGGGCGTCACGGTCGGCTCGGTGCTCGTTCGCGCCTCGTCTGATTCGACTCAGACGGTGCCGAACAACGACGTGTATCAGGCGATCAACGGCCTGCAGAACATCATCTCCGCAGATGGTGAGCTCCACGGCCTTGACCCGGCTAGCGCCGGGGAGACCTTCTGGAAGTCCTCTGAGGTTGACGCTGCGGGTGCCATTGTCGGCGACTCGCTCCTGCGCCAGCTCAAGGACGCCATCGGGTTTGAGTCTGGTTCCGACGAGGAGACCATCCTTATCACGACTCGTGGCGTGCGTAACCGCTACGCGAACACCCTGACCGCTCTCAAGCGTTTCAACGACGCTCAGTCGGTCAAGCTTCGCGGCGGCTTCACGGCGCTCATGTTCGATGAGACTCCGATGGTCTACGACGACCACTGCCCGCTTGGGCACGTCTTTGCGGTCAACATGCCCGCGATGTTCTGGTCGCAGATGAGCGACTGGGAGTGGATGGAGGAGGACGGCGAGGTTCTTAAGTGGGAGCCGCGCTACGACCGCTACGTCGGTGTGCTCTTCAAGTACTGCAACCTCGGTACTTGGGCGCGTAACCGCCACGGCAAGATCGTCAACGCTGAGGATGACGTTAAGTAGCCTCAGCTGGTAGCGGGAGCAGGGTGGGGCGGGGTCCTAGTGGCCCCGTCCCACACCCCAATCAAGGAGCCCCAATGGCAAAGAAGAAGAAAAAGAAGAAGCCAGAGCCAGCAAGGCCGCTGACTTGGCGAGAGCGTCGTGCTGCTGCCAAGAAAAAGCGCAAAAAGAAGGAAGCTAAGGCAGCAAAGAATCGCGCCCAGAATAGCGCGGCTAGGACAGGGCGTGTGGTGGGCGAGGCGTCAGAGCCGCTTCGCGGTGGAAAGGACGGGGCTCGCCTTTTCGACGTGAAGCCGGACGAAGGTAAGCTCAACGACTGGAACAAGATAAAGACGCCGAAGGAGAAGGCGGACGCGGCTCGCCGTAAGAACGCTGAGTGGGGACGTCAGGTTGGACAGGGACAGGTCCAAGCCGACGCTATTAATGAAAAGATTGCGCGGGAGAAGGCTTCAAGGCGCGCCGCGCAGAGTGCTAGCGAGCAGGCAGAGATGCGCTCCCGTGAAGATTACCGCAAGAGCGCCGCGCGCAAGAACACTCGTGAGTACAAGCGCGGCCAGCACCTGCTGAAAAATCCGGGCCGCGAAGAGCGCCTTGCCGAGTTTCGCCGGAGAAAGGCACGGGGCGAGGCCCACCGCGCGGTTGCCAAGCACCTGAAGGAGACCGCACCTCAGGGGGCGACTCGCGGCGCAGACGGAGCGTATGAGACCAAGCGTCAGCGCGCCGCTCGGAAGGGGAATGCCACAAAGGTGCGTAGGAATGCTATGCGGAAGAAGTATGCGCCAAAGCCGCCGTCACCCGTGAGCAAGACGGCGCGCCAGCGTGCCCGCGACATAAACACCATGAACCGCTCCGAGCCTAAGAATACCGGCAACATCTACGCAGACAAGGACCTCGCGCATGAGAAGAAGCGGATCTCATCGAAGCCCACCTACAGGCCACCGGGGCCGAGGGCCAGCAACGAAGAGTACAAGAGGGTGGCCAAGAAGGGCCTGCAGGCGAAGTACGGCGACAACAACGCATTTGTGAAGAAGCTTGGCAGGGGGCTTACGAAGTTTGGTCGGAAGATCCCCATTGCCGGTGCAGTGGTATCCGCTGCTGTGGGAGCAGACCCCCTTGAGGCGTTCCCCGGAGTAGTCGGTAAGGCAGGGTCGGCTTCGACCAAGAAGCCGAAGTGGAAGAAGCCTCCGGGCTCACGATACGTCAAGTCGTCAAAGCGCGGGGCAGCACGACGGCCTAAGCCACGGCCTAAGCCACGGCCTTCGACAAGGCCAGCTCGCAACAAGCCTAAGCCAAAGAAGTACAACCGAAAGGACACTTGGGGCTAGATGCTCGTTACACCAATACCTACTAACCTTCGACTGGATATGTCCGGCGACCGTGATACATCTGCCGTGGTGGGCAGTGACCTATACGGCATCGCTGAGCGCGTGAAAGAACTTGACCCGAATCTGATGATCGTGTTTCACGAGGACCGGGAAGAGCCCTTTACCGTGATGGAGAACTGCAAGGACGGGGTAATACGGTTCGTTGCTAGGTACAAGGAGCTGGACTCCCGTATCATTGACGACCTTAAGTACATGCTCAACGTGCCGTTTGAAGAGCGGCTTAAGAAGGTTGAGCGCGAGATTGACAGGGCTAACGCTGACCTAGAGAAGCCGGACGATGAGGTGCTTGACTGGCTGGCTTCCGAGATGCGGCGTGACATGAAGAAGTACGGGATTGTACACTAATGGCTGACACTGGGTCATACAGTGCAGCGATGAAGACTAAGGAGAAGGGAATGTCTCTTAGTAAAAAGCAGAAGCGCGCAGCGGCAGACTCCCGCACGCAGAACATTGCGATGGGGAACTACCAGAAGCAGCGCAATGCGGCTATTCAGCAGAAGCAGACCACCGGCAAGGTGGGTGCCAAGACTCAGAAGCGTCTTGATGCTGCCAAGAAGAAGAACGCTGCGGGCCCGCTGTCGTGGGCAAACTTCAAGAAGGCTTATGTCTCTAAGCACGGCGCTCAGAAGGGTCAGGAGAGCTGGGCCAAGGCGCGCGACTCGTTCTACGATTGGCGGCAGAAGCGCGGCTCGGCTGTGCAGCTTGGCGAATACTCGCGTAACGACGCTCAGACGCACGACGAGTACGGGCGCAAGAAGGCTTAATGTCTGTGCCTACGGTGACATACGCGGATCTTGTGTCCCGCTGCCTGACCTACGGGTACGGCATCTCTGACGAAGAGAACTTCAAGGTGTGGCTCAACAAGGCATACGTTGACGTAGCTGGCATGTTCCCGTGGGACTGGCTTGAGGCGCACACCGACATTGTGACGACGCCCCAGCAGCCGACGACTCTCATGCCTGACGACCTCAAGCAGTGGGGCAGGCTGTCACCGACGACGGGCGTGGACAACTGGTACGCGCCTGAGTACATGGATGAGTTCGACTACCGGGAGTACGTGCGGACCCGCAAGTACACTGAGAACCACTACGCGCAGCCCGCGTACTACACGCTGTTCGCTAACGAGATTCACTGGACACCATTCCCCGACAGGGAGTATACCTACAAGCTCAGCTACTGGGCAGCCCCTGTCGCTCTGGTGGATCCGACGGACGTGACGCGCATTCCTGACTATGACGTGGATGTGCTGGTGCAGTACGCGCTGTCGCAGATGGCTCAGCGAGAGAACGACTACTCCAAGGCAGCCTCCGCGCTTGACATGGCAGGGGCCAAGGTGAACCAGATGATGCGGAACCAGAAGTCTAAGCAGAAGCAGAAGATTGACCGGGTGCCGATGCCCGCCTCCTATGGTGGTGTGTACGACACCGACACCCGGCGACGGTGGCGCGCGTGAGTCTTGCCGAGCTGACACTTCCCTCGTCGCTCAACTCAGCGGTCCCTGTTAGCCGACTGCCGCAGGGGTACACCACCGAGCTGTCGAACGTGATGATGCGCGAGCTTCCGAGCCGTATGCGCCCGCGTAACGGCATGCGCGTGGTCGCTGCGTGGGGGTCGCTCGGTGAGGACATCTGGCCGTACTGGGCAACGGAGTCGGCGGATAACCTCCGGCTGATGATCGGTGCTGCGAAGATCACCGTGGACGACGGCGGCACAGAGAAGAAGCGTGCGTGGTCTTTCTACTATCCGCGTTACATAGTCGCACGACGTCAGTACCTTGGGATCACGACTCAGGCAGTGACTGAAGTAGAGCAGAAGATGGTCACGGTAGACTTTGAGAAGAATCAGCTGAGTAAGTTGGGAGCGCCGAGTACAGAGCAAGTTGAGCAAGACTACCAGAGGGTAATGGTACTGCCGCTTAGTTCACAGGTGATGCCGTGGGGCTCGCCGATCAAGATGGATAACTCAGTGCTGTTTACCACGGCGGGCGACGAGTTCTCGGCGCATCGTAAGTGGAAGAACCCCACGAAGAACATGGCCCACATGGATTGGAGTTGTGTCTTTGCGTGGGGAGGACAGTGGCACTGGACAAGCCCGGCAATCGGAGCGCAGCAAAATGCCGATACTACTTTGATTGCCACTAATATTGGCACGACGTTCAAGGCAACGGACGTGACGGTGCCGAACAGTGACCCTCTCCACAAGGATAACGGAGACAAAACAGGTACAATCGTTTACTATGGCGGAGGCAACAATAGGTACTACGACTACACCTATTGGTTCCAGAACAACACACCCTACGGTAATCCTCAGTACCAACTTGATCGCGCGTGGGGGTGGGGAGCTCCGGCGGACCCGACTGACCCGGATCAGTTTGGGAACGCTCTTGAGGTGATGGGCTCACCCGGAGGTTGTGTGTCGCTCGCTCAGTACAAGGGACGGTGCTTCGCTGCTAGAGGTGTTATCTCTTCGTCAAACGCGACAGCTTCTTCTGCGGGGGGCGGCACTAACGCTGATAACTACCCAAGCCGCGTCGGTGACTTTGCGGGCTACGCAGGCAACGCCCTGATCTGGTCGAAGCCGGGTAACTGGAACGATTGGCGCGATCAGGACTACGCGCTCGTGGACAACGATTCGTCAGACCCGATCACCGCGCTGGCTGCCCTGTCGGACGTTCTCTACATCTTCAAGGCCAACAAGACGTTCGCGCTTACTGGCAACGATGAGGACTCGTTCGCCATCCAGAACATCTCGGGAGTCGTGGGGTGTCCGTATCCGAACGGTATTACTGTGTACGAGAACACGCTGTTCTTCGCCGCTGCCGACGGGGTGTACTCACTCAGCGGGGCTGGGGAACTGACCAACATCACCGCGCCCGATCCCTCCACAGGCATCGCTAAGTTGTGGGCGCGCCAGCCGTGGTCGGTTGCCACTGGGCGTCCGATCCTACGCACCGCGCCAATAGAGCCCACGTCTATGTACCAGTACTACTGGCCTACGCTGGCAGTCACGCCGGACGGCACGCTGCTGGTGGCGGTGCAGGACCTGTACAATGAGCTGACTCAGAACTTTGCCTACGACATTATGAATGGGACGTGGAGCCAGTGGGGAGCACAGGACCCAGCGAACAACCCGATCCGAGTTGTGCAGATGTCGCGCGGCAGAGTGCTCGGGATTCACCGGCAGTACGTCACTGACCTTACCGACCTGTTCAATTCTGAGGGACTTGAGACTGGTTTCTATGACGAGTACGTGACGGGGGATCCTTCGCAGACCGAGGAGCTGCAGTTTCCAAAGTCGCCTATTGTTGTGGACGCTCAGATGTATCTGGCCACGCCGGGCAACACCACCCGCTTGAGGGAACTGCAGATTGACCACAACGTATACAGCACGAGTGGCGGCGAGGCAACATGGGAGTTCTCGTTCTCCCGTGACGCACACCTGCACGACGACTCTGTGGGCGAGACTCACACCCTGACGGCAGCCGCCGGGGACTCGTTGGAGACCGACCTGCACCACGACAGGTTTGCTGAACGCTACCAGCGGGAGGGCACGCAGATCGGGATTAAGATGCACCTTGAAACAGACGTAACTGAGGCAGTTAAGGACTACTCAATCTACGCAGCCTACGCTGAGATTGAGACCACACGCACAATGTCAACCACATAATATGATATAATAGGGAATAATGCGAGCTATGTATCCAGACTACGGGCGCTACGCCGCCGCAGAATCACAGAGGGCAAGCTTTATGGAAAGCGGCGCACGCGCCATGAAGCGCCCGTCCGGCGGGACCCCGAGCAAGGCGTTTGCGGATACTGTGCCCAAGGCTCCGCAGGTAGCCACGCGCTACAATCCCGGTTATGTTCCTATGAAGAAGGGGATGCGCTAGATGGCTTCAAGGTATATGACATACAAGGATTGGCTTAAGGTCAAGGGTGCCCGTAGCACCGCCGCCAATGCTGCTAAGTGGAAGGGGTCGTCGCACGGTCAGTACTACCAGCGCGTCAAGGCTCGGGACGCTGCTGCAGCTGCTGCTGCGACTCCCGCGCCGCCGCCTAAGCCTCCGCCCGTAGCACTTCCTGCGATCCCGCAGCACGGCGACGCCACTGCTTTGCAGCAGAACGCGCAGGCTGCGATGCAGCGCGACACCGCGCTTCGCACCGCCGGACAGTCGTACTCAGACTGGCTGTCCAGCAACGTCGGAGCGGGAGCATTCACCAAGGATGCAAACGGGAAGTTCACTTTCAACACCCTTAACGACGACGCCATCAGGACAGGGAAGACGGGCACCCGGCTTACTGAGCAGTACACCAAGCAGCGAGAAGGCATCAACAGCAACGCTGCTGCCCGAGGGATGGGGCGCTCCGGCAACCGCACGCAGAACCTTGTCAAGTCCCAGAACGACTACACGAAGGATATGACGAACCTCACCGACCAGTATCGGCAGGCTTCCAGTGCGTACAGCGGTGCGTCTAACGAGGCCAAGAACCAGTACCAGACCAGTGTGGCTGCTAACAACGCGGCTGGCGTTCAGCGCGAGACACAGCGCCGCCATAACACTTACGGCGTGGGAGGTTGGCGCTAATGGCTTTCGGAACATCTTACTTTGGGTTTAGCAATCCAGCATCTTCCAAGAAAAAGCGGCGGAGGCCCAAGCCTAAGCCTAAGCCTAAGCC
>Ga0181565_10003165_pt1 | contig 12611 bp, 7 predicted proteins | sample 101ome_16_FD_129661 | JGI IMG/M metagenome (GOLD analysis project Ga0181565, IMG submission 129661) | Coastal salt marsh microbial communities from the Groves Creek Marsh, Skidaway Island, Georgia - 101401AT metaG (megahit assembly) | ecosystem: Environmental > Aquatic > Marine > Intertidal zone...
AGTCCGACAAAGCGATGATGATGGACTCCGGCCTTATCGTTGAAAACGACAAGGGAAGAATTTACGACCGCTTTCGCAACCGTGTTATGTTTCCCATTCGCGACAATCGCGGTCGCTGCATCGGCTTTGGTGGCCGCGTTTTAGGCGATGAAAAACCCAAGTATCTGAATTCTCCCGAAACGCCTATATTCCATAAAGGCACAGAGCTCTACGGACTTTATGAAGCCCGCCAAGCCATGCGCGAACTACCCCGCCTAGTGGTTGTTGAAGGCTACATGGATGTCGTTTCACTCGCCCAGCACGGGATACGTTATGCGGTAGCCACACTCGGTACGGCCAGTAGTGCCGAGCACTTAGAGCTCGCTTTTAGGCACACCTCAGAAGTTGTCTTTTGTTTTGATGGCGACGAAGCCGGTCGCAAAGCTGCCCGCCGCGCTTTTGACAACTCCCTACCCGCGGTTGCCGACGGCAGACAAATTCGATTTTTATTTCTACCCGACGGTGAAGATCCTGACACACTGGTCAGGCAACGCGGTGCCGAATACTTTGCCGAGCTTGTCATCAAAGCACAGCCGTTAGAAGAATATCTGTTTAATCTTGCCGCCGAAGGCATCGATATAAAAACGATGGATGGCCGAGCAAGATTCAGCCAAGTTGCCACCGCACTGATTGGACACGTCCCTGAAGGCATATTCAAAGCACTTTTAGTCAGTGAGTTAGCTCGCCGCACCGGGGTAAGCGAAGACCGCCTGCAAGCGTTAACCGATGCTGCCACCAGCCAACATGATGTCGCCCAATGGCAGCGGCAACAAACCATCAAACAGCCCGCTGCGAAGAAAACCGTCAAAAAACAAACTCCCGAAGCATTGAGCTCGCCCAGTGCCAGCAGCCATTTCAAGATTCAGCTCAGCCAGTCGCCGGCACAAAAAGCCATTTGCCTTCTCATTCACCACCCGTTCATTGCTCATCAGGTTCACAAAATTGAGCTTTTAAAGACCAGTACTGACGAAGATGTAGCGCTGTTAACAAGGCTCATTGAATTCATCAAGGGACAGCAGCAAATGGATACAGCCACCTTGTTTGGACACATTGCCGGCAGCGAGAATGGCGCAATGAACAGCGCCCGTTTGGCAGCTTACGCCGCCCTAGATCCACTCATCCCCAACGAAGGCTTCGAGCAAGAATTTCTGGATATCATTGACCATATCCAGCATCAATTAAGGCTTCGCAATCACCAATCTCAAAGACGGGCGATACTTGACACCCCCTATGAAGAGATGACAGACGAGCAAAAACGAGAATTACTGCTATCTTTACAAGCCAAGCAACGTAAAAAGTCATGACAAGTAATAGCTAAGCGGTTAAAAAATACGCTATAATATCCGGCTATTTCAATACCGCCCTAACCTAAGAAGGTACTGTAGACGCCATGTCTGAATCTTTCGTCCAGCAATCTAGACTCAAAGACCTTATCGCAAAAGGTAAGGAACAAGGCTACCTCACTTATTCAGAGGTAAATGATCACCTGCCACAAGATATTTCAGAGCCTGATCAGGTCGAAGACATCATTCAGATGATCAACGACATGGGCATTCAAGTATTTGAAACAGCCCCTGATGCCGACGAACTATTGATGGAAGGCGGCGGCGACTCATCCGACGATATCGCCGCTGCTGAAGCGGCAGCGGCACTGGCAGCAGTTGAGCAAGAAGCCGGCCGCACCACGGACCCTGTGCGCATGTACATGCGGGAAATGGGCACCGTTGAACTTCTCACTCGCGAAGGCGAAATTGCCATTGCCAAACGCATCGAAGAAGGTATCCGTGAGTTGATGGCAGCACTTGCCTGCTTCCCTGGCTCAGTGGCAAACGTTTTAGATGAATATGCAAAAGTCGCTGAGGAAGAGCGTCGACTCGACGAGATCATTTCAGGCTTCCTTGACCCCTTTGATACAGAAGCACCTGTCAAAGAGGAAATCGAGGTAGTCGTGAAAGACGACCCTAAAGCCGACGAAGATGACGACAGTGACGACGAAGATGAAGCGCCAGACAATGGCCCTGATCCGGAAGAAGCTGCGCGTCGCTTTGAGCTACTGAAAGAACTCAACAAGAAAGCAGACGCCGCTATCGCCAAACATGGTCGCAGCAGCAAACAGGCCACAAAAGCGCTAGAAGAACTCGGGGAATCTTTTAAATACCTCAAGTTAACTCCGCGTATGTTTGACCCATTGACAACCAATGTGCGTGAAACGCTGTCTCGTGTCCGTGAGCAAGAGGCGATTATTTCACAACTTGTGACTCGCTTTGCCGGCATGCCTCGCAAAGATTTCATCAAGAGCTTTGTAGGTAGCGAAACTAATCTCGAATGGCTCGATGCGCATATCGCAAGCGGTAAGAGCTACTCAGAGAAACTCGGCCAAAACCGCAATGAAATTCTACGCGCCCAGCGTAAATTAGCGGCGATTGAAGAAATCAGCGACTTAAGCATTGCCGATATCAAAGAGATCAACCGCCGTATGTCTATGGGTGAAGTTCACACCCGTCGCGCCAAAAAAGACATGGTCGAAGCCAACCTTCGTCTTGTTATTTCTATTGCTAAAAAATACACCAACCGCGGCTTACAATTCTTGGATCTAATCCAAGAAGGCAACATAGGCCTAATGAAAGCGGTAGATAAATTTGAATATCGCCGTGGCTATAAGTTCTCGACTTACGCAACCTGGTGGATTCGTCAGGCAATTACTCGCTCAATTGCCGATCAGGCACGCACTATCCGTATTCCAGTGCACATGATCGAAACGATCAATAAGCTCAACCGTATTTCTCGTCAAATGCTTCAAGAAATGGGCCGCGAACCCACACCGGAAGAACTCGGCGAGCGCATGGAAATGCCTGAAGACAAAATTCGCAAAGTACTCAAAATCGCTAAAGAACCCATTTCTATGGAAACCCCCATTGGCGATGATGAAGATTCACATTTAGGCGACTTTATCGAAGATAGCACTATTGAGTCACCCGTTGACTCAGCGACCAGTGAAGGCCTACAAGAGGCAACGGGTAGCGTGCTGGCTGGCTTGACCGCCAGAGAAGCAAAGGTACTTCGCATGCGTTTTGGTATTGGCATGAACACTGACCACACGCTCGAAGAAGTGGGCAAACAGTTCGATGTGACGCGTGAACGTATTCGTCAGATTGAAGCCAAGGCACTTCGTAAGCTTCGCCATCCATCGCGCTCAGAGCATTTACGTAGCTTCTTAGACGACTAATTAAACGGCCCGCGGGCCGTTTTTTTTATCCAAAAAATAATCTTAACAAAACGACATTGTCAGGCTAATCTACATCAAAATAAGGAGATAACTGTGCGCATCATTATTGGATTGGCTCTATTAACGCTGACCTCGTTCGCCACCGCCGAAGCACTCGACAAGGCGCTACAACAATGTAGAACCATTGAGTCAGCGGACCAAAGGCTTGATTGTTATGACGCCATAGGCCGACAACAAGACTCCACCTCATTGCCCTCTTCGGTTAATTCAACAGCCGCCGAACCCACAAAAGCCCTGGCCACAAAAGCCCTGACCGCAAAAGCCCCAGCAAAAGATAACAGCGAACTATTTGGTTTTGAAGCAAGACAGATTACCAAACAAGTCCCCGACCGGATCAATGTTGAGGTCATCAAGGCAAACACCGTGCACGGTAAAAAAATCTTCCAACTCAGCAACGGCCAGGTGTGGAAGCAAATTGATACGAAACGTTTTGTATTTAGCCAAACAAAAGGCCAGGCTTACATCGAAAGGGGGGCTTTAGGTAGTTTCTTCTTTTCTCAACAGAATTCCAATACAAGAATCCGTGTAAAAAGAGTTAAGTAGCGGCCACAAGAGCCGCTACTAGCATTTTTAAACTTGATCCATTGCCTTGCTGTATAGCGACTGGCGCGGTGCAGCAAACACCTTTTCAATCATTGGCATAAAGAATTCGATGGGATAGGTTTCACCCTCTGGATCAAATGCGGGCGAATCGTACTTTTCAACAAACTCACGTGTTTGGGCGTAGTATGGACTCGATTCGTATTGCTTATACATATCTCGATCCATACCCAAGTAATGGAAGAAATAATAACCTTGGAAAATGCCGTGATGCTTAATCATCCAGTGGTTTGCATCGCTAACAAAGGGCTCCAAAATTGTTGCGGCCAATTCAGAGTGATTGTAAGAGCCCAATGTGTCACCAATGTCGTGCAACAAAGCACACACCACGTATTCGTCATCTTTGCCGTCTTTGTGTGCTAATGTGGCAGTTTGTAAGCAATGGGTATAGCGGTCGACAGGAAACCCACCACAATCGCCCTTAAGGATATTTAAGTGCTCGACAATGCGTTCCGGTAAGTGTTGGGCATAAGCCTTGAATTCACTAGCGATCAGTGTCCAGTCTTGTTGCGTACCGTCTTTCATATGATGAAATTGAGCTCTTTCCATGGGAACCTCTTATATTTAATGTGGCAACTATAATAATGACTTAAGCTAGCGCATCTGCAGTCATATTGCGCCAGCAACTGACATGCTAATTTGACACGCTTACGTTAAAATAGCGGTCTGACAAAGGAAGCTACATGCAAGAAAAACTCGATCAACGTCGCCGCGCAGCCGAAAAAGTCACCCTCATTGGATCGGTAATCGATCTATTACTGGGGTTGTCAAAAATCATCGTTGGCGGTATTGCCAATTCAGCCGCTCTGATTGCCGATGGCGTTCACTCGCTATCCGATCTTGCCACAGACTTTATGGTTATCGTCGTGCTGCGGCTGTCGCACAAAGGCCCTGATAAAAATCACCCCTGGGGGCATGGCCGCTATGAGACCGTCGCAACAGTAGCTTTAGGCACACTCCTCATTGTAGTTGGCCTTGGCATGGTCTATGAGATCGGCATGAATGTCTTTAATGAAGGGCAACAACCACCCCCTACTTGGCCCGCTCTTGTGGTTGCTGCTATCTCAATCATCAGTAAAGAGTGGATCTTCCGCTACAGTTTAAAAATCGGCAAAGAACTCAAATCAGACCTGCTTATTGCCAATGCCTGGCATAGCCGCACCGACGCTCTCTCATCCATCGTGGTTCTGGTTGCAGTGGCAGGAGCGATTATGGGGCTTTGGTGGCTAGACGCGCTCGCCGCCGTCATCGTTGCCGTCATGGTCGGTAAAATCGGCTGGGAGCTCGTGGCTAAAAGCGTCATTGAATTAGTAGATACCGCGCTCCCGCCCGAACGAGTGACGGAGTATCGCGATATTGTGATGGGTGTTGAAGGCGTAGTTAGCGTGCACGGCTTTAAAACAAGAACCACCAGCAACCAAGCCTTACTGGAAATGCATCTACAAGTTAAACCCTACGTTAGCGCAGCAGAAGCTCACTTCATTGGCGACACCGCCGTTTGCGCCCTGCAAAATGCCTTTGAAGATATTGGTCACGTCATTTTCCACATCGACACATTTGATGATCGCCCTTTCCACGACGCAGTGTGCCCCATCATGCCCAGTCGCCAAGAGGTTGAGCGCGAGGCGCTTAAAACATTACAAGATACACTCGATATCGACACCAAGTTAACCACCCAAGATGTCGACATCATGTTGTTTTACAATCCGCAATACATCGACCTCGAGTTGCGAATTGGCGGACATATTGTTGCTGAACTGGCCAACCAATCAATCAACCAACGTGAATTCGAAAAACAAATCGTCGCCGAGCTCACCCAATATTCATGGTGTCGAGAAGTGTGGATTTGGTGGGCTTCTTCGCAGTAGCCCGTTATCCCAACTTACTCAGCAATCGCAATCAAGCTTGCATTGCCACCGGCTGCCGTTGTATCAATGCATAGATGGCGCTCCAGCTGAAAACGCTCTTGCTGATCCGCCTCAGCAATCAAAGGAATGAGTGCACCACCACGTTCAGCGAGTGCCTTGCGATACTCTCTACCTAGCAGGGTTGACCCCTGCCAAGCCACGGCATGAAACCCCATCGCGAGTCGCAAGGCGTCAGGCTGCAACTGCCCCACCAAAATTCGTACGCGATCACTGGCTTCAGCCATAGCCATCAGTTGAGGATTAAACGCTTCAACCACACAAACAACACTATTACCTGCAGCCAATGCCGTTTCTAATTGCAACGTTGCCGCCGCGGTACTTGGTCCCAAACAAATCACCAGACCACGCGGGTGGCGTGAATACAAATTTAACTCACCAGTAGGCCCCGGTAGGGCTATCGCCTCGGCACTCAACTCTGCCTCATCATGAGCCATATGGCGAGCACTGATCAAGCTATCTATCGCTGCTTGCAGCTGATCTAAGGCAATGCAATCCGCGCCAAATTCTTGCTCATGCAACACCTCTGTTCCTCGCATCCTAGCGACGTACAATGGGCCTCCAGCTTTTGGTCCCGTACCAGACAAGCCCTCACCACCAAAAGGCTGCGAACCAACCACCGCACCAATTTGATTACGATTTACGTAGGTGTTACCCACCATAATCTTCTGGCTAATATCGCGCACACGGTGATCAAGTCGGGTATGCAAACCAAACGTTAAGCCATAACCACAACTATTGATGTCGCTAATGACCTGTTCTAACTCAGATGACTCAAAGAGTGCCACGTGTAACACCGGACCAAATATTTCTTCACCTAACTCAGCAATACTATTTACTGCCAGCACGGTTGGGGCAATAAAGGTGCCATCGGTAGGCTCCTCCAACTGTTTTAGCAGCCTACCTTGCTCCGCGAAATGATCTATATGCTTTTTAATACGGTCTTTAGCGAACCCATCAATAACAGGACCAAGATCTGTTGATAAATACCAGGGATTTCCCACCACCAATTCATCCATGGCGCCATAGAGCATTTCAAGCAACTTGTCGGCGATATCCTTTTGCACATACAGCACTCTCAGTGCAGAACAACGCTGCCCCGCACTCTGAAACGCTGAAGCGACCACATCTCTGACCACTTGCTCAGGCAGTGCTGTCGAATCAACAATCATGGCATTAAGCCCGCCAGTTTCAGCAATCAAAGGAGCATTAGGCGATAAATGGTTCGCCATATTGCGATTAATGCGCTGTGCGGTTGGCGTAGAGCCAGTAAAACAAACCCCACTCACTCTTGCATCTGAGGTAAGCGCATGGCCAATATCACTACCGCGACCAGTTAATAACTGCATTGAGGCCACCGGTATACCCGCTTCATGCATCAACTGCACCGCCCGAAATGCCATTAGCGGAGTTTGTTCTGCGGGCTTAGCAACCACAGCATTACCTGCAGCTAAAGCCCCTAAACACTGGCCAGCAAAAATAGCCAAAGGAAAATTCCATGGCGAGATACAACAAATAGTGCCGCGACCACGCGAACTATCTATTTGATTCGCATAATACAAAGCAAAATCGACCGCCTCGCGCAGTTCAGCCACCGCGTCAGCCAATGTCTTACCAGCCTCACGACAGGCCAGCGCCATCAACTCATCTGCATTATCTTCCAGTGCTTTAGCATAGCGCCTAAACGCAGCGACTTTGTCTGCTACAGGCATGCCATGCCAAAGCTCACGTCCTTTTAGCGACTCAGCTAGGGCAAGATCAACATCTTCAAGGGTTGAGTGAGTCACATAGCCAACTACGTCCTGTAGGTCGGATGGATTTATCACCTCATTCACTTTGCCGCCCACCAGATTTGACGCCACCAAAGGGCCTGCATACCAATGATGCTTAGCAAAGCGCTGGCGCTTTTCATACAACTCATCGAGGAGCTGTGGGTCAGTTAAATCCCAGCCTTTGGCATTGCGTCGTTCAGTGCCAAAAATATCTTTGGGAGCGGGTATTTGTAAACTACTTAAGCTTCGCCCACCATCAAGCACACCCACAAACGGATCAGAGGCAATCATTTGAGGGGTAAGCGAGCTATCTACCAATTGATGAACAAAGGAGCTATTTGCACCATTTTCTAACAAGCGCCGAACGAGATAGGCCAACAAATCGCTATGCGCTCCCACTGGGGCGTATATTCGACACTGTACCTGCCCATTGGCTACCAATGAACGGTAGAGCGACTCCCCCATGCCGTGCAAACGCTGAAACTCATAATTCGTTTGATCACCTGCCATATGCATCACAGCCGCGACAGTATGTGCGTTATGCGTGGCAAATTGCGGATAGATTCGATCGGTCATCGCAAACAACTGCCTTGCACATGCTAGATACGAAACGTCACTATTTACCTTGCGCGTAAAGACAGGATAGTCAGGTGTACCCAAAACTTGGGCGCGTTTAATTTCGCTGTCCCAGTAGGCCCCTTTCACCAATCTAACCATCATTTTACACTGCTGCTGTGAAGCAAGTTGGTAGAGCCAATCAAGGACAAAACTAGCTCGCTTACCATAGGCCTGAACGACCACACCGAAGCCCTGCCAATCACCCCAGTGCGCAGCCTTTACAAGCTTTTCAATGACATCGAGCGACACATCCAAACGATCCGCCTCTTCGGCGTCGATATTGAAACCCATGTTTGCACGGGCAGCCATATCAGCGAGTTTATGCACCCGTGGCAGCAGCTCTTCCAACACTCGATCGCGCTGAGCAAACTCATAACGAGGAAACAACGCCGAAAGCTTGACAGAAATACCAGGATTTTCACGCACGTCACCATGACAATGCGGCGCCAAAGCGCTGATGGCATCTTGATAGGCCTTCATATAACGAAGCGCATCATCATTTGTTTTAGCCGCCTCACCCAACATGTCGTATGAGTAGGTGTAGCCCACCGCCTGCATTTTTTCGGCGCGTTTTAGGGCTTTATCCATATTCGTACCCAACACGAATTGACGCCCCATCTCGCGCATCACTTGTGCCACAGCGGTTCTTACCAAAGGCTCGCCCATGCGCTTAATCATTCCTCGCAATGTGCCACCTAAGTGCCGTTCTTCGCTTGGCGAAAGCAACTTGCCCGTAATCAATAAGCCCCATGTAGCCGCGTTTATCAAAGGCGAACTAGCATGCCCAAGATGCTCTTGCCATTGTCCAGCTGTGATTTTATCTTCAATCAAAGCATCAATGGTTGCTGCATCAGGGACCCTAAGTAAGGCCTCAGCAAGACACATCAATGCCACACCCTCTTTAGTAGAAAGCCCATACTCCGCTAAAAATGCCTCCATCATAGAGGCCGCACCGCTATCGCGAACACGAGCAATGAGCCCTGCAGCATCAACGCAAATCGCTTTGCGTTCAGATGGGCTAAGCGCAGCTTGTTCCGCCAGTTGCCGCACCAGAATGGCCTCATCAGCATATAGATGCTGACGCACACGCTGACGAATCACGGAAAGGTTATCTATGGGAGTATTCATGATCTGCTCTACCTTTAATAATTGACTACATTGTCGATCATTAAAGAAATATTATTTTCCCGCAAAATAGTGATTTATCGTGTAAATAATAATTTTTCACACCACAAAACAGCTTTTTTTACTTAAAAATTGGGAAAATAATGATATTTTTCCCGCCAACAGAAAAAGAGAAAAATCAAAGAGAGGCAAGCCACCCACTGTGGGCAGCTTGCAGGAGAGGACTTAGTGACGATTAATAATTGCGTTAGCCACTACCTTAGGCGCTTCTTCGTAACGTAAGAACTCCATCGAGTAGGTAGCGCGACCTTGAGTTTGACTTCGCAAATCGGTGGCGTAACCAAACATTTCTGAAAGTGGCACTTCGGCGAACACAATTTTCCCCGACAAGCTATCTTCCATGCCATTGATGACACCACGACGGCGATTCAAATCGCCCACCACATCCCCCATATTTTCTTCTGGGGTGGCAACTTCTACTTTCATCAATGGCTCAAGCAATACTGCACCACCAAATTCATGGAGTTTCTTAGTCGCCATTGAAGCTGCGATTTTGAACGCCATTTCATTGGAATCCACATCGTGGTAGGAACCATCTTTAAGAATTGCACGCAAACCAAGCAAAGGGTATCCCGCCAAGACACCATTTCGCATTTGTTCATCGACACCTTTTTGGATCGCAGGAATATATTCTTTGGGTACGACACCGCCAACGATTTCGTTCTGGAAGTCGAGACCTTCTTGAATTTCCGCATCCTCTGGCAGAGGTGAAAACTCGATGACCACATGACCATATTGACCGCGACCACCGGACTGGCGAACGAACTTACCTTCGATTTCTACGGTGTTGCGGATCGCCTCACGATAAGCCACCTGTGGCTTACCAATATTGGCATCAACCGAAAACTCGCGGCGCATACGATCAACGATAATATCAAGGTGCAATTCACCCATGCCCGAAATAATGGTCTGCCCAGTCTCTGGGTCGGTAGCCACCCGGAAAGACGGATCTTCTTGCGCCAGCTTACTCAGCGCAGTACCCATTTTATCTTGGTCAGCCTGACTACGTGGCTCAACCGCCACCGAAATGACGGGCTCAGGGAATTCCATGCGCTCTAGTGTGATCACCTTGTTCTGGTCGCACAGGGTATCTCCAGTAGTGACATCTTTAAGACCCACGATGGCCGCGATATCACCCGCCAACACTTCCTTGATCTCTTCACGAGAATTGGCGTGCATTTGTACCATTCGCCCAACGCGCTCACGCTTGCCTTTAACTGCATTCCAAACCACATCACCGGTCTTGAGAGTGCCTGAGTAAACTCGCATGAAAGTAAGAGTACCAACAAAGGGGTCAGTAGCAATTTTAAAGGCCAGGGCGGCAAAAGGCTCTGCATCATCGGCATAACGCTCTGCCAATGTCTCATCCTTATCGTTCAAATGACCTTCGATCGCTTTAACTTCTGTCGGAGAAGGTAGGAATTCAATCACCGCGTCCAATACGGCTTGCACACCCTTATTTTTGAAAGCCGAGCCACCGAGTACGAGTACGATCTCATTGGCTAGAGTGCGAATTCTCAAGCCCAACTTAATATCTTCTTCAGACAGCTCACCATCATCCAGATAACGCTCCATCAACTCTTCATTGGCCTCGGCAGCTGCCTCAACCATGAATTCGCGCATTTCTTCGCATTGATCTTGCAGCTCAGCGGGAATCTCTTCATAGGTAAAGGTCATACCCATGTCATCTTGATTCCAGATAACCGCCTTCATCTTGATCAGGTCAACGACCCCGGTAAAATCCTCTTCACTACCGATCGTCATCTGAATGGGAACAGCATTCGCCTTCAAGCGTGTGCGTAGCTGCTCGATAACCTTGACATAATCCGCGCCCGTACGATCCATTTTGTTAACGAAAACTATTCTGGGCACTTCATACTTATTGGCTTGACGCCATACGGTTTCGGTTTGGGGCTGAACGCCGGACGAGCCACACAGCACAACCACGGTACCATCGAGTACGCGTAAAGATCGCTCCACCTCAATGGTAAAATCAACGTGCCCAGGGGTATCGATGATATTGATTCGGTGCTGATCAAACTGCTGCTGCATACCAGCCCAGAAACAGGTCGTCGCCGCCGAAGTAATTGTAATACCCCGTTCCTGTTCCTGCTCCATCCAATCCATTGTCGCGGCACCATCGTGTACCTCGCCTATCTTGTGCGATAGACCGGTATAGTAAAGTACCCGTTCGGTAGTGGTGGTTTTGCCCGCGTCAACGTGGGCACAGATACCAATATTACGATAGCGTTCAATCGGTGTTTTACGAGCCACAGAAGTATCCCTTTAGGTAAAAATTAAAGAGCGAAATTATAGCGCAAGGGCGCGCCAAACGATACTGGGCGAGATCAATCTTATTACGGGTTTTAGCTCATCCACAGCGCCTATTTGAACGTAAAACAATGCAAAGTGAGGATGTAATGGCAGATTTTAACGAACAAGATAGCTCGCGGATTATAGAAATGGCCTGGGAGGATAGAACCCCTTTTGAAGCCATCGAAAACCAATTCGGCCTGTGTGAGGCAGATGTCATCAAGCACATGCGAGCCAATATGAAGCCCAGTTCTTTTCGACTGTGGCGCGCCCGGGTTTCTGCACGCACCACCAAACACCAAAAGCTTCGCCCCGAGGGCGTTTCTCGCGGCTATTGCTCAACCCAGTACAAAATACGTAGTAAACGCAAGTAGCCACAATACAAAACACACCTAGGGTTTATTGCAATCCACCGCTATAATGGCATTTTTTTGAGCCGCCACCCGATGGAAGTCATCCTAAGCAAAATACTCCCCATTCTTGGCTATTTTAGTCTCGGTCTTATTGGCCAAAAGCTGAATTTGATAAGCCAATCCAAGGGTAATCTGCTAGTAAAAGTCTCTTTTTTTTACACCCTGCCCGCACTGGTTTTTCACTCACTAACCCACACCCAACTCACCATTGACCTTATTTACTTACCCGCTGCTGGCATAGCCGCCATCGCTCTAGTGACAGTCGCCGTATGGCTTTACACCCGCAACAAGTCACTCAGCCAAAAACAGCGAGGCACCATCATCCTTGGCAGCATGTCGATGAACGCCGCCTTCGCCATCCCTTTTGTGCTGTTATTTTTTGGCCACGACGCCATGATCTACGCCGTGTTATTCGATCTTGGCAACGCAATCATGGTGTTTACCGCCTGTTACTTTGTCG
>Ga0181565_10003166_pt1 | contig 12599 bp, 10 predicted proteins | sample 101ome_16_FD_129661 | JGI IMG/M metagenome (GOLD analysis project Ga0181565, IMG submission 129661) | Coastal salt marsh microbial communities from the Groves Creek Marsh, Skidaway Island, Georgia - 101401AT metaG (megahit assembly) | ecosystem: Environmental > Aquatic > Marine > Intertidal...
CTCGTGTGCTAATATTGCTAAAATCTCAGAATTATTCATTTGATTTAGGATCGTATCAAAAAAAACGATTCGTTTGTTTTTACCGAAGCCTGTGAAATAAGCATTGCCATGAGTGCTCCTTTTAGAGGCATCCATTTGAAAAATTTCTTTTGCGCTAAAGTCTACCTTTTTTAACAAGCGTTGAATTTCATGGTTAAGCTCCTCATTTTCAAGAGGGGTAAATTTATTAAATATGGGGGCTAGGAATTTAGGATAGACGAATAGAAGAATTATTTGAAAACCAATAAATGCAGTCCAGGAGTAGACCCACCAAAGGTTCCCCATAAGTTCTAGAATCTTTAAAATTCCGATAAAAAGAGGCAGCGCGAGTAAAAGAGTTAATATTAATGATTTTACAATATCGACAACAAACACTTTATAAGTTGTTTTGTTAAAGCCGTATTTTTCTTCTATTTTAAATGTTGAGTACCAACTAATTGGAATACCGATCAAAGTTTCAATAAGGATAAATAAAATAAAAAAATTAGATGATTGTATGATGTCACTTTGTGTATTTGTGGTGATAAATGTTAGATATTCCAATCCTCCACCAAGAGTCCATAGAAGTAGGGTAATTAGTTTTAAACTTCGAATAAATTTACCAAAAGATAATTTTTCAAGATTATATTTAGTTGCTTTTTGATGTTCTTCTAATGAAATAATTTTTACAAAATAATCTGGGACATTTTGGATATTTTTCTGAAGTGATTTTTTTTGTCTGAGGTCTAAGTAATTTTGAACAATTACCTTAATACAAAGGACGCTAAGAAATAGTTTCGTAAAGGGCTGAAGTGAGTGAATTATTTCCATTTGATATTCCTCGTTTTTTCTCGGCATGGCGAGAGCATAAGACTGATTTAATTCTTTGTTAAAATAATAGATATTGCCTAGAATGGTCAAACATTAGTAAGGAGAATTAAGATGGAAGTGGTGCAATTATGGCCAAATAGTCCTTTAGACAATTTTAATTATTTGATTACCAAGGGCGTGGATGCTCTAGTTGTTGACCCTTTTGACTTTCAATTTATTAAAAAAGAAATCGAAAAAAGAGAGTTGAATGTCATTGGAATTATTAATACTCATTCACATTGGGACCATGTAAAAGCAAACTTGGAATTGCAAAATTTATATAATATCCCAGTTATTGTTAACAAAAAATCTCTCAGCGTTATTCCAGGAGCAACAACTGGTGTTTCATCTGGTGACATTATATTTGATGATGAACGAAGTTGGGTGGAAATCATTGAGACTCCTGGACATACAGATGACCATATTTGTTTAAAAATAATGAAGGATAAAAAAGTTGTCAGTGTATTGAGTGGTGATACGTTATTTAATGCTGGCGTAGGAAATTGTAAAAATGGAGGAAATCCTGAAAAATTATATCAAACAATATCCCATTATTTTCACTTATTAAGCGATGAGGTTTTAATTTATCCGGGCCATGATTATTTAATAAATAATTTAGAGTTTACCCTTTCTATTGAGTCGAGCAACGTTTCTGCGAGAAAATTACTATCAGATGTTAAAACTGAGTTTAAAGGCCGACATTGTTCAAAAATTTTGAATATTGGTGAGGAAAAAGGAATTAACACCTTTTTTCGTCTCTCAAATGACAAGGTTAGACAACACTTAAAAATGGACAACTCTAGTGACAAGGAGGTGTTTATTAAATTAAGATCTATGCGAGATAAATGGTAGATAAGGAGCTAAAAAATGGCATTTCCAAAAATTGGAAACAAGGCACCTGCGTTCACTTTACAAAATCAAAAAGGTGAAAAAGTAAGCCTAAAAGACTTTACTGGTAAGAAAAACGTAGTTGTGTATTTCTATCCGAGAGCAATGACTCCTGGCTGTACGGTTCAGGCATGCGGAATAAGAGATTATAAAAAAGAATTTGCAAAGGTCAAAACGGAGGTGTTAGCTATTTCTCCAGATACACCAGAAAAGCTTCTGCGTTTTGAAGAAAAAAAGGAGCTAAACTTTACTTTGCTAAGTGATCCTGAACACAAAATCGCAGACAAGTACGGTGCCTGGGGCCCAAAGCAATTTATGGGAAAGAAATTTGATGGTATCCTTAGGACAACTTTTATTGTCAATAAAGAGGGGAGACTTGTTCACGTCATGGACAAGGTAAAGACAAAGACACATCATGACGATGTTCTAGAATATATTAAAGATAACTTATAAAACGATATGGGCCCTACTTAAGTAAGGGCCCTTTTATTTGTACTACTGTTGGTTTTGGAATATCTCCATTTTTATTTGAAGGCCAATTACTAGTCAGATCATTAATTGTTTTACTTAGCTCGCCTGGGTGTTGAACGCTCAAAAAGAGTGTTTTTTGGTCAGGTGAGATTGTTACACCTGTTAGTTCTGCGTCTTTTGGAGCAGAGGCAATTTGATAGACTTCCCCAGCATTCTCACCGACTGTGGGAATAAAAAACAAGCCATTATTTCCGAATTTTTTATATTTAGATTTTCCAATACTTTTGCCAGATATATCACAGCATAACCAAATATTTCCCTTTTTATCGAAGGTTAAGTTATCGGGGCAACTAAAATCATCCCCACCTGGAATAAAAGTTTCGCTTTGAAACTTTAATGGATTTGTTTTTGATTCTGAGATTTTTAAGATAGAGCCGTGATAATTTTTCTTAGGCTTGTTATTGCTTAGGCAGACAAATACATCTCCGGTTATTGGATGTATTTCGATATCCTCAGGTCTATCGAGAGGTGTGGCCCCGACAAGCCTACCTGCTTCTCGGCAATTTATTTGAACATCAAGTTGATTTTTAAAGCGTGACTTTAATTTTTTAGATGAATTTATATCTAATGATACCCATTCTCCCTTATCTATGTTTGCGACATATAGGGTTCCTTTATCCAAAGACGTTTTGTCATTTGAAATAAATTTATAGAGAAATTCGTCTACTGTATCATCACCAGAATAAACAACTAGGTTTCCAAAAGCATCATAAGTTGTTGTTGCGCATTCATGGCAAAACCTTCCAAGTGATGTGTGTTTTTTTGCTTCTCCTGTTTTGGGATTAACTTCAACAACCCAGCCGTAATGCTCAGGGGGAAAATCATAATACTTTTCCCATTGGTGATCGCCAGATAATTTGCTACCGTCCTTCTTTCTTTCTCCATGAAAGCCGTCATAGTTCTCTTCACAGGTTAGAATGTTTCCCCATGGAGTTACTCCTCCTGCACAGTTTGCAACCATGCCAATTGCCGATTTTTTTCCACTAATACTGACCTGGTTGGCAAATGGGATTTCTGTCAATGCCGTAATTCGTCGGTTGTAATTTGAATTAGGGTTTATCTTCCATTCGGCTTTATCATTTTCTCGAACCAGTTCAACTAAACTACCGCCCATATTATACATTTCTTGCTGTACTTGATTTTTAGTTTTTGGCCCCGATGAGTTTCCATGAATAAAAAGTGGATTAATATATTCATGATTCGTCCAAAGAATACCTCTGTTTTTATCTAGTGGTGTAAAGGCAGTGTAGTCACAATTAAATCCAAAGCGATCAAAAGCAGAAATACTTTGATTCCATGTCACAAGAGGAGAGTAGCTAAACCCTGGAGCTAGAATTAAGTCATCTTCAAAAGTAGAAGAAATTGAAGGGATTCTTTTGTGCGGTGATCCACTTGCAATTAGGCTTCTAGAGATAAAAGGAAAAGAGGCGCATGATGCTCCTAAAAACTTTAAAAATTGTCTTCTATTTTGTGTCGGCATAATTTACCCATTAATGATGTTGTCTTTATCCTCAAGAATTTTAATCTCTATGGTTTCATTTAGGAATTGAAATACAGTTAGAAATTCATTAAGAAGTGAATTTGTCAGGCTTATCTCTATATCTCTAAAGATTGACTCCTTTTGATGTTCAAGAGTTGAATAAAAACATAAGCCTTCGTTTGCTTCTAAGGTAAAATAAACATATGAGGAATCTTTTTTAGGGACCCGGATAATAAGAGTATGAATTTGATCGGTCATCAATGCCTCCTTTTAAAAGATTTGACTAAATCAATGAATATTTTAAAATTTATAATTATAGGGACTTAGGATGAGTCTTAATTATATATCCTGCTAATTCAGTAGGATACTAAGTCAGGGAGGACGAATTTTGAACAATTTTAATAAATTTTTGTTATTAAAAATTGTTTCGATTTTATATGTCGTGACATTAGCCTCTTGTTCTCACTTCAATACTTTTAAAGATGATTCAGTTTCCAAAGAAAAATATGAAGAGTTATTAAAAAAATACAAGGACTTAATAGGACAAAAAGTCCCTCAGAAAACTGGAGTGATTATCGATGATGCTCTCGCAGTAGAGGAATTTCGGGCCAAGTTGATTAAAACGACAAAACAAGAAAGTACACCAACACAATCCTATGATTTGAGAAGAGTTCAAAAAGACATCAGTCTGCTTTATCAAGCTTATGATAAATATCGAAAAAAAGAATTCGGTGACGTCATTATTATATTAAAGGAGTTGGAGAACTCCCAGGTAAGCAAAGTAAGAGCACAAGCGCGCTACTTGTTGGCGATAACAATGAATGATCAAGGAGAGCATGATATTGCAATGCAAATTTTTGAAGAAATTGTGCTTCACAAAAGAAATAGTATTTTCGCCCTCTTGAGCTTGAATCGATTAATTGATGTCACCAGGCAATTAGGATTAATGAAAAAAAATGAGTACTTTTCTCAGTTATATGCAAGGTTTTTAAAATAGATGACTAGATTTAAAAAAATATTCAGCACTCTTTTAATCCTTGGAGTGGTACTTCAGACGAAAGAGATGTCTGCACAAATAGATTCAGATATTGATGATATGCCTGAGGAGGAAGCGGTCTTAAAGCAGGTAGAAGATGAAGCTTTAAATTCTCCTCCTGAAGATGAGTTAAGCCTAAGCGACCTCGATCTCCTAGACGAGGAAGATAAAAAAATTTTGAAATCAGATGACTTGACGAAATCTGTTTTGCAAGAAGATCGAATAAAAGTTTCAGATCAAGAAGAGGACAACGAAATTAGTAGCCTGAAAGAGGAAATCTCGGAGGTTATTGATTTAAGTAACCGTGAAAAAACAAGATCAGTAATTGATGTTAAAGAGAGTTTAAATACAGGCAGTGTTCAAAATAAAACGATCTCTGAAATTGAAATATTTGATGTTGGTGAAGAGGAGAAAAAACTTTTAGAGGAAGTTAACCTATTAAAAGGAAAATTATCAGAAGAGGAGTGGGATACTCTTTATTCTGCATCTAAGCCTGTTCGTTATGTGATTCAAGAGGGAGATTATCTTTGGAAAATTTCACAGCGACTATTTGGGTCTGGTTTCTACTACGCTAAAATCTGGTCGTTAAATCCCCAAATTACTAATCCTCATGAAGTTGAACCGGGAATGGTTCTGGTATTTGAAACAGGTGACGAAAACTTATTGCCAACCGTAAAGATGGGAAACTTTGATGATTTGAATGCGTTTGAAGAGAAAACGTTTAAAGGCGAAATTGATTTAGCAGAGTTTGGAGAGAGTAATACTCCAAGATGGTTGACCGAAAGTCTTAAACTTAAAAAATCTGGGGCATTTTTTCAAACCCTCTCAGAAGAAAATTATAAAGATTTTAATGACAGAGCGAAACTTCGCTTGAATACCGAATATAAAAAATTTGTGCCTGACGTTCCTTCATTAAACGTTGTTGTCAAAAATGAAGATTACGATGATGTTGGCTTTGATAAAAATTCTAAAATTTCTTTTAAGTACAGTAATGGTTTCTACCTAAATACTTTTGTTTCAACCAATATTGTTCAAGATTTTGGTTTTATTGAAGCATTACCTGAAGAAAGGTCAATGATTCACAAGTATGACAAGATTTATGTTAACTTTGATAAGAATGTCGAAGTTAGGCCAGGGGATCTATACTCAGTTTATCAGCCTCAAGGCAAAGTCGAGCATGAGATTAGTGATCGAGAGGGTTATCAATATACGATTTCAGCCCAAATAAAAGCGATTCGGAAAATTAATAATTTATGGGAGTGTGAAGTTGTCGATTTAAGTGCAATAACTAAAAGGTTTGATCGCGTAACAGTTTACACTCAAAAAATAGAAAAGATTCAACCAACGTTTAATGAAAGAAATATCGAAGCTGCAATAGTTGGTAGCTATAATGATATGGCCAAAAACTTTCAATTCGGTGATGTCTTATATCTAGATAGAGGTCGAGGAGATGGTGTCGAGATTGGAAACGTTTTTGAGGTTTACAGTTTTTTTGATCGAGGCTTAGAGAGAAGAATTACCAGAGATCCTACCTATAAAATTGGTGAGATTACCGTTATTGCGATGACTGATGATTTTGCTACTGGGTTAATCACAAATCTTCATGACGAAGTTAGACTGGGAAATTTGGCGATTTCAAAGAGTTCTGTTGACGCTCTAAGAATGGCAAGAATTGAAAACCAGTCTGTGTTTAAGAAATTGAACAAACTAAAAAAGGATGGCCTTGAAAACCTAGACCTTGAGCTCGACTTAACCAATGTGAGTGATGATTTATTAGAGCAGGCACAACGTGTTCAATTGACCGACGATGAGATTGAAGAGTTAGAGCGCAGGGAGTTAGAGAAATCTGTTCTTAGTGAGCATGAGAAAGATTTACTTGACCTTGAACGCCTAGAGTCAGAAATAATATCAGCAGAGGCCAAGCTTAACGAGGCAAAGGTTGATGAAGATAAATACCTTGAAACACGAAGTTTAGACGAGATGGAGAAAAGTATTCAGCGAATTAAAGATCCAAATGAATTTGCAGGAATGGATGAAATTGAGGATGAGGTGGGGCGTCAATACATGGATGAAGACCTCAACTCAAGAGAAAATCCTTACGGCCTATCCGAATTTGACCTTGAAGAATTGGATGAGTTGATGAATACTGAAATCAAGTAACATAATTTCAATGACTTTCAACGGACAAATATATGAGTGCACAAAGTACTGCAACTTCTGCGGCAAAAAAGAAGACATCAAAGAAAAAGACCACTAAAAAGGTTGCAAAGAAAACGACAAAAACAACTAAGAAAGCAGCGAAAAAAACGACCAAAAAAACGACGAAGAAAGCAGCTAAAAGAGACCTCGGTGACTTTAGCTTAGTCGTTGTCGAGTCTCCATCAAAAGCAAAGACGATTAAGAAGTATTTGGGAAAAGGCTTTCAGGTGATTGCATCTAATGGCCATATTAAAGACCTACCAAAGTCAAAGCTTGGTGTTGATATTGATGATAATTTCAATATTGACCTTGTTCCTATCACGGGCAAAGGCGACAAAATTGCTCGTATTGTTGAGCTGGCGAAAGATGCGCAAACTGTTTTTCTTGCTCCCGATATGGACCGCGAGGGAGAAGCAATTGCTCACCATATTGCGGAAGAAATCAGAAGCCCCCGAAAAGTTCACAGAGTTGTATTTAACGCCGTCACTAAAACCGCTGTTAGGAAAGCGATTGAAGAGCCAACAGCGCTAAATGCTCATATGTATGACTCTCAAAAAACACGGCGAGTTTTGGACCGACTTGTTGGTTATAAGATTTCTCCTATTTTGTGGGATAAAGTCCAGAGAGGAATTTCCGCAGGGAGGGTTCAATCGGTCGCCCTAAGGATCATTGTTGACCGTGAACAAGAGATTAAAGACTTCACCCCCGAGCAGTGGTTTTCCATTCACGGAACATCGTCTAAGTCTGATATTGACTTTGAAGTTAAATATTATGGAGAGGAAGCAAATAAAAAAACAGAACTGGTTGATCATGACTTTGTTAAAAAGATTTTATCAGATGTAAAAGGAAAGAAATTAAACGTCACTAGTGTCAAAAAGCGTGAGCGAAAGCAAAATCCAACTCCTCCATTCACTACTTCAAAGCTTCAGCAGGAAGCCTCAAATAAGTTAGGTTTTACGGCAAAAAGAACGATGATGGTTGCTCAAAAACTTTATGAGGGGATTGAGATTACCGGACATAGTTTACAAGGTTTAATTACCTATATGAGAACTGACTCAGTGAGAACGGAGCCAGAAAGTCTGCAGGCCTTACGAACTTATATCGAGGACAAATATGGGAGGAATCATTTATCAGAGTCTCCAATTGAACATAAGTCAAGAAAGTCAAATTCAAAGGTTCAAGATGCCCATGAAGCAATTAGACCGACGAATTTAGAGTTCTCTCCTGATGTCGTTAAGGGTGACCTAGAACCTGACCAACTTAAGTTATATGAGCTTATATGGAATAAGTTTATTTCATCACAAATGGCACCAGCAATTATTGATCAAACAACTGTTGTGATGGAAAGTGAGGGACATTTTTTTAGAGCAAATGGGTCAATCGTAAAGTTTCCAGGCTTTAGAACAGTTTACCTCGAAGCAGCAGCAGAGAAAGCAAAGAATAAAAAAGGGGATGACGAAACTGAATCAAGCGGAAAAAATTCTATTTTGCCTGATATTAGTGAAGGTGACAGCTTGTCACTTAAAAAACCATTTGAGGACTTAGAGCATTGGACCAGTCCTCCTCCGCGCTACAATGAAGCTTCTCTTGTTAAAAGTTTAGAAGAGCAAGGTATTGGTCGTCCTTCTACGTATGCATCTATTATCTCAAATATTCAAGACCGTGGTTATGTTGAAAAAATTGAAAATAGGTTTCTTCCTAATGAGCTAGGGATAGTTGTATGCCGTATGTTAGTTGAGTCCTTTCCAGATGTTATGGATGTTACCTTTACAGCAAAAGTTGAAGAACAATTAGACAAGATTGAAGAGGGCGAAGTTAAATACAAAAGATTTTTGAAAGAGTTTTGGAAAAGCTTTGAAGTCACCTTGGAAAAAGCTAAAGAGGAAATGAAAAACCTTAAAAAGCAAAACATTCCAACTGGTGTTAGTTGTTTAAAGTGCTCTGATGGAGAATATCAAATTAAGTGGGGAAGAAACGGACAGTTTCTAGCATGCTCAAATTACCCAGATTGTAATTCAACTCAAGATTTTAAAAAAGATTTGGATGGAAATATTCATATCTTACCAAAGAATTATTTTAGAGATAACTGCCCTACATGTAGTAAAAGGCTCGAAGTAAAGAAAGGTAAGTACGGACGATTTGTTCGTTGTGAAGAGTATCCAAACTGCGAAACAACATTGCCATATACTATTGATGTAACTTGCCCCGAATGTAAAAAAGGGAAGTTTGCTGAAAAAAAATCTCGTTATGGAAAATTTTTCTACGGATGCACGAGCTATCCTGACTGTGAAAATGCTCTCTGGAGTAAGCCTCGTAAATTTGACTGCGAGGGATGTGGGTATCCACTTATGTTAGATAGAGTGACCAAGCGAGAGGGCCATCAACTTCAGTGTCCAAAGTGTAAGCACAAGGTAGATATTGAAAATACTCCTTTTAAAGAAGAAGCCCAATAGGTTAAAATTTAACTAATTATGTCAGGGAGGACATTTTGTTAAAGAGTTTAATGAACTCTTACGGACCACGTGAGAGAAAAGAAATTGTCATACTTTATTTGAAGGGTTTATTAATGGGCATGGCCGACCTGATCCCTGGTGTCTCTGGCGGGACAATAGCTTTCATTACAGGAATATATGACGACTTGTTAACCGCCATCTCAAAAATTAATGGAGATTTTTTTAAAAAACTATTTTCAAAGAAATACCTTGAAGCAATCGAGGAGTCTTCAGCTAGATTTCTAGTTGTTTTACTCGCAGGGGTTGGAACATCTATCATTTTATTTGCGCGGTTGATGCATTACTTAATGGAAAATCACGCTGTGCCTACTTGGTCACTGTTTTTTGGATTGATCCTCGCTTCCATCGTTGCTCTTTCTAGAAATGTTAAAAAAGTTGTTGGGTTTAATCTAATTTGGATAGCTCTTGGTGGGGGATTTGCATATGCTGTCGTTTCATTAGTTCCTGTTGAGACACCTGAAAATTATGCCTTCATCTTCTTTTGTGGTTTTATTGCAATTATGGCGATGATTTTACCTGGGCTATCAGGTTCATTTTTATTGTTGATCCTAGGGAAATATCAATTTATCACTGGTGCAATAAAATCTCCTTTTGCAGGTAATAACCTAATTATTATGGCCGTTTTCTCTATCGGTGCTATCATCGGTCTTTTGTTATTTAGTCGAATTTTAAAATACTTTTTAACTAATTTTCACGAAGCAACAATGGCATTTTTAATTGGGGTTTTAATAGGATCATTAAAAAAAGTATGGCCTTGGAAAAAAGTACTCGAGACGAGAGTAATAAGAGGGAAAGTTAAAGTTTTAACCGAGGCTAATTTTCTACCAGACTCTATTGATCAAACTGTTATCATGGCCATTTTTTTGGCAGTCTTTGGTTTTGCTTTTGTGTATCTATTAGAGAAATTTGCTGGAAGAAAAAATGAGCAAAACGTTTAATGCATTAGTCATCGTAAGGGATGACGTCAGTTCAACTTTTACTTGGTCTGGAATTCCTAATCATATTGTAAAAATACTAAAGGATAATGGAGTCAATGTTACAGTTGTCGACAAGCTTGGTTTTCCAAAGCATTTTAAATGGCGCGTACAAAGGGTGTTGCAAAAACTGATTAAGTCTTGTGGCCCCAAATATTACTCGCTTGATACATCAAGATATTACGCTGATTTATTAAGTAAAAGAATAAATCAAGTATCTAACGATTATGATTTCATTTTAGCGATTGATTTTACTGAGGGACTTCCTTTTTTTAAAACAGATAAACCTTTATTTGTGTTTAGGGATGCGAGCTATTTACAATTGAATGATATTTCATATCCTGGGTATGAGAATTTTTCAGATTTAGATCGCGTGGAATTGCAAAAGATTGAAGAGAAAAGTTTTAACGTGTGTGAAAAAGTTCTTATTACATCTAATTGGGCAATTGATTATTGTCAAAAATCCTATCCAAAAATTGAGCGTCAAAAATATCAAGTATTACCTTTTTCAGCTCAAGTTTATCCTCCACCGTTAAGAGAGGACTGGAAGATCCGCTCTTTTGAAGCTGCGGATGAACTTCGTTTTTTATTCATTGGGAGAGATTGGAAAAGAAAAGGTGGGCCTAAAGCTCTAGAAATTTTGGATGAATTAAATCTAAAAGGAATGAGCGTTTCACTCACTATTGTCGGTGCAGACCCAGATGTAGGTGATAGAGAATATAAGATAGAAAAAATAGTGAACTTAGATTTAAGCAAACCCTCAGAAAGTGAGCGCATGAGAGAGCTCTATAGAAATGCTCATTTTTTTATTTTACCAATAAATATTGAGGCGTTTGGTATTGTTTTCTCTGAAGCAATGAGTTTTGGTTTGCCAATTATCACTCACGATATTTGTGCGTTGTCAGAAATTATGATGCATAATAAACATGGAGTTTGTTTGCCTATTGATTGTGACGCAAAGAGCTTTGCGTCAAGCATTGAGGATATTGTGCTTTCTTCTGAGAAGTACGAGAGAATGCAAGAGGAGTGTTTTGATCGATTTAAAGGTCATTTTCACCCAAATAAATGGGTGGAGCGCCTACTTTCTCTAGTTCAGTAGATTTATTCATTTACTGATGGATAAAAGCTTATTATATTATTGGTTCGCGCGGGATTAGCTCAGCTGGATAGAGTAGCTGGCTTCGAACCAGTTGGTCGGGAGTTCGAATCTCTCATCCCGCGCCATAAAAAAAAGGGAATCGTTAGATTCCCTTTTTTTTTGGTTTTAAGTGAAGATTCGAACGACCTTGGGACGCCAGCGATAAAACGTCCCGGTGGGACGTTTTAACTTATTGATTAAGGCTAAAGAGAAACATTGTTAGAAACAGAGTTCGGTGGCGGAATCTCTCATCGGCGCGCCATAAAAAAAAGGGAATCGTCAGGTTCGTATTAGCTTAAGAGCTGAGCGATAATCGAACATATCTAAAGGTGATATTAATTCTTGGGCCTACTGGTTTAGCAGTTTTTGCCAATTGATGCTTGTAAATGTGCTGTGTGGCACCTTTCATTAATAATATACTATTGTGAGGAAGATTTATTTTATAGGTATGATTATTCTTTAAGTGCCTGAGGTGAAAACTTCTTGTTGCTCCAAAACTGACCGAGGCAATTGTTGGATTTTCGCCTAGCTCCTTTTCATTATCACTGTGCCAAGCGGCATAATCTTTTCCTGTCTCATATAGGTTAACAAGTGCGCTATTAAAAATTTCACCCGTTGTTTTCTGGGCCATATTTTTTATTTTTAATAATTCATCATTCCAGAAAAGAGGGCTTAGTTTAATCGATGAGTATTTGTAAGTTAATTTCTGATGGTCCGCAAACCAAGCTTGATGTCTTGGAATATATACTTCTTTGCCAAAGATTCTAATTTTATCTTTTCGCCAATTAATACCTTCTTTTAATTGGTTAAATTCATTCATGCTGAGATCGAAGGCATTTTCAATAAGGTAAACTTCGCAATATTTGTCTTTTATGATGGTTGTTTTTTTCATGATAAATAACCTAGAGGGCGCGCAGTCCCCCTAGGAGATAGATGTAGATTACCTGTTATA
>Ga0181565_10003178_pt1 | contig 12586 bp, 10 predicted proteins | sample 101ome_16_FD_129661 | JGI IMG/M metagenome (GOLD analysis project Ga0181565, IMG submission 129661) | Coastal salt marsh microbial communities from the Groves Creek Marsh, Skidaway Island, Georgia - 101401AT metaG (megahit assembly) | ecosystem: Environmental > Aquatic > Marine > Intertidal...
CAAAACGACATGTCCAAAACGGTCGGGGGTTCGCCAGCACCATGGGCAAGCGTTCGGCGACCGGTGGATTCGACCCATCGGGAATTGATGCGGACGCTTGGGAGGAACTGGAAGGCCAACTTGAGGCCACCATCCCCAACTACGACCGTGTGAACAGGTGGATGACGTTTGGGCAAGACAAACGGTGGCGACGTAACGTCCGAAACCACGCTACTGCCGGCATGAAGGTGCTTGAAGTCGGGTGCGGTCCAGGCTCGTTTGCAGAAGATTTGGTCGGGCTTGATGTGACCTGTCTTGACCCTTCAGCGGAAATGTTGGCAACTGCGCAACCTCGGGTGGATGCGGCTCGAGCAGCCCGAGGCGAGCATCCGGCTTCGTACGTGCAAGCTATTGCGGAGGACATTCCGCTGCCCGATGCCACTTTTGACATGGTGTTCTGCTTGTTTTCCTTCCGAGATTTCAAAGACAAGGAACAGGGTTTGAGGGAAATTTTCCGTGTCCTCAAACCGGGAGGAAGGTTGGTGATGTGCGACGCTGGGAAGGCCAACAAACTTCACGGTTTCTTTGGATACTTATGGATGAACACGGTGGTCCAACTCATGGCGAGACTCATCACCCGTGAAAAGAACCATCCCTGGAAAGGCCTGGCCAACAGTTATACTCACTATGGCACAAATGGATATTATCGAACGATGATGAGGAAGGTGGGTTTTCAAGACGTTCAGGGTCGTTTGTTGTACCCATTTGGTATGGCAAGCCGCTTCCGGGGGACGAAACCCGGGGAATGAAGCCAGCAGGATGGTTCGTTAGACTCATAAACCCTCCTTAGGTGGACAAATCAACAGGTGTTCTTCATGGGTATGTCAGAAGTCCTCCGAAGCATCAAATCCGCAGAACAAGATGCTGAGAAGCGTCTTTCCGATGCTCTAGAAGAAGCGTCGAAAATCCTCTCCGATGACCGTCGCCAGTCAACGGAACTTGTCCAAAAGGCGGCCGACGAGACGGTTGCCATGACGCAATCCATCCTTGACGAAGCCCGCGGCAAGGCTCAAGGCGAGGCCGATGATGTCAAATCCTCTGGGGCCAAAGAAGTGGCCGCCATTGAATCCAATTCAGCAAGCAATCAGGACAAGGCTGTCCAAATGGTTGTTGACGCACTGACTTCTGCTTGAGGCGATTCCATGTTTGACACGGTAGCCATGTCACGATTGACCGTGGCCGCTCCTGTTGATCGAATGGCCGAAGTCCTGCGAACCTGCACCACCCTCGGGTGTGTCCACATCGAGTCTTACACCAACTTTGAGGAAGGCGTACAGGTCGGCCGTGCTGCTGAATCAGACGAAGCCAACCATGTCAGTTCGTTGTTGGCCAAAGTTCGAGCAGCCGTTTCTGCCTTCAAACCCGTCAACGGAGAAGGGCCCGTTCCTCTTCATCGCGTCAAAGAATTGCTTGAAGGGACGTTCGGCGATGAATTGCAGAAAGGGCTGGATTTGCTTGACACTCAACGAGATGCAGAGGCAGAACTTGCAACCCTTGACGAACAAATCCACCTCCTGCAGCGCTTGGCCCCGCTCAACATGGATCTCGATCTTCTGTCAAGCTCCGACCGGGTTGAGGTGTATGTCTCCGAGACCAAGAAAGCCAGCAAAGCAAGAGGTGTGTTTGGCCCCCTAGCATCCAAGGTTCAACTTGCCTCCGCACCCGGCATCGTCGCTGTTGCCTGCCTTCCCTCCGAAGGTGCTGAAGTTCAGATGGCGCTCGGAGAACTCGGTGGGAAGCCCGTGCAGGTTCCCGCCATGGAAGGATCGGCTTCTGAAGCGCTCAAGGCTTTGATGGCCAAGCGCAAGGAAGTCGAGGGCACCATGTACTCTGCCTCTGAAGACGCTACTCGCTGGGCTCGCAACAACGGCCGAAACATTCTCGCCGTTCACGAGTACCTCTCCAAAGAGGATGAAATCCACACCGCTCCCACTCAACTCGCCGTGACAGGTCAGGCGTTTGCGCTGGATGCATGGGTGCCTTCTTCCAAAGAAGGCGATGTCCGTGCGGCTCTCAAATCGATGGCCTCTCACATCGAGATTGCACCCTATGTGAACGACCATCACCACCATGATGACGACGGTCACGACGATCATCACCACGAAGAGCCCACCCCACCCGTGGCTCTGGAAAACGATGCGGTGTCTCGTCCGTTTGAGTTGATGGTCGGTTTGGTCGGCCGCCCGACTTACGGCACCTTTGACCCCACGTTCTTCCTCATGCTGACCTTCCCGATGATTTACGGGTTGATCTTGGGCGACTTTGGCTACGGATTTGTCATCTTCCTCCTCGCGCTCTGGCTCGGCACGAAACCTTTCGCCGCTGACCCCGTTGCCAAGAACGGCATCACCATTCTGAAGTGGATGGGCGTTTGGTGCATGATTTGGGGCTTCTTATTCGCTGAAGGCTTCGGCTTTGTTTGGGATGGAAGCATGTATGATGCCAACGGTGTGCTCAAAGACGGTTACACGTGGGGGCCAGACATCGCTTTCCTCGCCAACTTCTACGACTGGACCTACAACAACATCACCTTCCCATCATTCATCACCGATACGCTCAACATGGATTACACCAAAATCCCCTTCCACCGTGCCGATTCTTCTCTAGAGGAATACGTGCTGCTTTCGGTGTACCTCGGTATTGCCCACCTCATGTTTGGTTTCATCCTCGGATTCATCAACGTGGCACGAGCCCACGGCCTCCTCGCTGCCTTCTTTGAGAAGGGAAGTTGGATCATCATCTTGGCCGCCGGTACCCTCCACATCTACGGTTTCTTGACCACCGACCAAGGCGTGTTTGATCTCACGCCCTACGCACTTGCCACCCTCGCTGGCGTTGGTTGTCTCATCATCGGACTGGCTGTCTTTGAGAAGTTCGGATGGGCAGGTGGTTTCATCATGGGACCCATCGAGACCTTTGGCCTTCTTGCCAACACGTTGTCTTACCTTCGTGTCATGGGCGTCGGTGTCGCAGGCGTCAAAATCGCCGAGGTTTCCATCACGATGGGATGGGAGCTCATGATCTCGGGTGGTGGTATCGTGTCCCTCATCCTCGGTTTTGTGTTGTTCGTCTTCATTCAAGCATTCGCACTCGCGCTTGGTTTGCTCTCCCCGAGCATCCACGCAGCCCGTCTCCACTTCGTAGAGTGGATGGGCAAGTTCTACGACGGCTCCGGTCGGGTTTTTACCCCGATTGGCGGTCGCACCCTCCATACGGAGGGGCAATCATAGTCCCCTGGACACAAAATAGGAGGTAGAAAATATGAACAAGAATACCCTGAAAATGAGCCTACGCACGCTGATCGTTTTGGCAACGCTCGCTTTGGTCGCCCAAGGCGCTGCTGCTGATGAAAACGGAACCACCGACGATTCGAGTGCAACTGACGGAATGACCGGCGACGTTGGTGTCGGACTTGCCCTTGGCCTCGCAGCCATCGGTGCAGGTTTCTCCCAAGCCGCCATCGGCAGCGCTGCTGTCGGTATGCTCGCCGAGGACGGCAGCAAGTTCGGTGTTGCACTGATCTTCACCGCTCTGCCTGAATCCATCGTGATTCTCGGTGCGCTTCCGCTCTTCCTCAACTAAGGACGACGGTTGTTCGTTGGGCTCTGCCCAGTGAAACGACAAACATTGGAGACGATATCATGACCCTAGAAACACTCGCGAACGACATCGCTGCAGCGGCGGAAAACGAAGCCAAGGCGTTGATTGCTGATGCGAAGGCCGAAGCCAAGAAACTCTTGGCCGAAGCTGAAGCCAAAGCCAACACCCTCCGTGACGAAGCCCAGCAGCGTGCTGAAAAAGAAGCCGTACAAATCGCCCGAGAGACCGTGGCGAGCGCTCGGCAATCCAACCAAAAGGACATCCTCATCGCCCGCCGAAAGGTGCTCGATGCCACTCTGGATGCTGCACGACAACACATCGCCGATCCCGGCATGAAAGGCCGCGCGGCTTTGTTGAAGTCCATGCTTGGAGAGTCCAAGAAGTTGGCAAAAGGCAAGTTTGTGATTCGGCCTGTAGAGGTTGACCGTGCAGCCATTTCCAAGGATGCAGGCGACCGGAAGATGGGCGAAAGTGTGGACGGCCTCGGCGGGTTCATCCTCGAGGCTGAAGACGGTTCGGTATCGTTTGATATGCGCTTTGACAACATGCTTGAACGGGCTTGGTCGACGCAACTCTCTGCTGTGAACGAAACTCTGTTTGGATGAAGAAGGTGAACACATGATGCTCGGAAACACCCCTTATGTCGTCTCACGTGCTAAGGCACGACGGCAAAAGCTGGCAGACCGAGCTCGCCTTCGACAACTCATCAACCAGTCCGTTGATCAACTCACCGTGGCTGTTGCAGACATCGGCTATCGTAACGAGATTGACCTGTACGCAGGAAAACTGACCGGTGGCGATCTCGTTGAAGCCGCTCTCACGCACAACCTCGAGGCCGAGTTGACCGAAATCGTCAACATGACGAACGCTACGATTCGCCCACTGATTGAAATTTACACCTCGCGCTTTGAGTATCAGAATGCCAAAGCGGTGCTGCGTGCGATTCACAACGAAGTTTCTGTGGAAGAGGTGGGCAACTCCATTCTTCCGGAAATCAACGATGTTAACACGCCCTGGCTCAAAGTGGTGGAGAGCTGTGACGACCTCAAATCGGCTGCAACGCTGATGCGAAGGAAATCGTTTGGCTCAGCGTTGGCGAGAGTCCCCGAAAGCGGTACACTTTCTGAATACGAAGATGCCCTTGACCGACATTACTACGCTTCGGCTCAACGGGCCCTTCTTCAATCGAAAGGTGCACCGGCTCGGTTCCTTTCCCGCTTGTTTGCTGCTGAGATCGATCACAAAAACATCGTCAACATTCTTGAGGCCAGTGCCGTTGGTATTTCCAACGAACAACTGGTCTCTCTGTTGATACCAGGTGGCCGATTGATTCCAAAGCGAGCCTTTTCGACCATTGCAACCAGCGGTCGTGACGGCATGATGGACCTGCTCCGAACAGGAGACAAGTTCGACATGGCGGCCTTTGAAACAACGTTGTCGGAAGCAGAAGAAAGCCGCAGCCTTGACGCTGTGGTGACGTGGATGAAAGCGAGAGAATACGCTATGATGCAACGGATGAGCTACCTCCATCCTGTATCGGCGCTCCCCATCATCCACTACGTCGCCATGAAAGTTCAGGAAGTCATGGATTTGCGTTTGATTGTGCGTGGCCGACTTGCAGGCCTGTCTGCAGAAGTGTTGGAGGCCCACGTTCTTTGAGGTGATACTATGGAGATTGCAGTCGTTGGTTCTCCTGCCTTTACCCTGGGCTTCCAGCTTGCTGGTTTGTCCGACCTATACAATCCTGAAGGGGAGGAAGAATTGCACTCCACCCTTCGCAGCCTACTCAACAACAAATCCGTTGGTATCATGGTGGTCGACTCCGCCGTGATGGCCACGTTGCCCGACCGACTGCGTGATCAGTTGTCGGCGTCCGTCTCCCCCACGGTTCTTGGAATCGGTACGGAGGAAGACACCAGCTTGCGAGACACCATTCGCAAGGCTATAGGAGTCGATTTGTGGAAGTGATGTTCCAACCAAAACAAGGAGGAAGAAAAAATGAGCAATGAAGGAGTGATTTACCGAATTTCGGGACCTGTCGTGACTGCCACTGGCATGAACGCTGCGATGTATGACGTGGTTCGCGTTGGCCATGAAGGACTGATGGGCGAAGTGATTGAACTGCACGGTGACAAGGCCGTTATTCAGGTGTACGAAGACACCTCGGGTATCCGTCCTGGTGAGCCTGTGTTGAACACCGAAGAAACGCTGTCCGTTGCCTTGGGACCCGGCCTCCTCACCCAGATTTACGACGGAATTCAGCGCCCGCTCGCCTCCCTCGAGGAAGTGATGGGTGTGTTCATTACCCGTGGTGTGGATGCTGACGCCTTCGATATGAAGAAGGTCTGGACTTTTGAACCTCAAGTCGCGAAAGGCGATGAGGTCGTCAGCGGCCAAGTGATTGGTCATGTCCAAGAGACCGAGACCATTACCCACAAGATCATGGTTCCACCCGGCAAAGGCGGCAAGGTGAAGTCCATTGAATCGGGCGACTTCGACGTCACACAAACCGTGTGTGTCCTCGAGGACGGCACAGAATTGGCCATGATGCAAAAGTGGCCCGTTCGTACGCCTCGTCCATACACGCAGAAGTACGCACCTGACACCCCTCTCGTGACGGGTATGCGCATTCTTGACTTCCTCTTCCCGCTCGCAAAGGGTGGCGCTGCCGGTATTCCTGGTCCGTTTGGTTCCGGAAAGACGGTGACGCAACAATCCCTCGCCAAGTACTCCGACGCACAACTTGTGGTCTACATCGGGTGCGGTGAGCGAGGAAACGAGTTGACTGAAGTGTTGGATGAGTTCCCTCACTTGATCGACCCGAACACCGGAAAGCCGCTCATGAACCGAACGGTCATGATCGCCAACACCTCCAACATGCCTGTGGCTGCTCGTGAAGCATCCGTGTACACCGGAATTACGATTGCAGAGTACTTCCGAGACATGGGGTACGACGTTGCTCTCATGGCAGACTCGACTTCCCGATGGGCTGAGGCCATGCGTGAAATTTCATCCCGTCTGGAAGAAATGCCTGGTGAGGAAGGTTACCCTGCGTACCTTTCCTCTCGTATCGCAGAATTTTACGAACGAGCTGGACGTGTTGAGACGCTCAACGGCGACGACGGCTCGGTCACGGTTATCGGTGCTGTGTCACCGCCTGGTGGTGACATCTCCGAACCTGTGTCGCAAGGAACGCTCCGAATCGTGAAGGTGTTTTGGGGCCTTGACGCAGGTTTGGCACGACAGCGCCACTTCCCTGCCATCAACTGGTTGAATTCGTATTCGCTCTATCCGCAAAGTTTGGACCAGTGGTTCCGAGACAACATTGCGCAGGATTTCCCAGAGATTCGAACCCAAATCAGTGGGCTGCTTCAGGTCGAAGCCGAGCTGCAAGAAATTGTTCAACTCGTCGGTTCCGACGCCTTGCCGGTGGACCAGCAATTGACGCTTGAAGTCGCTCGTATGATCCGTGAGTTCTTCCTTCAACAGAATGGCTTTGACCCTGTGGACGCTTACTGTGACATCAAGTTGCAATACGAGATGGCAAAGGCCATCCTTTCGTTCCAAGACGCAGCCAAGGCTGCCATGGCCGACGGTGCATTGCTCAACGATGTGGTCAACGTTCCCGCTCGCTCCAACTTGATGCGTGCTCGCTTTGAGGAGGGTTACATCGACCGTATTGAAGCCATGGTCAAGGAGATGAACGAAGAAATTGGCAACGCTGTGGAGGCCAACTGAGGAGAGGATGAAGATGACAGGAAAAGAATACCGAACCATTACCGACGTCAAAGGCCCATTGGTCTTTTTGAACAAAACAGAGCCTGTTGCATTTGGTGAAATCGTTACCCTTCGCTTGGCGAACGGGGACATCAAGAACGGCCAAGTCCTCGACACTTCCGACGATCTCGTCATTGTCCAGGTGTTTGAAGGAACAGCCAAAATCAACCGAGAAACCGGTGTGACCTTCATGGGCGATGTGTTCAAACTGCCCGTGAGCACCGACCTTGTCGGACGCATTCTCGACGGTGCAGGACGCCCACGTGACGGTGGTCCAGAAATCGTCGCTGATGAAAAGGCCGACATCATCGGTGCGGCCATCAACCCGTACAGCCGACAATCTCCCCACGACTTTATTCAAACGGGAATTTCGGCCATTGACTGTTGTACCACCCTCGTTCGTGGACAAAAGTTGCCGATTTTCTCAGCATCGGGTTTGCCACACAACGACATTGCGTTGCAAATCGCTCGTCAGGCCAAACTCAAGGATTCCGATGAGGAATTTATTGTGGTGTTTTGCGCAATGGGTATCACCGCTGAAGAGTACAACTTCTTCCGTTCTGACTTGGAGCGAACCGGTGCGCTCGAAAACGCAGTGTTGTTCGTTAACCTTGCCGACGACCCAGCCGTTGAGCGAATCATCACCCCGCGTCTTGCCCTGACGGCTGCCGAGTACCTTGCCTTCGAGAAGGACTACCACGTGCTCGTCATCTACACGGACATGACCAACTATTGCGACGCACTCCGCCAAATTGGTGCTGCTCGTGAAGAAGTGCCTGGTCGCCGTGGATACCCCGGTTACATGTACACTGACTTGGCCATGCTCTACGAGCGTGCAGGTATCGTGAAGGGCAAGAAAGGCTCCATCACACAGTTCCCGATTTTGACCATGCCCGGTGACGATATCACCCACCCGATTCCGGATTTGTCCGGTTACATTACGGAAGGTCAGATCGTGATTAGCAGCGAGTTGCACCAACAAGGTATCTATCCACCGATCAACTTGTTGCCATCGCTCTCTCGGCTCATGGGTTCGTGTATCGGTGAGAAAACCACCCGTGACGACCACAAGAAGGTCAGTGACCAGATGTACGCTGCCTATGCACAAGGCCGTGAATTGCGCGGTTTGGTAGCCATCGTTGGTGAGGATGCATTGAACGAGCGTGACAAGCAACTCTTGGACTTCTCGGGTGTGTTTGAGGACAAGTTCCTTCGCCAATCCCGTGACGAAGACCGAACCATCGACGAAACCCTTGATCTCTGCTGGCAATTGATGGCGAGCATTGACACGAAGTACCTCGTTCGATTGGACGAGGAGCTTATCGGAAAGTACCACCCGGACAACCGAGAGTGATGTGGAAGCGAAATACGACGGCAAGGAGGTGAGAAAGCATGGCATTGGACATCAAACCAACCCGAAGCGAACTCATCAAGTTGAAGGGTCGTATCAAGCAAACAAAGAACGGTTACAAGTTGCTGAAGATGAAGCGAGACGGTTTGTTTCACGAATTCCGAACCCTTCTTTCAGAAATGATTGAGGCAAAGCGGGATTTGACCCAAGCCTACCGTTTGGCGAAAACGCGTATTGACTTGGCCAACGCCATTGAAGGTGGTCTTGCCGTTCGCGCAGCAGCCATCGCCAACTCAGCCCATCCTGAAGTTGAAGTCGAGCGGCGCAACATCATGGGTGTTGTCGTTCCCAGCGTCAGCGGAAGCAACCTCAAGTCCACTTTTGCCGAGCGAGGCATTGGATTCATCGGTTCCTCGCCCTACATTGATGAAGCCAGCGATTCGTTCAGTGAGTTGATTGAAAAAATCGTCAAGGCGTCTGAAATGGAAGCCACACTCAAGCGCCTGTTGGCTGAAATTGAAGCCACCAAACGCCGTGTGAACGCCCTCGAGTTCAAGGTCATCCCAGAACTTGAAGAAGCCAAGGTGTTCATCCAACTGCGTTTGGAAGAAATGGAGCGAGAAGAGACGTTTAGGCTGAAGCGTTTCAAGAACAAGTGAAGCAGTTCTCTGAACCCCTGCAACGAGGGATTCATGGAGGATGGGTCGCACCGTCACGGTAAGGGGGAAGGTGGGTGAGCGACGAATCACTTGACCAAACGGCCCTTCCCCACCACCGTCGTGCATGGTCTCAACACGATTTGTTGGCGTCAACGCTTTCGCAGTATGTGGAGGTGCATGGAGAGAACGGAGGCCGATGGCCAGCATGGTCCATCAGTCCGAAATCAGACGATGTTCACGATGACGTGAAAGAACTCAACCAGCACCTGGATCGTCTTGGTTGGATGGCGAAACTCACCAGAAACGAGGGTTGGGTTTTGACGGTCTTTCCTGCACCTGAACGCCAGTTCCCGCGTTTCAACACCCTGCTGGTTTTCTGGGTGCTTTCCGCCTTGACGCTTACGCTTGCGGGCCATTTTTGGATGACCTCCAGTCGACCCACAGAAGGATGGTTCCATTCCTCTTCCTTCGTCGATGCCCTGCTGGGTTACACTCTTCCTATCCTTGCGGTCATCTTCGTCGCTTCCTTCGTTCAACAGAGGGTGGCTGCGAGATATGGCGTGCGAAGCGGTCATATCCTTCCAGTTCCTGATTTCACCATCGCTCTCTATGCCATCGGTTTGTTTCCTTCAAACTGGTTGTTTTGGCCCTTCGGGCTTCTCTTGCTTCCAACGCTTCCACGGATGGACGCCCGTCCTTGGCCGGACCGGGCATCCTTAGGATTCACGGCTTTGGTTGTCCCCGTGGTGTTGAGCATCTTCGGTGCAATCCTTTTCTTGTCGGGGTTGAACATGACACCCGAATACCTTGCTTCCACCGTCATGCCGTTGTTTACTGAGCCACCCGTGTTTCTGAGTTTAATCGCCCTTGAGGTGGTTGGCGACGATGCGTGGGTACGGCTGATTTGGGCACATCCTTGGGTGCATGCAGGAGGGATGTTGATGCTCTTCGCTTGGATTTCGATTCTCCCCATACCCACGTTTCCTGGCGGCCGCTTGTTAATTGCCCGAATGGGTATGTTGGAGGCCCGCAGTTCAAGCACGCAAAGTTTGATTTTCGTCATCGTGTTGTTTTGTGCGTATGTTTTTGGCGTGTTTGAAGCGTTCTCGCTGTGGTTCCTCGTGTTCGCTTTGCTTTTGCCGTTGTTGTTTTTCTTTGGAAACGATTTGCGCATTCCGTTGATTCTTGACGAAACCACGGGCCTGAGCGAGGAGGAACACAGGCGCATGGGCATGTTGTTGCTGGTTGTTTTCGTCTTGATGCTGCCTGCATCTCAACCGGTCGTTCACGACGACGACTGGAATTCCGACCTCACCTTTGAGTTGTCGTCGCCCGAGATGGCGGTTCTCCAAGAGGACGGCACTTGGCTTTCAAGAACGATGGTCAAAATAACCAATCCATCTTCCTTGAGCCAGCCCTATGCCATTCACGCTGCGTTTGCGTTCGATGAGCACGATTGGAGCGTCGAGTGGGATTGTGATGGCGAGGACACCCGTTCGTTCAACGGTGAGGGGTGCGGTGCAGACCTGTTGCCTCAACGCACGGCGTTCTTCTGGCTGAACCTGACATGGGACGGCACCGTTCAGCCGACCATGGCTACAGGATCCTACATGGTGGAAATCAACAACGGCTATGAAACGGTTCCGTTTACCGTTCGACCGGCCCTTGAAGTGGTCCCTTCCCAGCGTTGGTACGATGATCTTGACGGTTCAACCGTGCTGCGTTGTGTTGACTTGCATGGAGCACTGGTTAATTCCACGTGGCTTTCCATTGAAATCGACGCAGCGGGCTTGGACCACGTGCAGACGCCTCTCGTCCTCATGGACGGGGCGCAGGACCTCAAGGCTAACACCACCGATGTCCCCGACCGGGTCTGCCTTTCGGGACTTGACCCGTTGGTTTTCCAGCCTTCGATGGCCACCATTCACCTCAACAACGACACGTTCACTCCATTGTTACCGGAGCGCAGACCTGTCCGAGCGTACGTACCTGCGTCCGGTTGGACCATCACTTCAGCTTCCGAACAAGGGTGGGGAGCGTTACTGTCGGATGGTGGTATTCTTCTTGCAAGTGAAGAGCAATGTCCGCTTAATGCAAGCCTGAGTACACCTCCTCGACCGATGGAAGGGGGGGAGTGGGTTTGGGACACAACCGTTCGAACTTCGGGCTATCTTCCGCTGGTGGAGGCTGAGCAAAACCTCACTCTACTCATGGCGGAGGGAACGAATGTCTCGCTTTGCACCGACCTCTTTTCCCCCTATCCTCGCGTGGCGTTTACCGTTGAAGAAGGCCCGGAATTGCTCATTTCTTGGATGGGCACCAACACGCGTTTCTGGTCCACGCCATGGGCGATCGCTTCCAACGGGACGTTGTTGAATGCCGGTATGGCGGATTTCACCATCACCAATCCAAACGAGGACCCCGTACCCTTCCGACTGGCAAGAGAAGGGAGTTTTGGTGATGAATGGCAGCACAACTGGAACGGGACAACCTTGCCCCCAGGCGCCACCTCATTTTCCCTCATACCTCCTGCCTCTCCTCTCGCAACCATGTGGTTGAGTTTGGAGGCTGGAACGGTTGTGCTCCACCTTGCGAGCTATCAATGAGGTGAGGTGTTGAGGTTAACCGTTCTCGGTGTTGGTTCGCTCGGTCGAGTGTTTGCATCGTGCATGGCTTCCACATCACACGAGGTTCACCTTCATGTTCGGGGTGAACGGGGTGCTCAAGCCATCCTTGAGGGCCTCAAAGTGACGGGTTTCGGCATGGAGGCCATCCCCGCAGAACGGTTTTTGTTTACGTGCGAGGAATTGGAGACACCGCCTTCATTTCAAGCAAAATCTGATGTGGTGTTGTTGGCATGCAAATCCTACGATGTGCCCTCACTCGTAGAGGCTGCTTCCTTTTTTCTCAAAGCCGATGGGGTTGCGTTGGCGGTCTCCAACGGCCTCGGGCATGCAGAAACACTCACAAGGGGTCTCGGGACAAAGCGGGTTGTCACGGCGACTACCACGCACGGTGCCTTTTCCCAACCGAACGGGGAAGTTGTTTGGGCTGGAAAAGGGACCCTCAATCTTGCAAAAACACCTCTCGGGCCTTCCGATGAGATCTTCTCTTCACTGCAGAGGGTCATGTCGGAGGCAGGCTTGGCACCACTCGTTGA
>Ga0181565_10003198_pt1 | contig 12558 bp, 4 predicted proteins | sample 101ome_16_FD_129661 | JGI IMG/M metagenome (GOLD analysis project Ga0181565, IMG submission 129661) | Coastal salt marsh microbial communities from the Groves Creek Marsh, Skidaway Island, Georgia - 101401AT metaG (megahit assembly) | ecosystem: Environmental > Aquatic > Marine > Intertidal zone...
GCCCAATGCGATGTTCATGCGTTTTGCTTGAAATGGTTCAGTATCAATTATCCAATCATCAAAGTGCTCATTGAAATCATCAATAATGCCACTTCCATTAATGTCTTCTCCCCAAAATGTATCTTCACTATCAATATCTGGCGCAGGCCCAACCGAACCATTAAGGGAGTAGGCAGGGAAAGCAGAAAACTTAAAATCACTTCTACCCGAAAAGGAGTCATTGGTAAATTCACTTACATTTCCAATCACATCACGAAGACCAAACATACTTTGACACTCTTTTGTGTATTCACTACCGGTATGAAGCGAGCGAATTTCACTAACATCTGTTCCTGGAAGTGTGTGAACAAAACCAGCTGCGGGGTATTCAGTATCTGTAAAACCATCCTCAAGTCCGCTAGCTTCACTTGAATTACATTTTGAGGTCGAGTTTAAACTAAGTCCAGTTTCCAGTGTATTGATCTCTGAATTAGAATATTCATCGCCCCACTGTGAATAAGCTATTTGAAGAAGCCTTGATGGTAAACTCATATCATAAAATTGCTCATCATCACTTTCAACAAAAAAATCTCCTTTGCCTGAAGAGTCTGAAGTAATATGATCATCATCTGTATTAATCGTGGTGACGAGACCGAGAACATTTGTATTTAAATGTAGCCGTGACTCCTTGCAAATTGCATTTGCTTTTTCCTGAGTAATATTAACAAGAGGAGGTTGATGATGATTCATCAAACTATGGGTAGAAGAAAATTCGGTGACCGTTTGGAAAGCTTCCCAGGTATCATCATCCGAAATTGCACGGTAACAAGAACCATTTGAGCGATTATAATAAATCATCCCAGCACGCGACGCAGTGATATTACCGCTTGGCACGGTGTCTCCGAGACAATCACCATCATCATAATTATTTCCACTACACCCATTTTTTGTGTAAGGACAACCGGCTTCCACCTGCATAACGAGATAATCTTTTTCAATATCGTAAATATTGTCTGTGCTTCCAAAGCTCTCAAATTGACAGGTAAAATTATTATCGTTGTCGATTCTAAAATCCTCAGGATTTTCTTGATCAGTTCGCTCATTTGCGTGCATTATCTGACACATTTTTTTATTCGCCATCCAACGGTGAACAAGCGCCATATTTTTAGGCGGTGAGAGAATTCTAATCACGCTGTACGTTTCTGGACTCCTGCTAGAAACATTTTTAATAATGGGCCGAACCTCATAAAAGTAAACAGTCCCAGGAATTGGCGGCAACCTTGAGGACTCAAAACTATCTGTCCATTCACTAGCTCCTGCAGGGATGGGAAAAATATTGATGGGTTCATCTCGATTGAAATCAAAGCTTTGTGGAGAATCGAGAGAGTTATCATCCCCAAAATCAAAGTTATTATTTTTGTTAACCATGGCAAGTTTTCTATAGACATTATAGCCTGTAATGACATCATTTGTTGAGACGTTAAACTTCTCCCATCCAAGTGTTGTCGTTCCTGTTGCGATATAAGGTGAGAAATTAAATTCTCCACCGTCAGTATCAACGACATCACTTCGATAACAAGTGCGATGCTCTATATCATAAAAAGCTTCATTGAACGTTTTGGGAATTACTTGCTCTCCTAAACGTTTATCTTTATAGGCCACATCAGTTGTTGAATCATCTACAGGCAGATTGGGTGAAAAATGCCCAATACAACTTGCCCCTAAAAACATTTCCTTGCTACAACTTTGAGCAATTTTTGATTGAGAAACGTTACAATAAGTCATCAAGCTTTCCCAATAATGAGCGCTTGAAACTTTTGTCATCTGAGTAACTTCACCACTACTTGCCTTCCCCGAGGGATTATCAAAATCGAGGTTAACAGCAACGAAATCATTTCGCGCTTTTCCTTTTATGATACGATCTGTCTCATCATCATCTTTTTCATTCACCGAACGTGTTAAATCACAGCCTAGCGTTCCTAAGTGATTCATCGAAATTCTAAGTAAATTATCCTCATACTTTACTCGCTGAAAAACAGTTAGAGCTTGATCAAGCTGCTGATATTCGTAACTCGATGGCAATGGGTCATTAAGAGAAATATTATTGTCAACAAGCTTAACTGATTGGCCTTGTTTTTTAGTCAAAACCATGACGCCATTTATTTTCGCATAATAGAGATCATAAGGAGCAAATATCTTTATTCCCTCACTAATTTGATTTAGGTTGCCGCTAGAGTTTAAATTCACATCCAGTAAACAGCTCGCATCGCCATCTTCACAATCCATATCACCATCACCACGAAGCCTAACATACAAATCATCATCATCGCTTTGGGCATTTATTTTTAAGTGAACCACGTGAGCAGCAAATGCCCCACTTCTAAAAAATGATTTTTCATCAGTATCACAAGTTGTCTCTCCATCACCTGCGCCGTATTGAGATCCAACGATAACTTCTTCATGGCCCTTCATTCCATCATGGGTGACATTAATAATAATTGCTCCTTCAAGTTTTGAAATAAGAGTCAGGTTCCCCAGTTCATACTTAGCTCGAGCACGCCAACAACCGCCATTGTTATCATCGCGGTAAATGGCATTGAATTGATCTGGATTGATCGACTCCGGGCCACCAACTCCCCGACATTTATTTCCATTATTACACTTATCCTCAGAGAAGCTGCACACATAGGGATTATCCAACACTTCTTCTCCATCTCGCCAGGTACCAAACGCGGTCTCACAATCAGATTTAGTTAAACTGATGTTTGAAGAATTGACTATTCCTTGAGTCACTAATTCAAAACAAACATCATCTCCATCAATCGAACCATCTCCATTGCAATCAACTTCGTGATTTGCATCCCCCATATTGATGTTAGTGATATAAACTTTTGTGTCCACGGAGGTGCTTTTAAAATAAGGAGAAGAATTAATTTGAGTGCTCAGCTCACGTGCTTTATCCCTGAAGGTTCCAGCGCTTGGAAATGAAAATTCTTGCGATAGGGAATTCTCTAATGCATCAAGCTTAATTGTCCCTTCTGTCACGATTTCATCACTAGAGAGATCAATTGAACTAATTTCTTGGACTCCGCCTTTTTCACAGTAGGCAGTTCCCGAAATTTTTGGGCCGAGTGCCTTTATTTTTGACCAACCATTGTGATTAACATCAATTGGATTCACATTAATATTAAACGTCACCGTAATATCACTACTGTTATCATCGCTGGTGTTTTGATCTTCTAGCGTAATTGATATTGTCGCCTGGCCTCGATTAACGGTGTTAACAATGCCATCATCACCAACAATAGGAATTATTTTCAAATAATAAGGAATTAAATCAGCACTCTCTCTTTCACCTGTTCCATCATTTAGGCTGACAATAATAGACTCATTGTTGTTGCCAAGAGGAACATAAGATCCATCAATTAAGAGGTGAATATTATCTACCGGTACGATATCAGGGTTACTAGAGCTAACACTTTTTATCACTAACTCTTGTGTATCTTCTCTAGGACCTCCCCCTTCATCAAATTTAATATTTTTGATAATAATTTCCTCGGATTGATTAATATCAATATCAAAAATATTTCCGTTGATCGCCACTTCCCAATTAGCAGAACTCGTGTTTCCCGTGGATTTCCAGCAAACACCTTCTTCTTCTTGATAATAATAAATAGGCAACTCAGCAGTGTGACTTGATGGTGTTATTAATCCAATAGGACTCAATAAACCAGTACAGTCTTCAATCCCACATTCTTGTGCTTCTTGAAACTGCGTGAACTGACAAAGGGTTGGATTATCATTATCTCCGACAACGTCAAATTTAACCTCCGTTTCCTCACTTAACGCTCCGTCATGATCTTGTGCCTGATAGTGAAATGTAATAGGCCCTGTGTAATGAAGCGATGGAGTAAAAGTACATGTCAAGTCGGCGGGCCCATCACTACCGGGAAGATTAGCGCAATTAGAAAGAGTCCCCCCATCGATTACGTCATCGGTGATCCAATAAGAAAGGCTTTCTGCAAGATCAGGATCTTGCGCAGGAGTTAATTCAAATTGATAAATGGTGTCCTCATAAGCAGGAGTTTCAGAAATGGGTCTTGGGTTACTTGGTAAATAGGGATGATCATTAATACTTGCAATACTAAAATAAACTCGACCTAAATTACTGCGCTCACCAGTCACTTGATCAACAGCATAATATGTCATTTGGTCCGCATAATCACGCCCGCCTCCTAACACTCTAGGCCAGGCAAAAATCCCCTCTTTGGTCGAGCTGTTATATAAACCTGCAGGAGTGGTTGTTTCTTTTCTTGAGGCGTAAAGATGAACATCCACAAGCGAGCTCGCCATGGAATGAGCCTCGATCGCTTCTTTTATTTTTTGAGATGTGGTGATTCCATCTTCAATTTTTACTGTAATGTGGCGACCTTTTCCGCCATTATTATCACCACAATCATAGCGCCAATAAGGAGTAAAAGACTCCTGGGAAATGATCCAATCATCTTCATCATCAAGGCCTGCAAAATGATCTAAATCTCGATTTTCATAAATTAAAGGTTGTCGCTCAACAGTTATTGGCGTAATCCCCAGCGTTTTCAGCCAAATTTTCGCGGGATTCAATTCATCAACTCGAGCTTTCAATCCATCTATTCTATTAAGTGCATAAAATGTATTTTCTGCAGTGGTTAAAATAATTTCTTCGTCACTTTGATCCTCATCAAAGTGTACATGATATGTCCCATCATCGTTTTGCCCACAAAAATCATCTGCTAAGGGGTTTTTTTGCAAATCATTACACTCACACCAATCACTAGGTGCAGGAGTACCCGGATCATCATCAGGGTCTTCTATTTGCTCCTTATTACAATGATGAAATTTTAATTTAGGAAAACTACCATCAGCAAGGTTGAGCGTAATTTTATGCTCATTAAATACTGGGTACTCCGGATGAAATTGAAGATAGCTAACATGATCAACTCCACACTCTGCTTTTGTTTCAGTTTTTGAAAAACCGTTATGACAATAATCCTTTTCAACGGTGTCCATAAAAAATGAATCGACACTGACAGTTGCTCCACCATTGCTTGCACCATCAACAAAGCTGACACAAACCCGCCCTCCTGGAGTTTTTGAGAGGTCTCCAGATTGCTTTGCCCTAAAGCGAAGGGTTGGATAGATCGCCTCAGCACTTCCAGAGTGAGTGACATTATTAATAGTTGCTGTGTCCACAAGGTAGTCATCATTTAAATTTTTCGCCCATGGAGATATTGAATTTTTTAAGTCATATTGACATTCTAAATCGGTACTTCCTTGACCTGTTTTTTCACCGACAATATTGTTACTCAAACAAGATTTTAAGACTCCGCGATAAGTATTATCCTCAACAAAATATTTAAGTGGATGATCAGGAGAATCAACATCAAAGGCCGCCTGCACGCTAAAAAAATTAACTTCACTATCTTCTTTAACGCTGATCCACTCTGCACCATAGGGATACTCAACTCTGTTCATCGTCCCGTCTTGAACAATGCCTTCAATAAACTCTCCGCGATTATTTAAATGACCAACCCATCGATAACTTCCATCTTCTTTTCTTACGGAACGGTAGCACTCACCATTTGTTTCATCTAAATACATCACAGGCCTTGAATTGGTGTGACTAACAATAGCACTATCTTGAGGTATATCTCTTGAGCGACAAGTTTTATCCGAGCCAATAGAGCATTCACGATTTTCAGTTTCAGTGGCGTAGTGACAAATAAGAGGAGGGTCATCGACCGGTAAAATTTCAATAAAATGCGTTTCTTCATTAGACCACTGATCCTTCGAAAAAACTTGATAAGTGATATATTCACCAGGCCCTGAATAATTTCCCACCGATAACACTTCAACATTGCAGATACTACCATTTAAAAATAAATCAGCCTCGCAATAACATTCACTAGTAATTCGTAAATAAGGTGAATGACTAACAATATTACAATCTTTAATCGCATCTCCATCAGGATCACTGCCCCAAAGATAAATCGTTTTTAACCCCCCTTCTAAAATAGAGGCATTGGTTGATTGAGGTAGATAGTCTAATTGAAAATGATCATCTCTGAGGCTTAAATCATTTATCAAAGCGTTGAGAAAATCCTCGTCCATTGCATTCATATCAGCAACGGGAGCATCTTCAGTCGAGGTAATTTCAACGCCGACCATTTTAATATCACTTCGGCCATCTTTATCTCGAACTCGATAATGAAACTCGCTAAGCCCGTTAAAGTTTTTATCCGCTAAAATACTCGCAAAACATTTTCCGTTACTGCACGCACAAGTTGGTGGATACGTGAGGTCCCCATCAATTTCATCGTCATAGTCAATAATTTCACAGGCCAGCGCTGGGTCATTATTTCGATCGGTATAAGTAAGCTCAATAGTTTGAACCCCCGAATCTTCAGGGAAAACGACTTTCGATAAAATGGCCACTGGAAAATATGGTTTATTAACAATTGCTTCACATCTTCGCTCAATGGCATTAAACGCTTCACCACTATTACAAATTGCCGTTTCTCCCACTTCCTCTTGAAATACACACGCCATTGCCAAGCACATCATCAACAATGCTGAAATCAGTCGGTAAATGAATTTTGTCAATTTGATACTCATACTCCACTTAACTTATCGATAGTATTGAGTTTCTCTTGAAATTATTTAATCTTGAATATTTAGCTCAACAAAGCAATGAAATCGATTACTTGCAATCCTACAGAGAGCGGGAGAAGAAATGGCGCCGCCCAAAAAAAACGCCACTCCCCAAAAGGTACGCGGTACCTTTTGACAAAAACAATAACTTACGTTTAGAGATTTCCGTCAATGGTGACTCCAATTCCGAAATCAGCTGGGCTGACGGGAGTAACAATTCTACCAGGTCCTCGATAATCATCTTTATCCATTGATGTATCCTCAAGAATGGCATCATCTGGAACAGTTAATGACATTGAGGGAGCGAAATAACCAGTAAGTGAAACACCAAACATTTCTTTAAAAAAAGTTGCGCGAATAGATGCCTCTACGGTTTTTCTTGAGCCAGGTATGAAGGATGGAGTAATTTCTTGCAACGGGTAAAGAACACCAATTTGAACTGAACGATCACCACTCATCGTTCCAAGAGAAAAGTGACTTGCTGCAGTTGCAATATTATTACCATCTAATGGATAAAAGTTAAAATTTGTTGAGTTAGAAACGGCAAGGCCCGCCCCGATAGGTGAAGAAAAGTCAGAGATGAGACTAAACCTTCTAGCATATAAACTAAAACCACTCATGTCATTAATATCGCTGGTCTGTCCTGAAACATCTGCCACACCAGAAAGTTGAAGTCGTTGCCCAAACCGAGCAGTAAATCCCGATAAGAGCTGCCCACTACCATCCCCTAGCACTGCCGTCGACGTCTGCTCATAAGAAGTTCCCTCAAAAACAGTTGAACGACTTAAAAATCCTGTTCCCCTTAGAGTAAATCTAGAAAACAACTTCAACGATAAATCCTTTTTTTCGACAATGTTGACATGAAAATCATGGCCAATATAAAAATATAACCCGCTAGCAGAGGTAACACGCGTTGTATCGAAAGATGTTGGAACATGATATTCTCCATTATCGGATTCTTTTCTTGCGTGGTAACCGACAACACCATAGCTTCCAGTGATGAAGGAGTTGTAATCAATTTGCTTTGAAAAACTTAGACCACTTAAATGTTCACCAAGACCTTCATTCGTCATCGAGTGAAAAACTTGGATATTCCCCCCTGAGAACTTAAGCCCCGCAATGACCTTCTTGGCGGTTGGGCGAATATTGACGTCAAAGTCTTGAAGATCTTCCCCTGCTATTTGAGCGAGGGTGACACCTCTCTCACTTGGAGAAAAGTAAACCGGTTGACGATCTTTTCCCCACAAATGAAAAGAAACACCATTACTAACTAACTTATTATAATTAACATCCAAAACCATTTGTCCTTGCTCACCATCAACTTTTTTTACGTTCCCATAATTTAATTTGTAAGTTCGACCTGGATTATCAGGATCGGTAGCAACCATCGATAGATGATACCCTTCAGTGTTTGGATAACTTACACCAAAAGATAAATCTAATCCCATTTGTCTAGCGGCCTTTACTGCAAACTGATGCATATGCCGGCAAACACCTGCTTTAATTTCCTCTTCACCTATTTTCGTGATTCCATCATTATTATAAAAAATTGCACCAGAGAGATCTTTAAGAGAGATTGTTTTTGCACCGAAACCATCACTCAAGCGGCTAAAATCATAATTTTCATTTAACCTTGAAAGCAGTGATCCAAGAAATGAAATTTTCTCCTCGGTCGTTGCTCCCTTATAGCGAGAAGATAAAAAAGTATTGGCACGAGAAAACTCTCCGTCTTTCATTAATGAAGTATATTGAAGAATATCCATCTGCTCCTTCACCTGGTGCCTAAAAGAGTCAGAGGGAGTATGCCCTAGTACTTTATTTTCGTTATATATAATATTATGTTCAAGATTTGCTAGATCACTATATGAATCGATATTAGTACCGGTTCGGTAAAAAAAATCATTTAAATCAAATGGAGTTATATCTGCTCTAACTTGGTCTCTTTTTTTTCCATCATAGGCAGGGATATCAATTGTAATACTATATTTGTAGGGCTTGGTTTTATTGCTCGGTGGAACTGAGCTGGATAAAAGCGATATTACTTGATCATTATTTTCGAGCAGCGGCTTAACGTTAAAAAATTGAATATCAGGATTATGCTCGCACTCATAGTCACATTCACTAGGCCCCGGGCCAGAGGAAATCGAGCGAAGACTCTTCTCCGTAATCGGAAATGAGAAAGCACTTTGAACGATGAGAAAAAGTATAATCATCAATGATCTTTTGGACATAAGTCAAAATCGGCAATTGCGTCCCAGAAATCAAGAAGCTAGAACTAGAAAAATTTGGGGAGACGATTAAATAAATAATCTCTAAAAAAGAACTGTTTTTTTCTGTATTAAATAAATTTAACTGTTATAAAAAGACTCCGAAAAGCTTATTAATGAAGTTTATCTTGTTTTTCTTTTTCATCATTTCTGCCAGTGCAAATACAATTATCAGTATTGATCAAGATGATTATTATTTTACATTAGAAGAAATAGAGCGTGCCGAAGAACTAGAAAAGGAATTTAAACAAAACAAGTGCCTTTCAGGCCCTCCCCAAGCAACATGTAAGTGTAATTTAGACGTTCTCTCAGCAAAAATAAAAGCACTTAAAGGAGATGTTCATTTTTCTCCCAATGACCCCATCGGAAAACGCATCAAATCACAACAACGATCGCTGGATGGGTTCTCAAAGGCAGGAAAATACCAAATAAAAAGAGTAATTGGCGGCGAATCATGCTTACCCTTTGGCTCCTACAAGACAGTTACATGCAATAGTCCTAAAGGATCACGGGGACAAGAAAAATATCAATCATGTGCCTGTTACGAGAAGTGGATACGAACAAATATTATCCATCTTTCATCCAGAATTAAAAAAGATGTGATTGCTCTAAAAAAACGCTCTGCTGATGATTCTTTTATGGATTCACTTATTCAAACATCAGTGAGTACGATTAAGGATTGTACTCAACAACTAACAGAGGTTACGCCAAAAACAACATGCCACTTGACGGCGCAACAAGGTAAAGGGCATGGTTCAAACATCCCCCGCATGAGAATTACAGAAAATGGTGCTAGAAGTACCCAAGTCAATCACGCAAATAGAATTAAAGATAAAAAGCTAAAAGAGGTACTTTGTCTTGGTGATGATGACGAAGTCCATGCGAAAAAAGAAGCGCTTTTTCATTTCATCGGACAAGACTACAATTTTAAAATATATAATAATTCAACAATAAAAAAAGATGTTGCCGCTCTAGGAGATCAACGTTTTTGCTTACTCCCAATTAACAAAATGGCAATCGCCAAAAGAAAAATACGAAATTTTGATAAAAAATATGGAAACATTGCGGCTTTTCAGTTTTCATGTCGGTTTGCCGGATTAACGCTCAGTTCATTTTGCCATGGCAATGATTTGGTTCAAGGAGAATTTAGGTCCTCCATGAAACTACAATGTAGCAGAGATGCGACAGGGTTTGTTCAACTTCCACCATACGGCCAGGGCACCCCCTCACCCTATCTCACCAAAGGAGTCTCAGGAAAAGCAATCGCACGCACAGGGATCGAAATAAAAAAAACTGATGCCTGTGAATTCCTGATGAGGAGTTGTGAGCAATTAGCAAAAAAAGTGAACTACAAAACCCCTAGAAAAACTGATTTACAGCAAAATATCATCCAAGACTTTTTAAAACCGCTAATGTCGCTAAAATATCAGGGAAAGTCTGCCGCTACAGCTTGTCATGGATCTGAACCAACGTTCGCCACTCAATTACTTGAACAAGCAAAAGATAGTTTATTGGAAGTTGATGTAAAAGGGAATCTAACGTCTATAACCACGTCAGCAGTAAAAGTTGCATTATATTCAAACCCTGTTTTAAAGCAAATATTTGAGAACGGTGGAGAGGAAATATTATCGCTCATCATTTCATCTATCATGGAGCTAAGATATAACTTAACCAGCATCGATATTTCCCCTTACAGCAGGTCAGGAGAAAAAAGATCAACTGATGAAATAAAGAGCTTATACAATAAGGAATATAAGAGGAAGTTAGAGAAATCTATTGCAACAATAACGAATGATACAATTACCATGGCTTGCGAAAGTGTGGAAGGCCCAAAGCAATATGTTCATTTCTTTTCTAAAACTCCACAGAAGTCACGTGAGGATTTAAGGTCTGCAACTTGCGGTGCCATCATCGAAAAATTTGGTATTAGTGAGGTCATCTCGCAGTCGATAAACAGTTTGTTAATTAAGTAATTACGATCAACTGTCTAATTTTTAGTCATTTTTTTGCCCGATAAATACCAGCTCTTGGGATTTATCTGGCATGAAACTTGAACGAAATTCCATAGGTTTTTAACAATCCTGGAGTTTGAAATGAAAAAGCTATTTTTTCTGGTGACGATATTATGTAGTTTTATTAGTAATGGCCAAGATACCATCGGCTCCCCTGATCAAGATTGTAATTGTGAAGGACAGCAATCTCCCGTCGAACAAGTGATTGAGTATATCTCCCAAAAGGACACGGTGATTCCGTTAGAAATTAATTACAAATTGTTAAAAGTAGGAACGGGAAGCCTTAGCATTACCCATGTTGATGGAAAAATATTAAACGCTGAAATAAATGGGAAAATAAAAGTATTAGGCTTTAATGAAAATATGACCGACCAAATAGATATTGATCGACTTAAAGAAGGATCAAGTGTTAGGTATTATTCTAACATGCGAGAAACGCCAATTGTTGAAATCACTCCCCTCGAAATTAAAGAAAAGGGAGGTTCTGTCATGTTAAAAATCAAACAAAAATACACGTCAAGGGAAATCCCACTAGAGCTAACTTTTCAAAACGGAAAATTTATCGCAACGACAAATGGCAAAAAAATAAATTCCTTGAAAATTTATTTTGACCTCGATTATGGACGAAGTATCCGAGAACAAAACCTCATAGGCGGTTATATTTCATCATACAAGCTCCGCTAAAAGGTACGCGGTACCTTTTGACAAAAACAACCACTTACGTTTCACAAACGAAAACTCCCCTCACCCACATGGCATCCTTTTTTTTATTTCTTAAAATTAAGCTATAAAAAAGGATGCCTAGAAGAAATTTAATCAGACAAAATACATTTCCCTATCACGTCTACACGCGCTCAAATAACAAAGATTGGTTCACCCTTTCCATGGAAATTGTTTGGCGCCTATTTCTTGAATCAATTAAGGAGTCACATGAAGCGATCCCAGTTGATCTGCATAGCTTCGTCCTAATGAATAACCACTATCATCTTCTTATTTCTACTCCAAATTCAAATTTAGACAAATTCATGGAACATCTCAACAAACGTTTTAGTCAAAAGCTTCGAAAACATTCTCAGATGATTAACCATAAATTTGCTAACCGCTACAAATGGACGATCGTCAATGCTGATAGTTATTTATACAATATTTATCGCTACATTTATCAAAATCCCATTCGCGCAAACATATCCAAAAATTGTCAAAGCTACCCCTTTTCAAGTTTGAAAGTTTCCCCACTAGAAATTCAATTAAAACCTCATTTAGATTATAATACGAACGTTAATTGGTTTGAAACAATACCCAACCAGGATTTTAATCAAGTCATCAAAACGGGTTTAGGTAAAAATACTTTTAGGATTTCGAATCGAATTTCAAAACCAATATTGAAGGAGCTACACAAAAAAAATGTTATGTAAGTTATTGATTTTGTCAAAAGGTACCGCGTACCTTTTAGTGGTTGGGAGTTGAGTTGCCGTATTGGGTTTCAAAATAATTTTCTTCGTACAACCGGAAGATACAGCGAAAACCAACGTCTGTGCGACTGCTCGTTGGTTTAACTAACTCCATAAACCAGACACCAGCGCCACTGCCATTTTCATAGCTACCACCAC
>Ga0181565_10003204_pt1 | contig 12549 bp, 13 predicted proteins | sample 101ome_16_FD_129661 | JGI IMG/M metagenome (GOLD analysis project Ga0181565, IMG submission 129661) | Coastal salt marsh microbial communities from the Groves Creek Marsh, Skidaway Island, Georgia - 101401AT metaG (megahit assembly) | ecosystem: Environmental > Aquatic > Marine > Intertidal...
CCTGGTGATTGCCTATTCCAACCGCATGTTCCCGACCAAGGCAGTGGCGATCTGGCGGTCGGTGGGTGATGAACAGCGCGCCCAGTTGATCAATTGGTATTTTGAAGAAGCTGGGCTCTTTGCCGAGCGCTCTTTCCATAATATCTCCCCCAATCCCGGGCAGAGCGACCCATTATACGTGGTCATGGGCAGACGGCTGGAAGGCGACGCGTAATTCCCTTCTGGATAACCTTCATGCGTGATGGTAAAAGTCGGGCAAAACACGCATCTGCAAGGATAGACCCATGAACGAAATGCCAAAGTTCAAGTTCACCCCCGCTGACAAAGCGCCGGACCCAGACTTGGGGACGGATCGTATTCCTGTTGATCGCTATGTCGACCCGGCTTTCATGGAGCTGGAAGACAAGAAGATCTGGTCCAAGACGTGGCTGCTGGTGGGTGCTGTCTGTGACGTGGCAGAACCCGGTGACTACTTTGTTTTCGAGAACCTGCGCGAATCCATTCTGGTGACCCGTGCCGATGATGGCGAAATCCGTGCTTTCTATAATGTTTGCCAGCATCGCGGCAACCAGCTGAAGCCGGAAGGCTGCGGCGCGACAGACAGCTTGGTCTGCGCCTTCCACCGCTGGGAATGGAACATGGATGGCACCGTCAAAAATATCCCCGAAGCGCATGACTTCCCGCAAGGCACACCACATGACGAATTGGCCTTGCCGCAGCTACGCTGTGATACCTGGGGTGGGTTTGTCTGGGTATCTATGGACCCCGAAATTGAACCGTTGATCGACTATCTCGGCGTTGTGGCCGAGCACCTGGCACCTTACGAGTTCGACGACATGCTGCTGGTGTCTGACGAAACGGTGGAGTGGGATTGCAACTGGAAAACCTCGGTCGATATCTTCTCCGAGACCTATCACGTCCGCGGTGTGCACCCGGAATCAGAATATATTGCCGATGATGTGAACGTGCAGATGGACCTCTATGGTCGCCATAGCCGCTTCATCTCACCGATGTATATCCCCAGCCCACGCCATATTGGCGACGACAAGGCCATAAACGACATCATGGCGGATTACCTGAAGTCGGAAGGCTTCCCGGTTGACAGCTATACCGGTGATGTCACCACGCTGCGTGATGCTGTGGCAGCCCATAAGCGGGCCATGACAGCAGAAAATGGGCTGGATTTCTCGAATCTCACGGATGACCAGCTGACGGCTGATTATCACTACAATGTATTCCCGAACATCACCTTCAACCTGTTCGGTGAGCAGATGTGGGTGTTCCGCCACCGCCCGCACCCGACCGATGTGAACAAGATGTATTTTGATCGAATGATCTTTAACCGCGTCCCCAAGGGCGAGGTAAAGGTAGGTGCCAACGCCGGTGCAGTTGACCTGTTTGTGGAACTGGGCGATGGCGTGGTTGAAGGCCGCCCGGAACGCAAATTCTATAAATATGGCGAGCAGTCTTCCGGCCTGTTGCTGGACCAGGATGCGTCCTGCCTTGCGACCACCCAGAAGGGCCTGCACTCCCGTGGCATGAAGGGCTATTGGCTGTCTTTCCACGAACGGCGTATTCGCAACTTCCACCATTGGTGGGAAAAATACATGGATGCCTGACAGGCGCCTGTGATTCAAATTGCCAAATCCGGCAGTTTGTCCTAAACCACGCCTCGGCCCCATATCAGGGCCGGGGCATTGCTTTTTGAGCTAAGACAGGGCGAGACAGTGACGCATTTCTTCGAAGAAGAAACACGGGTAACACGGGTAGATGAAGGCCGGTTTGAGGCCCAGTTCCATGACCGTTGGGGTATTGCTGGTGGCACGCCTAATGGCGGTTATCTGATGTCTATTGCTGCCCGCGCCCTGCAGGAAACGCTGGACCATCCGCACCCGCTGACCATCACCGGCCACTATTTCAAGCGTTCAGAAGCGGGCCCCGTCACGGTTGAGACGGAAAAGCTGGGCCGCAGCTTTACGACATCGACTGGTTTTGCACGTCTGATCCAGGACGGCGTGCAACGCACGCATTTCACCGCGACCTATACGGACTTTGACCACGCCGCCGGGCAAACCGTTGTGCACGCAACACCGCCTGAATTGCCGGACCCCGACGATTGCGTGCCGCACCCGTTCCGCGATGGTTTGGCGCCGACCTTCCAGCGCGATATTGATATGCGCTTCCACCCGGACAATATGGGCTGGGCCGAGCGCACGCCCCACGGCGTGGGCGAAATGGCGGGTTATATCCGTTTTAGTGACGGGCAGGACCCGGACCTGTTTTCCACGTTGCTGTTTGCCGATGCGGTACCGCCTGCCGTGTTCAATGTGGTGGGTGCTGCTGGCTGGGTGCCGACCATCGAGCTGACAACCCATCTGCGCAACCGCCCGCGTCCTGGCTGGCTGCGTTTTCGCTTTACCACACGGATGCTGACCCGTGGCTTCTTTGAAGAAGATGGCGAGATCTGGGATTCAGAGAACCGCCTGATTGCCGACTCGCGCCAAATCCAGAAGCTGATGGTCCCCCGTAAGGAGACGGCCGAGTAGCCATGCCTCAGGCTTAGCGCTGGATTCGCTCTGCTGGCCACGTTACGCTCCTGTCTGGGAAGAACAGGAGGATATAGTGGATCAGGCTATCGACAATACTGAAGAATTTTGCTGTGGCACAGGCAAGCTACAGGGTAAGGCCCTGCAGCGCGTGGGCCAGATGAAAGACATCATTGCCGCAGGTGGTGATGGTGCGCAGGAAATCCGCCGTCTGCCGGATGATTGCGTCAGCGCACTCATCGATGAAGGCTTTTTCCGTTTCACCCTACCACGTGAGCTGGGCGGGGAAGACGCAACGACGATCGAGACAATTGAAGTGCTGGAGGCGCTTTCAGCTATCGATGCGTCGGTGGGCTGGAATGTGATGCTGGGTTCTGAAATCAATGCCATGGCAGCCGGTGGCATGCACAAGGCACTGGCGAAAGAGATTTATCTCGGCAACCCGCGCGTTGTAATGTGCGGCGGCGGTGGCCCGGGTTCGGTGCCTGCCCGTGCGGAAAAGCAATCTGATGGCAGCTTTAAGGTCTGGGGTGAATCCACCTTCATTTCTGGCTGTTACAGTTCGGAATGGTGCTTCATGCCGGCCCCGGAAGTGGAACCCGGCCAGGACGTGACCCAGGCAGACCCGACCACAACGCGTATGCGCTTCATGCATCGGTCGCAATGGGAAATTCTGGATACGTGGGATGTTGCCGGTCTTCGTGGGTCTGGTTCCAACACCGTCAAGGCAGATGGCGCCATTGTCCGGCCGGAACATGCCGACGTGGACCTCGTGTCGTTCCCGGCACATTACGACAACCCGGTGTTCCGCATTCCAACACCGTTACGCCTTTCCTATAACAAGGTAGCAATTGCGCTGGGCGTTGCCCGTGGTGCGTTGGATGCCTTTGTTGATCTGGCACATAACAAGGTGCCGATGCTTTCACCGTCCAAATTGATGGACCGCCCCATTGCGCAAATCCGTATTGCAGAAGGCGAGGGCAAGTATCGCGCTGCCCGGGCCTATGTGATGGAAGCCATGGCCGAGGTTGAAGACGAACTGAATGCGGGTGCAGAAGCACCGGGTGCCCTGACGACGCAGAATGCCCGCCTGGCCTGCACCTATGCGGCCAATGCCTGTATGGAAGTAGTCGATAGCATTCATAATGCGGCCGGTACCAGCGCGTCCTATATGGCGAACCCGCTGGAGCGCAAATTGCGTGACGCTCATGGTTGTGCGACCCATCGCTGGGTAGCCCACCCATTGTTCCAGGATTTGGGGTCGATCATTTTGGGTAATGAGCCAACCGAAGAATTCGCCGGTACGGGTGGCCCGGGTCTTGGCGCCAAGCGTCTGTAAGTAAAGGCCGAATTGAACAAGTAAAGTGGCGGTTGCCTACCCGGTAGCCGCCATTTTTTATTCGGTGACGGACCAGTTTACGCTGTCGCCAGCACGAATGGGGGTCAGCACGCTGTCGCCCAGCGGCAGCTGCGCGGGGACTGCCCAACTTCGCTGCTGTAGAGTGATCGTATCGGTGTTTCGCGGCAGGCCATAGAAATCCGGCCCGAACTGTGAGGCAAAGCCTTCCAACAGGTCGAGCTTGCCTTCCTGCTCGAACACTTCGGCATACAGCTCCAGCGCAGCGTGGGCTGTGTAAGCCCCTGCGCAACCACAAGAATTTTCTTTTGTATGGGTAGCATGAGGGGCAGAATCCGTGCCGAGGAAGAATTTCGGGTTCCCCGATGTGGCAGCCTTTATCAATGCTTCCTGGTGCCGACGGCGCTTCAGGATCGGCAGGCAGTAATAGTGCGGGCGAATGCCTCCAACCAGCATTTCGTTGCGGTTATAGAGCAGGTGGTGGGCTGTAATGGTCGCTGCCACCTTGACGCTGGCGCCTTCCACAAAATGAACCGCATCTTCAGTGGTGATATGTTCCAGTACCACCCGCAGGTTGGGAAAACGTTGCGTGATTGGTGCCAGGTGCCGCTCAATAAAGACGTGTTCCCGGTCGAAGATATCAATCTCTACATCGGTGACCTCACCATGGATCAGTAGCGGCAGGTCAACTTCTTCCATGACTTCAAGGATTGGATACAGGCTACCCAGATCGGCAACGCCGGCGTCTGAATTGGTGGTTGCCCCTGCCGGGTATAGCTTAACCGCATGGACAAAGTCGCTCGCAGCCGCCTTGCGGATTTCTTCTCCGCTTGTTTGGTCTGTGAGATACAGCACCATGAGCGGCTCGAAGGTGCGAGGCAGGCCGTCCATGGCTGCTAGAATACGGCCCCGATAGCCTGCCGCCTCGGCGACCGTTGTGACGGGCGGTGTCAGGTTCGGCATCACAATGACCCGGCCAAAATAGCGGGCCATATCGGCACAGGTATGCGTCAGCGCATCACCGTCGCGCAGGTGAACATGCCAGTCATCCGGGCGGATTAGGGTCAGGTCGGTCAAGTGGTCCCTCTAAGGCTTTACAGGCGGTCAGCAATCTTCTGCGTTTCTTCCCACAATTTGATGCCGAGGTCTACGTCTTGTGCGTCCTCGGATGGCGTCGCCAAATTACTGTCTCTGAAATAGGCACCATTGTGATTGGCCGCATCAGGATGCACCGCGGCATAAGTCTGGGTGGCTGCCCCTTGGCCTACATTTTTGCAGAACAGTTTGAAGATGGTGTTGGCCGCATTGGCGGCACCTGGGGCCATTCGCCGGGCAATGTCGGTAGGGATAGCGCCAGGATGCAGCGAGCACGCCATTTTACCGGTGCCTTCGAAACGACGCGCCAGTTCATTGGCAAACAGCACATTAGCCAGCTTGGAATGGCCATAGGCTTTGTTGGCGTTGTAGCCGGCCTCGCCTGACAGATCGTCAAAATTGATCCCGCCTTCGTAAGACTGTGCATGGATCATACTGGCGACCACCACTACGCGGCCTGTGTCTGACAGGCTGTCTAGCAAGCCTGTGGCGAGCATGAAGTGGCCTACATGGTTGGTGAAAAATGTCGCCTCGATACCATTTTGCTGGTCCAGCTCTGGCGTGCTGGCAATGCCGGCATTGCACAGGATTACGTCAAATTTGACGTCCTGCGCTTTCAGTGTGGCCACCGCTGCACGGATAGAGGCTGGGTCTGATAGCTCGCAGGCAACGGGGGTTGCCCCATTGCCGATGGTTTCGCAGGCAGCGCTGGCTTTTTCCATGGTGCGGCACAAGGCAAAGATATGCGCCCCCTTGCTGGCCATCTGGCTGGCACTTTCCAACCCGAGGCCTGCATTGGCGCCGGTAACGATGATGTTCTTGCCGGACAGGTCCAGGTCTGCAACCACGTCTGCTGAGGTGGAGGCATAGCCAAACCCGCTCTTGCCACGTTTTCCCTTAATCAGCGTGAAGACACTCATGCGCTTGCTCCTCCCAATGCGTTTACAATTTCTTCTGATACCTGCCAAAGCCGGGCGCCCATTTCGTCATTTTGGCCATGGGCGCTTTTGGCTTTGACGTTGCAGTCGGCAAAATAGGCACCATTGTGCTGGATAACGTCAGGACTGGTGGTCACATAAACCTGGGTCGAGGCGCCTTGTTCGACATTCTTCATACCGATCCACTCCACTAGCGGGAACAGGATATTTGATGGCCCGTCCATATGGCGGCCCAGATTGGTGTTGATGCCCCCCGGGTGAACGGAAAAAGCCGACCGGCCTGTTCCTTCAAACCGTTTGGCCAGCTCGTTGGCAAACAGCACATTGGCGAGTTTGGATTGGCCATAGGCCCGGAAGCCGGAATAGCCACCATCGCCGGTGAGGTTGTCGAACTGAATGCCCTCTTTGTAAGGCATGGTATGGGCGGCGCTGGACAGCATCACTACCCGGCCATCGGAAGCCAGGCAATCCAGCAGGTCGGTTACCAAAATAAAGTGCCCAATATGATTGGTGAAGAATTGTAATTCGTAGCCGTTGCTCTGGTTCAACTCTGGCAGGGCCATAATGCCTGCATTGCAAAGCAATACATCAATGGTCTGGCCACTGGCCTTGATGGTGTCGACGGCTGCGCGGACCGATGCCGGGTCGGATAGCTCACAGGCTACCGCTGTGGTTGGTCCTGAAAGCCTAGCGCAGCCTTCTTCCGCTTTTTTCTGGGTGCGGGCGAGGCCAATAATGTGCGCCCCGCGCTGAGACAATACCCGGCCACTTTCCTGCCCAAGGCCGGAATTGATTCCCGTAATCAGGATTGTCTTACCCGACAGGTCCAAACCTTCGGTTACTTCTTCTGCTGTTGAGGCAAAACCGAAGCCGGAGGCGCCTCTTTTTCCTTTGATCAGTGCTAATAGCGACATCACCCAACTCCCCAATGTGTCGACATCTTGTGACAAAAGCCTAATCTGTCTGAAGCGGGTCGCAAAGAACTTACTCAAGCGAAAGATCGGGGGGAATTATGGGAAAACTGGATAATCGCGTTGCCATCGTTACAGGGGCTGCCAGTGGTATGGGTGAAGCGATCGCCCGGCTGTTTGCCGCTGAAGGTGCCAAGGTGCTGGCTGTGGGGCGGTCAACGAACAAGATTCATGATGTGCTGGGGGGCGTGTCCAATATCGAGACAATGGCCCGTTCTGTGGGAGAAGAAGGGGCCGCGCAGGCGATCATCGAACAGGCTGCGACGTCATTTGAGGGGCTGGATGTTCTGGTGAACAATGCCGGTGCCGGTGGGGCCGGGCCGACAGAACACATCACAGATGAAGACTGGCGGGCTAACTTTGACCTCAATATCGACGCCATGTTCCGCTTGTGCCGGGAGGCGATCCCGCATCTGCGCAACAGTGCTGCAGGGCGGATCATCAATATCGGGTCTGCCATGAGCATGATGGGCGGGCCCGGTATGGGGGCCTATGCGGCCTCAAAACATGCTGTCGTGGGATTAAGCCGTACGCTGGCGTGCGAGTTGGGTGCAGACGGCATTACGGTGAACACGCTGATCCCCGGGGCTATCCATACCCAGATGACGCAGGGTATTTTCGACAATGACCAGGATATGGTTGACCATTGGGCTCAAAAAGCGCCGCTCGGCCGGTGGGGAACGCCAGATGATATCGCACCACCGGCATTATTCCTGGCGTCTGACGATGCGGGTTTTATTACTGGTACGAACCTGGTGGTCGATGGCGGTGCTGCTGTCTCACCATAGCCTTGCTTGTTTGTCGGCTTTCAAGGCCCAATATATAGGCCTAGTAGAGACCTTTAGGTCCCGCTAAACCACCGAGGAGAACCCTGATGGACCCCATTCAATATATCGCCCTGTCTATGGGGGCTGCCTGGGCCAGTGGCGTGAATTTATACGCCACGGTGGCCATGCTGGGCTGGATGGGGGCGACCGGCAATATCGAGCTACCACCAGAATTGGAGCTGGTAGAGAACCCGTTGGTTATCTTTGTGGCTTCTGCCATGTATGTGGTTGAATTCATTGCCGATAAAGTCCCCGGGGTAGACAGCACCTGGGACACGATCCATACCTTTATTCGCATTCCCGCTGGCGCGGCCCTGGCTGCCGGTGCGGTCGGCGATGTGAATGAGGCTGTTCAATTTGCGGCCATGTTGGCAGGTGGTGGCATGGCGGCCACAACCCATGCAACGAAGGCCGGCACCCGGCTGATGATCAATACATCGCCAGAGCCTTTCACCAATTGGGGCGCATCGATAGCGGAAGATGTTGCGGCCATCACCCTGTTGTGGACGGCGCTCAATCATCCTTGGATTGCTGTGGGTGTCCTCGTCGTCTTTATTCTGCTGATGATCTGGCTGCTGCCCAAGCTGTGGCGGTTGATCAAGGCGCTGTTCGCCCGCATCGGCCGGCTTTTCTCCGGCAAACCGGCACCAGAGGCTGCAGGTGCAGCCACAGATGCCACTTATTCAGAGGATGTGTCGGACAGCTTGCAGATCAACAAGCCAGACTAAGTTAGAAGCTGAAGGGCCTAGGGCAGGGCAGCGCGCAGCCGGTCCCCGCTGGGGGCATTCACCCGACCGCGAAGAATGATATCTGTTGGCGTCGGTTTGCCGCCATAATAGGCGCGGTTGTATTTCTTCCGGGTTGAGATGGCAGAGCCTTCCAGGCTCATGCCAGCAAACAGGCCGGAATCTGTTTCGGCATAATAGTAAATATCTTGCCGGGCCACATTGGTGGAAAACTCTCCATCGGCCCCTTCGTTGATCAGGACAATTGACGCATCAGCACCCAGCTTGGTCTTGCCTTCGAGCATGGAGATGAGGGCTGAGTCATTCATGATGATGAGAATGATGCGGGTGTTCTGGTACCCTGCCTGAAGACCAAAGCTGACAGAACGCATGGTATAGAAAGCCGGCGAGCTCCAACGGCCAGCAGCACTGCGGCCATAGAGTACCCCTTTGCCACCTTCGCCACCAATGATCAGACCGCCTTTACCCACGCTGGGGAAGATCATCACGCCCCTTGCTTCCTTCAACAGGGTCTTGATGGATTTGGCGCTCATGCCGTCTGTGAGGTCACGATAGGCGTGGTAGGAATTGTCCAATAATTTTTCAACGTCGCGGCTATCTGCAGCGTGGGTATCATTTGAGCTGCCTAAAATCAGGCACAGGCCCAATGTCATGGGCGAAAACAGGCGTGTGGCAATGGAAAAGGTCATTTTTGTCTCCAGGCGACGCTTCAGCGTCAGTTTCAATTCTCAATCTAACAGTTAATGTGGGTGCTCGCACCACGATAGCCACAAAACCTGTTCCCTTGGGTGTACACCCAGCTACTTTGCCCAATTCGGATGCGCATAGTGGTTCACGCGGCTTTCCTGTCCCAGAATACCGGCTTCCCATAATTGCAGCATCACCGCACCCGTTGGGGCGTGAATGCGTGTAGAGCCCCAGTTAAGACGAAGCAGCGGCGCATGCCCCTCCTCCTGATCGATTAATTGAATGGCATTTTCATCTCTGAAGAACGAAACCGGCCAGTAATGTACGGAGGCCACTTCGTCTGGGTTTGGTGCCAGTTCTGAGAGGTCATCAAGCCAGAACACGAAAGGCTGCATAATAAAGTTGGACTTGGTGGCCAGGTCGTCCAACTGACCCAGAAATTGTTCACTTCCCAGCTTCAGGCCGACTTCTTCCTCTGTCTCGCGAATGGCCGCTTCATAGGCTGTCTCACCATCGTCGACCCGGCCGCCGGGCAGGGCCCACTGCCCTGCATGTTTGTTCAGTTTCGATGTACGCCGCGTCAGCAGCATGCTTGCGTCACCATCTTTTTTCTCTGGTGGCGTAATAATCAAAGCGACCGCCGCTTGGCGATATTTTTCGCCGGACAGAATATAGCGTTTGAATTCGGCCAAATTTGCCGAGATGCGGTCCCGTAGATCGGGTGTGAATGTAAAAGTCATACTTGCTTGAAACGCTGTGAATTGGAAAAGTTAGTTGGAAATCGAATGTTACAATTTGCCGATTGTCAACATTGTTTCGAAAATAATTGTTTAATACCTTTTTTTAGCATTCCTCGAGCAATGTTGCTCGAAAATTAAGGGAGGGAATGGATGACACAATGGGCTGCGGGGTTGTTTTTCCTCGTATCGATCGCGGCAGTATACCCGATCGTCGCGGCGAATACTGAAAACGAGGCAGAGTCTCTCAAAAGAATTGCACCTTTTCAGGGCATAGTGGGCGTGATGGGCCTTGTATGGGGTCTGCTCGCTTTAGGGGCGCTGGATGGACTGACGAGCATAGGCACAGTCATCGTGTGTGTTGAGGTCGTGATGGGCGCTCTGATGGGCTATGTCTGGATTTCAGAGACTTTCCTGGAGAAGGGTGTGACTGAGATACGGGCCAAAACTGAAGTGGTGTTGATCCCGCTGGGCGTTTTGGGTGTAGCCCTGACGTCCCTGTGGATTGCGGTAATCGGTATCGCTTAACATAATTGCAGATGTCGACGACGAGGCGGGCCCGGTGGGTCCGCCTCTTTCTTTTTGGGGTTTCCCAAGTCGTTTGCAGCGCCGCCCAGAAGCGTTGGACCAGGCGGCGATGTCCCTCCGGGGGATTACCGCTGCGCAGCACTGCGGGCTGCTCGCGTTGCCTTCGCTCCGCTGCGGCCCGATAGCTCTAATCGTGATCAGAAGTAACACCTATAAACAGGACCATTAGGTCCTGTTTATAGGTGGTGACCCCGGCAGGATTCGAACCTGCGGCCTACAGATTAGGAATAAAAGTATCCGTCGCTCGTTAATCTTATAAGTAACTGAATAGAAAGATAAAAAATAATAACGGTTACTAACTTTAACGGGAAAAAGTATTTACTTATTGTTTACTTTTTAGTAGTGTTAATGATGTCGGCTGGTGGCGAAAAATCTCGAAGGGTTGCGATTTATTCTCGCGTTTCCACTCTCGATCAATCTAGCGAAAACCAGACATCTTTTCTTACCGAGATAGTGGCTAGAAATGGTGGGAGACTCGTTGGCTTATATGTCGACGAAGGTGTTTCTGGTTCCAAGGGGCGAGATAAACGCCCAGAGTTTGATCGCCTTTGCAAAGACATGGTTCCTCGTAAGTTTGATCTTGTGATGGTGTGGGATGTTTCTCGTTTGGGGCGTTCTCTTCAGCATCTCGTAGAGTTCTTGAACGATGTTCAGGCTATAGGCTGCGATCTATACGTTCACCAACAAGGACTCGATACGTCTACACCTTCTGGAAGAATGATGTTTCAGATGGTTGGTGTGGTTTCAGAGTTTGAGCGCTCAATGATCTCCGAGAGGGTGAAATTGGGGCTGCGCCGGGCTAAGGCTTCGGGAAAGAAGCTGGGGCAGCCTTCCAAAATGTCTGACGAGCTGATCCAACAGGTTTGGCTGCTACAGGATCAAGGTTTCGGCTTGAAGCACATCACTGCTCAGATGCCGGTATCTCGATCAACAATTTACAAAATAATGAATATGAGATGAAAGCATGAATGAACAGGAATACAAAGCATATGACGACTACCATGATCTCCGAGGAAATGGCGATATCGTAATCTACAAACGGCGCCAACATAAGCATCCGCGCTGGAATGTGCGTGTGAAAGTGCATGGGCAAGTCGGATATGTAACTAAATCATGTAGAACAATGGACTTTGAAGCAGCAAAGCGATTTAGCGAAGATCTGTATTACGAATTAGAGGGACGTTCCCGACGCGGTGAATCTATTAACGGTTTATTATCGGTCGACAGGACAAGAATAGCCGTAAGGCTTCCAATGGTTTCAGGCTACGATAGCGGGCGCTGGTCACGACTATAACTAATGCCACATTTAAGTGAAGAGCACCCAGAAGGTAAGCTGTTCGTGAAGAGTAATAATTAACTGAGCTAAATCTAGTAGTTAAGTGGTGATCCCGGCGCGATTCGAACGCGCGACCCCAAAATTAGGAATTTTGTGCTCTATCCGGCTGAGCTACGGGACCAAATCATTTGACCTACCCCAAGTACCATAAGTTTATGCTTCTGGAGAAGCGTCTATTTGTAAATGCCTGAGGACTTTATGGATTGCTTGAAGTTTTTGTTCACTAGCTCTTTATGTATTGTGCGGTGAATAAGCGATCGGATGATTGCCCGCCGGCTCTTTTCAATGCCTGGACGAAAGGGTGTGAGAATATGATATTGTACTTTGGTATAGCGTGGTGTTGAACCCAATGGATTGGATTTGCATTGACTACATATAATACTGGATCAGATGCCGCCAATACTATCGTTAGGGCATTCCTGACGAAGGTAGGCGAGTTTTACTTAGAGCAGACTTTTAATACTGGAAATGGAAAGGGAAAGGCGGAATGGCTGAGGGTTCAGACAGAATCTTTCAACTCAAAGTGCGCGTATTGCGGTGAGGAGCACCAAAAACTTACTATTGAACATTTGATAATGTTCAACCGATCTGAATGTGGACTGCATCATCCCGGGAATATCGTTCCATGCTGCTCAAAGTGTAACGAGCGCCAGAGAGATGCTGACGGAAATTATCTCAGTTGGCAGGAACATTTGCTTAGCGTTTGTGAAAACATAGATGA
>Ga0181565_10003210_pt1 | contig 12535 bp, 9 predicted proteins | sample 101ome_16_FD_129661 | JGI IMG/M metagenome (GOLD analysis project Ga0181565, IMG submission 129661) | Coastal salt marsh microbial communities from the Groves Creek Marsh, Skidaway Island, Georgia - 101401AT metaG (megahit assembly) | ecosystem: Environmental > Aquatic > Marine > Intertidal zone...
AGACTCGCATTCTTCACGCCGATGGCGTTCGCGAGCGCGAACGCGGCGCTCGCGTCGTCGTCTCCGCGAACGTCATCGCGCGAGCCGAGGTGCACCGCGGACGATGACGCGAACGTCGCGCGTCGCGTCGGCGTCGACGTCGGTCGTCGCCGGCGACCGACCGCGGCGCGCGCGCCGCGCAATCCTCGCGCGACGACGGCGGACATGTCGAGCGCGGCCGAGCGCGACGTCGAGTGCGGTCGGGGCGCGCGAGGGACGTCGAGGCGCCACCGACTACGCGTCGAGCGCGGTATCGATTGAAGTGAATATTAATCAATGCACCCGCGCGATGGATGGATCGACGTCTCGCTAGTCGTACAGACGTCGATCGAGTCGACGCGCGCGACCGTTCGCGCCCACTATGCTCCGAGAGAGGACGAATAATAGAAGAAGAGCGGAAACCCGCCGCGCTCACCCGCCGAGCTGCTTATTCGACAACAACACGAGCAAACCCTGCTTACCCAACAAAATCTCGTTCATAAAACTAATCATCATCACCCAAATGATCGGAGACACGTCCACGCCGCCCACGGGCGGGACCAACGCCCTCGTCGGCTTGAGCAACGGCTCCGTCGGCGCGTACGCCAGCACCCACGGCAACTTGGTGTACGGCACGCTCGGGTACCACGTCATGACGATCCGAACGATGAATAAGATCGTGCTCACCGCGAATAACGGTCCCAAGACGGCGCTCGCCGCCTTGGCGCCCTCTGGATCCAATCCGGACAGTTGTCCCAACGCCGCCGTCGCCGCGTTCGCCGCGTCGACGCTCGTCGCCCACGTCAACGCCCCGACCGCGCCCAGCGCCGTCATTCGCACCGCCTCGCGCGACACGGACACCACCGTCGACGTCTCCGCGTCCACCGACGTCTCCGTCTCCGTCTCCGTCGTCATCGAGCGCGTCATCCTCGAGCGCGTCATCCTCCTCGAGCGCATCCTCGTCATCGTCATCGCGCATCCGGACGCGCTTCGCCGCACCCCGCGCTTCTCTCGCCCCACCGCGCGCGTCGTCGCACCCGTCGCACACGTCGCGCGCGCACCCGTCATCATCCTCGTCGTCACCATCCTCGTCATCATCCTCATCCTCGTCGTCATCATCGTCCCAATCGTCGACGAGTGAGGGTCGATCGACACCTCGACATTTATTTTTATCCACCACTGTGGCTTTACGTACGTATAACACCACACACACACGCCATCCGCCATCCTCGAGAACGACCAACGACGCGGGGTTCCAGAAACTGTCTACACTATGAGCGTTTCATGGGCGTCCCGATCTCGCGCGCGCGGTCGGTCGGACGCGTGACGCCAGTCGCGCGCGCGCGGCGGCGACGGCGTGCGTGCGTCCGACGTCGCCGAGATCACGGACGAGGGCGATCGTTCGTTCGGTCGGTCGGTCGGCGCGGTCGTTCGGTCGGTCGGCGCGGTCGTCGGACGACGCGCGCGCGAGACGAATCGAGCGCGATCGGTGGGTGACGTGCATTGATTGTCGTGTCGGCGCGCGGCTCGCGAACGCGCGATGGAGGGGACGGTGGAGGACGCGCGCGCGGGGGGTGAGACGGCCGTGGACGCGTCGGTGTCGTCGTCGGGGTCGCGCGCGGCGGATTTTTTCGCGCGCGGGGAGACGCACGAGGCGTCGAGATATCAATTGGAGGAAGTCATCGGGAAGGGGTCGTACGGCGTCGTGTGCGCGGCGATCGATCGGCAGACGGGGAAGAGGGTGGCGATAAAAAAGGTGAAGAATGCGTTCGATCACGCGAGTGATGCGACGAGGATTTTGCGAGAGGTGACACTGTTGAGACACCTGAAGCATCCGGACATCGTCGAGGTGTTGAACATTCTGCTGCCGCCGAACCCGAGAGATTTTAACGACGTGTTCATCGTGTTCGAGGTCATGGAGACGGATTTGCATCAGGTGATCAAGGCGAACGATGACTTGACGGATGAGCACTATCAGTTTTTTCTCTATCAGTTGTTGCGCGGGCTCAAGTACATGCACAGCGCCAAGGTGTTTCATCGAGACTTGAAACCGAAGAATATCCTGGCGAACAGCGACTGTAAGATCAAGATTTGTGATTTCGGACTCGCGAGGGCGATGTCCTCGGCTACTTCGGGATCTCAGATGATATTTTGGACGGATTACGTGGCGACGCGCTGGTATCGCGCACCGGAGCTGTGCGGCAGCTTTTTCACGAAGTACACCCCCGCCATCGATATTTGGGGAGTGGGGTGCATCTTCGCCGAGCTCCTGCGAGGGAAACCGTTATTTCCGGGTAAAAACGTCGTCAAGCAGTTGGAAATCATCACCGATTTGCTCGGCACGCCGACGCCGTTGCAAATCGCCAAGGTTCGCAACGAAAAGGCGAGACGGTTTTTACAAAACATGCGTATCAAGCCCGCCGTACCGCTGTCGGAGAAATTCCCAGGCGTCGAGCCCAAGGCGTTGAACTTACTCGGCAGACTTTTGTCCTTCGATCCAGACGACAGACCGACGGCGTCGGAGGCCCTGGCGGATCCTTACTTTGACGGTTTGGCCGACGTCACGAGAGAGCCGGCGAGACGCCCGCTTCCGAAAGAAGTCTTCGAGTGGGACAATCGCAGACTCTCCCGAGAGGAAGTTCGCGAGTTATTGTACAAGGAAATCCTTGAATATCATCCACAGGCGAAGACGGAGTTCGAGAACGCCGAGCAGAGGAGCGGGTACGAGTATCCGAGCGGCATGGAGGAGATGTCTCGAAAATTCGGGTCTCTCGAGCAAGGCGGACCCGAGAGAGTCTTCCAAACGTCCAAATCGCTTCCGAAACACTCCCTCAATAGTTATCGCGATGAGGCGCAGCAATTCACGCGAGGCATCAACGCTCTCGGACGGTCGGATAGCTGCACATCGGGCGCATCACTGACCGGCATGGCGGAGGACGACGACTTTGATCTCGCCAACGTCGTGCAAGCCATGTCTCTCGACGCCAAGGACATGGAAGACATCACGAACGACGCGAAAGCGTTGTGCGACGAGGCGTGAAAACAAACGCCCAACGTATATCAGTATGAATTGCCTCCTTGCGCCGTAGTATTTCTAAGTATCCCACCAGCCCGTTCCGACTCAAAACCGACCGTCTTCAGTCTTCGCGTCGCCTCGCCTCGAGCGCCCCACACGTCGGCTCGACGACCGACATGGGCGCCCGCGCCTCCGCTCCGATCGTCGACATCGACGACGTTACCACCCTCGACGCTCTTCCGAGCGCCACCACCGCCACGGGCGACGCCTACGACTTTGCGCAGACGAGAAATCGCGTCGTGCTCATCGTGAACGTGGCGTCGATGTGTGGGCTCACGAGCAGCAATTACGCCGATCTCGTCGCGTTACAGGATGCGTTCGGCGATGATTTACTCATTCACGCGCATCCCTGTAATCAGTTTTTGTTTCAAGAGCCGTTCGGGAATAAGAAAGTGTGCGAGTTCGCGCGACGCCGCGGTTTTCGCGGCGTCGTGTTCAACAAGTGCAAGGTGAATGGGAGCGGAACGTCGCACGTCTTTCGTTTCTTGAAGCGCGAAACCGGGGTGAAGCGAATCTCTTGGAATTTTGGCAAATTTCTCGTGGATAAGAGCGGTAAGGTGCGGTCGTTTCACACGCCTCACACGCGTCCAAAGACGTTGACGGAGGAGATTCGAGCGCTCGTCGACGAGTAGACTAGTTCAGTAGTAGATTTAGGATTTAGATTTCGTACGATGTCATCGTGAACTATATTACACACAAAATTCTGTTATTCGAGAGGAACACAAACAATTCACTTTTCGCCTTTCTTCGCCTTCTTCGCGGACTTTTCCTTCTTATCCTTCTTGTCCTTCTTTTGCTTCTTCGGCGTCTCGGCGTCGTCGGCTTTTCTCTTCTTATCGCCGCCGCCGGCTTGGGGACCAATCTCCGCGATGACTTCTTGCATCATGGCGATGTTCTTGCGCGGCGCCGTGCCCTTGTCGTAGAACGCCAAACGTTCCTCGACTTGATCTCTCAACTTCTCACCGAACAGAGTGGTCTGGAAGTCGCTAAAGCAGTCGATTCGGCTCGCGATGCTACACTTGTTGGCTAAGTATCGGGAAATTCGTCCCTTGTTGCGCGCGTTCGCCTTGCCAATGAACGTGCTGTGGAAAATCAAACCATACTTTGGCGTGTTACCCTTCGTCTTCAACGCGCGGAAGAGCGCCTTTTCGGCGCCGAGAATCTGCACCGTCGACGCGGGGTACTTGGCTAAGTTGGTGAGAGAACCGGCGTGGGAAATCAAACGCGCGGCGATGGTATCGCCGACCAAGGCTCCCAAGTTGGGTGCCACCTGTGAAACGATACAAAAAAGTCATGTCGACCGTCAGTCTCACCATTCTCTCTCCAAACGCGCGTTCGCGAGCATCCACGTGTTCTCCACAGACGTGAGTCAGAGTGGTGCATGAATTGTTTCAACAAGGTAATTCAGATCAGGTCTGTGATTGGTGTATCATAATCATCATCCCCACGAATTGCGAGAGAATAATCGATTTGCTGTTTTCTCGAGCGTCGACGTCCGCGTCGATGCATGTACGTACCACGTTCATTTTGTTGTTCAAGTAGTTGTGCAGACTCGTGCGGTACTCGGCGAGGGAGATGACGCGCTTGGCGAAGGCTTCGATGTTGATCAAATCGACGGGTGAAATGTCTTGACCCATCGACGCCTTGGCCGCCTCGATCACTTCCTTGGCCTTGTCTTCATCACCGGTGATCTCCTTGAGCGCCGGAAGCGCGTCATCCGTGAGCGTCGCCTTATCCTTGATCACGAGCGCCAGTCTCGCGTACATGTAGTTGTCGTTGACGACTTTGACGAGCTCGGGAAAGTGCCACCCGTACCACTCTCGCACGCGCATGATGAAAGTGTTGATATCCTTATCGAGGGTATCGATCAACGCGATCGCTTGAATGATCATGTTATCCGACCGGTTGACGTTAAACTTCACCTTGGCGCGAGAGTACGAGTGCGCCAAACCGAGTTGCGCCTTTTCGTAGTCGCCACCCTTGAAACCCTTGACGAATTTGGTAAAGTGCGCGCGCACGCCGCGAAGAATCTCCCCGACGTGATCGTTACACACGCACGGAATCTTCAACACGTCCACGATGGAGTTTCCGAGCTTGGGATCGGACACACCGAGCTGAAACTTGGCCTTTTTCGAATCCTTCACCTTTGGCAAATTTTGCTCTAAAAAGTTTTGCAAATCCTCCGACGCCACGCCCTCGGAGACGCAGTTGATTTGTTCCAACGCGTTCGCCGCCGACGTGAACGGCTTGAATCCGTGCAATTTCACCACGCGTCCGAATTTATCCGCACTCTGCGTCGTCTCCTGCACTTTTTCGATGGATTCACCGATCACATCCATGTCCAACGTCTCGAAGAGGCCGTAGCCCGACGAGGACTCGAACAGCACGAATTGCGCCTGCGAATGAAAACAAAGACACACCACGCGTCGTCAGTCTCTCTGTCGCGAACGCGTCGTCTCAGACCGTCGAGAACACCATCACGCGTCGGTCGCGCGCGCGCGGACGTCCATACACGCCGCGCGCGCGCGTCGACGACGCGTGAACCGCGCGTCAATTCTCATCCCTAGACCAGCACCGATCGACACCGCGCGCGTCGTCCCGCGCGTCGACGCGCGCGTCGAAGCCGCGTTCGAGCGAGCGCATCGCGCGAAGATGATGTAGCGTTCGCGCGTCGTCGCTCGCGAGCGCGCGCGCACCATGTCGTCGTCGTCGTCGTCGCGTGAAAGTGCGGCCGGCGGCGCGCGGCGCCGCCGGAAAGCGGAAAAAGCCACTCGCGGTATCGGTACTTTGATACCTTTAAAAATCTACAACGTACGTGTCAATAGTCTGAAGAAGTGAACTCGTAAACGACCGATGGACGCCGCGCGCGCGGGGACGTCATCGCGCGACGCGACGCGCGCTCCGTCGTCGGACGCGCGCTGACGTTCGCGAACGTTGTCGTTCGCGCATTCTCTCCGTCGCACGTCATGTCGCCGACGCTCGCGCGCGAGTATTGCTCGGTGGGGGTCAATCGAGGCCCGAAGTGCGTCGCCTTTGTCGATGACGCGCGTGCCGTGTTTTGCGGTGGGGACGGCGCGCACGGGTACGACGTCGCGGCGGCAACCGTGGTGGACACCTCGCGAGGCGTTCGAGGCGCGCGCGCGTGCTGCGTCGCGACGACGTCGCGTGGGGACGCCTTCGTGGGCGACGCCGAGGGAGAGGTGCGCGCGACGGCGTCGAGGGCGACGCGCGAGGGCGACGCGCGCGTGGACGCGACGGGAAGACACGAGAGAGGACCGGTGCGGGATTGCGTGGAAGTGCGCGACGTCGGGCCGTCGACGTCGGAGACGACGATCGTGGTGACGTGCGCGGACGACGGCGGCGTCGTCGCGTGGGAGCGGCGCGCGGGCTCGGAGACGTTGCGCGCGCGTGGACGCGTGACGCTCGCGAGCGCGGCGACACCGCTGTGCGTGGACGTCGTGCGAGCGCCGAGCGATGGTAAGGGGCGCGAGCGACACGTGCTCGCGGTGGGGTGCGTCGATGGACGCGTGCGGGTGTACGTGTGCGATTTTTCTCGTTTGGGCGAAGGCGACGAAAACGAAGTCGCGTTCGAGGCGTGCGGGACGCTCGATGGACACACGGATTGGGTGCGTGGGGTGAAATTCGCGCCGACGAGGATCGATGATTGCGTCTTCTTGGCGTCGGCGAGTCAAGACAGAAGCGCGCGCGTGTGGCGGATTCAAACCGTGCCGCTGAGCGCCGCCGACGCGAGCGTCAAGGACGTCGCGCCGTTTATGCGTCTGGCGGCGCCACCGAAACCGCCGAGCGCGCTTCTCGATGGGTATAGAATCAAGACATCGCTCGAGAGTTTACTCATAGGTCACGAAGATTGGGTCATGTCCGTGGCGTGGCACCCGGACCCGTCAAAGATGATTTTGATGACGGCGAGCATGGACCGGTCGCTCATGCTGTGGTCGCCCACGGGCGTGCCATCGACGAAGGAGGAGGCGGGAAGCGAACTTTGGATGAGCTCGGCGTCGCTCGGAGAAGCGGCGGCCGTGTGTCTGGGATACTACGGCGCCTCGTTCTCCCCGGAAGGCGACGTCGTCTTGGCGAATAGTCATGGCGGAGCGTTACACGTGTGGCGTCGATCGAGCGAAGGACAGTGGTTGCCGGTGACTGGAAACTCTGGGCACACGATGCGAGCGACGGGATTGCAGTGGGACACCGCGGGTCGATACTTAATGTCCGGGAGTCAGGACCAAACGACGCGCGTGCACGCCCCGTGGCGCGGCGACGGACCCGGAGGATGGCGGCAGGTGGCGCGTCCGCAAGTGCACGGACACGACATCGTGTGTTTCGCGACGATGCGGGGCGATGATGGAGACGTCGGAACGACGACGTACGTAAGTGGAGCGGATGAAAAGGTTCTGCGCGTCTTCGACGCGCCGGGTACGTTCTTGGGCACGATGGCGAACAGTTTAGGCGACACGGATCCCGCGAGCGTCGCCGCTCTCGTCAAGGCGAAGAGTTTCTCCATGGAATCTCTCGGTGCCGAACTTCCAGCGTTGGGATTGTCGAACAAGGCGCTCAGAGGGACAGACGAAGAAGAGCTCCCGAGCGACGTGGCCGGTCTTCGCGCGCAGGCTGAACAACAAGGCTTGATGGAGGAGTACAATTCCCGAGGCGTCGAAGCCATCGTCCCCCAGGCGCTCGCCGCGCCTCCGCTCGAGGAGGTGCTCGCCCAGGCGACGCTGTGGCCGGAGACGCGCAAACTGTACGGCCACGGGAACGAAATACGAGCCGTCGCCGCGCACCCATCCGGTGACTTGATCGCGTCGGCGTCGAGCGCGCTCACGTCGGCGTCTGCCGCCGTCTGGATATGGTCTCGCAGTCAAAACTGGAAACCGCTCGGTTCGCTCAGCGGCGCGACGCTGACCATCAACGCGTTGGAATTCAGTCCCGACACCGCCGAGCGCGATTACCTCCTCGCGGCGAGTCGAGACAGACACGTGTGCGTGTTTGCGCCTTCGTCCATCGACGCGCCTCGCGGAGAATTCGGCTCGGACGGTTGGCGTCTTCTCACGCGATTCAAGGCGCACGACCGAGAGATTTACGCCGCGTGTTGGGCGCCGTGCGGAACACTCTTCGCCACGGCCGGTCGCGATAAGAAGATCAAGTTATGGCGCGTCACCGGCGATGAATGCGCGCCCGCGGGCGAGCTTCCGAAATTCGGCGCTGCGCCGACGGCGACGGCGTTCGCGCGAGACCCCACCCTTCCACCCACCCTCGCCGTCGGTTTCGACGACGGATCCGTCGAAGTCCACGTCGCGCCCGACGCCGACGCGTCCTCGTGGACGCTCGCCGCGCGCGCGTCCGACCGTCACGGCGCCGCCGTTCGCGCCGTCGCCTGGCGTCCCGGAGCAGCCTCCGCGCTCGCGTCGTGCGCCGACGACAACGCCGTGCACGTCTACGCCTTTTCGCGATGAAAGAATAAAATGCGATGAAAATATAAACCTAGCATTAATTCACCGACGCACGGTTTCGTACGCATCCGTCGTCTCGAGTTTTCCGAAACCGCGTCCCGACGGCGTCGCGTCCCCAAAGCGCGCCTCCGATGGTGACGCGCCTCTCGACGCGTCCCGTCGCCTTCATCGCGCGCGCCGCGCGCGCCGTGTCGTCCGACGCGTCCACGAGCGCCCCACAGACGTCCGTGCTGACGCACGCCGCGCGCGCCTTCGTCGCCGCCGTCACGCTCTACGCCTGCGACTCGGCGGTGGATGATTTCATCCTCTTGTCCATCGCGCGCGAGCTCGCCCGCGAGCGATCCACCGTGGACGACGACCCTCGAATTCGCGCCGCGCTCGGTGCGTCGTACGCGTACGACGGCGAGTGGTGGAACGCGGCGGTGTCGAGACCGAGACGAAGCGGCGTCGCGCGGGTGACGTACGCGTTGGCGGGCGCGTCGGCGTCGTGCGACGTGACGGTGACCATGGTGGAGGCGCGCGACGACGACGGTGGTGACGCGTCGGAGACGATGAAGAAGAACGTGTATAGATTGATACCGCCGAGCGTGGCGCACGCGGTGCGATGGACGAGTGGATGGAGGGCGTACGCGGTGGACTGTTCGTTGCCGACGGCGAGAGGCGGCGGGCGAAGCGCGTTGGTGTCTCTCATGCGCGACGACGACGCGACGGGCGGCGGCGGCGCGACCGGGTCGTCGTCGTCGTCGTCGGCGGCGGCGGCGGCGCGGTGACGCGAATACGCACACACGTAGCGAATAGTTGTTTACACGTCGAGCGTCAGCGCTCTAAAAAGTGTTCGATGAACGCGCTAATCGCGTCGTACGTCGCCCCACGGCGATACTCCTCCCCGATCTCTCCGTTCGCCTCGTCGTAAAACTTAATCGTCGGATACGCTCGAACCTTTTGCCACTCGCACACGTCCCTCGCCGTCGAACAATCGACGTCGGCGACGACGACGCCGCGCTCGGAAAACTCCTCTCGCACCATGTTCCACTCCGGCGCGAGCGCGCGACAGTGCGGACACGTCGGCGAGTGGAAATTCACGATGGCGGGGACGTCCGCCATCAGCACGCGCTCGCTGAACTCGTCGATCGTCGTCGGCGTCACGCGGGACGCGCGCGCGAAGGACGCGGTCGCACACATCGACAGCACCACCATCGCCGACGCCACCGACGCCACCGACGCGCGACGCGCGCGACGCGCGCGCGTCGAACGGGTCGTTTCGCGCGTCATCGTCGTCGTCGTCACCGTCGCCGTCGCCGACGCCGACGTCGACGCCGCGCGAGACGGCTGACTCGGGACGGATGACACGCCGCGGTGTGGCGAGCGTCACTCGTCGACGTCGTCGCGAGGCGAGGACGCGATCGACCGCGCGCGCGCCTCGCGACGACGACGAGGGCCCTCGGCGCGACTCGGCGCGACGCGCGACGACGTCGATGCGCGCGTCCGACGACGAGAGACGGGCGACGAATGAGATAACGGTTTTAAATCCACTCGTTCCATCTCTTCGAACGTCCGCGCCGTTGGTGCCCGCGGCGTCGCCGCCGACGCACCGTGGACACGCCGTGCGCGCGAACCACGAATCGTTGCTTCGTCGACGCGGCGCGGTGTCGTCGTCGACGAGCGTCGGGTTCGACGTCGTGAACGCGAGCTCGGCGGCGGCGGCGGAGCTCGCGAACCGATGTCGACGCGGCGACGTCTCGGGGGCGCTTCGCGTCGCGAGCGAGGATCCGGGGGCGGTGAACGGGATCGTGGACGGCGATGGACGTCGACCGTTGCACGTGGCGGCGACGACAGGGCATGCGGGGGTGGTGGATGCGCTGTTGTCGCGGGGCGCGGAGCCAGACGCTCGATGTCGGCGAGGCCGAACGGCGCTGCACGAGGCGGCGAGGGGTGGGCACGCGGCGTGTGCGCGCGCGATTTTGCGCGCGCACAGAGAGTACGGATCGTATCACGGGGCGGTGGGTCGACGCGCGGACGCGAACGCGAGGGATACGTCGGGGAAGACGCCGCTGCACGAGGCGCGGTCGCGAGAAATCGTCGAGGCGTTGCTTCGCGAGGGCGCGGATGGGTCGATTCGTCAGGGCGACGGGTCGAACGCGGTGCACCTCGCGTGCGACCGCGCGGACGGATGGGCGGTGGAGGCGCTGTTGGGGTGCGGCGCGGATTGCGACGCGAGAGACGGCGTAGGGCGGACGGCGTTGCATCGCGTGCAAGACGCTCGGTCGGCGGCGGCGCTGTGCGCGTGCGGCGCGGACGTGGACGTCGTCGACAACGAGGGATACACGCCGTTGCACATCGCAGCGATGGAGGGAAAGCCGGAGATCGTTGCGCCGCTCGTCAACGCGGGCGCGCGATTGCGGGCGAGAACGCGAAAACGCGGGAGCATCATTCCGGGCGCCACGGCGGCGGATTTGGCGGCGAAATTCGGCCACGACGAAGTCGTGCGTTTGCTCGAGGAGTCCAAGCAGTTCTCGAGGGAGGCGTATCTCTTGACGCTCGCGGTGAATCACAACGAAGAGCGGTTTCAGAAACAAATGCGACGCGCGAGCGAGAGGCGCGTCGGACTCGTGTGGGGGTTACTTGCGGCGTGCGTCGCCGTGCTGTTGGCGCTCTTGGTCGGTCACTTTTGGTTCGCCGAGGCGAAGAGAGAGTTGAAGGAATGGCGAAAAATACGCGAATCAAAGGAAAAGGCGAAGGCACAAAAGTTGAAACAGCAAGAAGCGGCGAAAAAGGCTGAATTGAAACGGAAACTAAAGGCTGAGGCGGACGCCAAGGCGTGGCAAGAGTCCGCGCGTCAGCACGTTGAACGCGTCTTACGATGCGGCGTGCACGGTACACTGAAAGAGGGCGTGAAAAAAGGCGGCGTGCACCGATGTATTCTTTTCGGGCAAGACGGTCAGGGTCTCTCGGCAGAGGCGAGCGCGGCGTGCGGCGTTTGCGTCGACTTCTTACGAGAGTTGCGCGAACGTCTCGATCAGTCTCACAAAACCAAATCCGAAGCGGAGCTGGACCTTGAACTGAGTGGCGCGTGCGAAAAGAGCACCGGAAGGTCGGTGAAAGTCTGCGACGCGCTCATGGCGTCGCGCAAAGACGTCAACAGACAAATGGCGTTCGGCGCGCCGCCGGCGAAGATTTGTGAACGCGTGGGTGCCAAGAATCCAGAACTGTGCGCGATTAAACCGCCAAAGGAGGGTGATTTGACGAGCGACGGGAAGGGCGACGTCGCGGCGCGAGAGGCGTTTAAAAAACTATCCGTATTCATACATCCGGATAAACACGACAATTCGGAGGCGGCCACGGAGGCGTTTAAAATGTTAAACACTGCGCGGGCGTACATGGACTCGAAAGCCAAGCTCGACGCAAAGCGGAGACAAGCCAAGGCGAAGGGCGCGGGCGATCAGCGATAGTTAGCATACCGCGTAGCGTTACGATTCTAGATTACAATTGATCACCTATTTTTGTCTATGCGACTTCCGAGCGCCTATTATTTTAACGCCTTCGTTGCGCGCGCTCCACATCGTTTGTATGGCGGATAAATTTCGCGTTTGTCTGTATCTCGACGCGTTGGCGAGCGTCTTCTGGCTTTGTTCGTGCATCTGGATCGCATGCACGTACGCCGTCTTCTTCTCCGGCGCTTTGTTGGCGTCATCTGGTTTCTTGTGCGAAAAAAGACTCGCCCACGACGTTTTGTTACCCGCGGTTTTGGACGAGGCGTCGGCGGCGATCGCTCTCTTCTCCGTCTCGATGATATCATGCTCGATGCGTTCGATTGCGCGTTTCGCGCGCACTCTTCGACCAAAGACGCACGCCACGATGACGGCAAAGATGGCGAAGGCGCCACCGATCGTGATCAGCGCGATGTTGAGATCGCCGAACACGTTCGGAACCGACCACACCGGCGTGGGTTGCTTTTCGACGACGAGCGACGACACGG
>Ga0181565_10003212_pt1 | contig 12528 bp, 10 predicted proteins | sample 101ome_16_FD_129661 | JGI IMG/M metagenome (GOLD analysis project Ga0181565, IMG submission 129661) | Coastal salt marsh microbial communities from the Groves Creek Marsh, Skidaway Island, Georgia - 101401AT metaG (megahit assembly) | ecosystem: Environmental > Aquatic > Marine > Intertidal...
AAGAACATCGTATTAATTGGTGAAGTAAAAATTGTCTTCGAGGGCAGTTGGAATTTAAATGATAATAAATAAAAAAGGGCCTCAAATTGAGACCCTTTTTTATTGTTCTTCTAACGAACTTATTTTTTGATCATTTTTAATGTTGAAGAGTATTGACCCGCTAAATCAACTTTTATGAAATAAATACCAGACTTTAAGTTAGCTGCATTAACTAAAATTTTATTATTACCTCTATTTGCAGAGAACTTCTTTTGGGAAATCAATTTACCGTTCATGTTGTAAATTGCATAGATTGCATCTCCGGAAACTTTAGATTCAAAGTTTATTTGAGTTGAGGATACGACTGGATTCGGAGTTAATTTTGCTTTCAAAGAATTCTTTATAATTTTCTTTGTTGATGTCTTCAGAGATGTGCTTCTGTAATATCCTCTTCCATGAGTACCAATATACATTACCATACCTTCCCAAGGTCTCCACTCGTAAGCTCTAATTTCAAATACAGGTACGCGCGCCATTCCTTCATTTGCCTCTTCCCAGGTTGTTCCGCCATTTTCAGTAGCCCAAATACCAAGATCTGTACCAATTATAATTCTATTTGCGTCATCCACATCGATTACAGCATCATACACTGGCATACTTGGTAAATTACCTGTTATATTCGAAAAAGTAGGATTTGCATCTAAAGCATTTGTAGATTCAAGTACATATGATGTGTTACCATACCCACCTAAGGTCAGTATTACATGATTTGGATTTGTTGGATTTACATTCACAGAGGTAACTACTCTACCACTAAAGCCAGAATTCGACATTTGCACTGTGGTAATTCCATCTGCAATAACACTTGCAACTGGGTTAGCATCTAATGTAAACTCAGCATCGTTCAATCCGTCAACTCTATACAACGCTCCAGATTTTGCAATAAATAAATGATTACCATCAGGAGTGTAGTCCATTTCTAAAATTCTACCGCTACCTAAACCTTTTGCAATTAGGTACCATTCTACTGGATTAGCGAAATCTGTTGGGTTTTTTGCCATCCAAACCTCACTATTCTTTGCTAGATATAAACGAGATTCTGTTTCACTCGCTTCCCAAAGGTTAAATGTTGTGTTAAAATCCGTTCTAACAGTTCCTGGCTGACGATCATCGAAAAACGTTGATGATGACTGACCACAATTATTAGAGCGTGCTACAGTACCATAATAGGTAGACATAAAAACTATGTTAGGATCGATCTTACTAAACTCCGCATCAAAACCATCACCACCATAAATACTAAAGGCTGTTTTACTTTCTTGACCGTTGACAGAATTTCCTTTAAAGTTTATTAATTGCGTACCATTATCTTGTGAACCACCAACAACATACCCTAACTCATTGGCTGCGACATTGTATAGTTGCAATGTAGTAAAACCACGATTAATTGGGGTCCAAGTACTTAAATTTGTACTTCTGTAGAGTCCACCATCACTACCAATCACACAAGTTGCGGGACTCGTTGTTGTATCCCAATCAATTAAATGTTTATCGGCATGAACATAACTGGTATTCCAGTCAGCACCAAATGTACTTCCGAACTCTCGAAAACCATTTACGGCATCCCATCTAGCCATTGTTACACCAGCAAAAATAACCTCGTCTTTATTCCCTGGTACAACGGATATTACATTATCATACCAGCCTTGAGAATTTGGTCCAAAAACATCATTAACGGTATTACCTTCCATTAATACTTCCCAATTCTCGCCACCGTCTGTAGTACGATATAAAGCAACTAGTTTTCCGTAGTTAGCTCCAGAACCCGAACCTAAGGTGTAGATATAATCTGCATCGTCAGGAGATATTGCGATTGCTGTTCTTCCTCCGGAATTAAATCCAATGTTTTTTGTTGCTAATGAACCATTTGCTTCTTTTTTGTATACTGCACCTGAACTGGTAGAAGCCCAAATAGTGCTGTTATAATCAATTTTTATTTCTTTAATTGCACCACCGGCAAGCCTAGTAACTACTGGTGTAGCTCCACTAAAATCAATTTCATATAGTCCAACTTCAGTTCCAACAAAAATACGGTTTGCATTGGGATCAGCAACCATCGAATTACATTGTTGAAATCTGGAATCTTTTGCTTGAAGTACTACATCAAACTGAGTACCTTCTTCATTAGAACTTGCGAATACACCCCCGCCCAAAAATGCAGGTGAGCCGTTTCTGGTACCAGCAAGATTTGTAAAACCACCTTCACCCGTTCCGTAATAAATTTTTCCGTCAGGGGTTTGCGCTATACAAGTTACGTTTAAGTTTTCTTGTTGGTCATTTATCGGAGCCCAAGAGTTTCCGTAAGATGTTGATCTAAATAAACCTCCACTTACGCCGCCAGCAAACCATATATTTGGCTTTTTTGTATTCCTGTGGAATGCTCTAATTCTGCCTCCAAAGTTATCTGGACCCATATTAGTCCATTCAATTTTTTTGTTTAGACGCTTAGTTACAGATGACATCGCATCGGCTTGAGCAACTGCTGCTTGCATCCATTCAGGATTTAACGTTTGCGTCGCTTCATTCATTCTCAAGCTACTGTAATATTCTAAAGCACCATGAATTCCCTGCTCTTTTGAATCCATCTCCGAAGAATTCAATTCTATTAATTGAGATTCTTTTTCCCATTGCTGGGCACCAAAATAGACTGATCCAGTTAATAATAAACCGAAGGCTGCAGGTATAAATCTTTTAATAATCATTTTAGTAATTTCCTTTATATGCAAATAAAAGTAAATCAAGGGCATTTTCCAATATTGATTGGGATATTCCCCCATTTACAGACATAATTTTTACATCGTTTAAACTGAGTTTATTTATTATTATTTAAAAAACATGCTTTTCCGCATGATAAGAACTCCTAACCATCGGGCCACTTTCCACATATTTAAAACCCAATTCTAGACCATATTCTTCCCAATATTTGAACTTATCTGGGTGCACATATTCTGAAACCGGAAGATGCATTTTTGTTGGTTGTAAATACTGACCTAAGGTTAAAATATCGCATTGATGTTCTAGCAGATCATGCATGAGCTTTTTTATTTGGTCATCATTTTCCCCACAACCAAGCATTGCTCCACTTTTTGTTCGCAATCCAAATTCAGATGTCCTTTTTATCTGTTCGAGAGAACGAGAATATTTTGCTTGTGGACGGACTAAACGATATAGCTCTTCTACCGTTTCCATATTATGGCTTACTACTTCTGGCTTAGATTCTAGCATATGATACAACCAATCCCATTTGGCCCTAAAATCAGGGATGAGTGTTTCAATTGTCGTTTCTGGCGATACTTTTTTCACCTCTCTTACGGTACTAGCCCAAACTGTAGCTCCTTTATCTGGTAGTTCATCTCTATTCACAGACGTTATTACACAATGTTTAACTCCCATTAGCTTAACTGCTTCTGCCACTCTTCGCGGTTCGTCCTGATCATAATCTCCAGGACGTCCAGTAGCCACCGCACAGAATGAACAACTTCTAGTGCAAATATTCCCTAAGATCATAAAAGTAGCTGTTCCTGCACCCCAGCATTCTCCCATATTTGGGCACCTTCCATCCTCACAAATAGTATGGAGTTTGTGTTCTTTTACAATACGCTTAACCCTGGTATAATTTTCACCAATTGGTATCTCCATTTTTAACCATTTTGGTTTTGGATTATGAGGTTCTTTTTTTACAATCGGTAATTCTATCACTCGCTTAAAAAATTAATAATCAATACTATTTGGTGAGTCTAACTAATGATCACTCCCAAATCCAACAGCAAAGTTAACAAATAGCGCGGGGAAGTTAAATCTGTTTAAACTTTCGTTGTTTAAAAGTGGTAGTTTTTGCAAAAATATATCATTCGAAATACCTAAACTAAGCGAGTTCTTTAAACTCCTATAACTACCCCATTCCACAGTTGCTGCTGCAAAACAGCCGACCCCCCAAATAATTCCTCCTTCTTTAAAACCCCTGGAAAATGATGAAGAGCCACCGATAAGATTGGGTTCGTGAATAGAGGGATTGTATCGGACATTTGCGTAACCATCAAAGGGAGCACGACCTTGATACAACCAAATGTAAACCGGCCAACTGTAGGCAGCGTTTAAACTTCCGCCGTAATCGAAAGAATAAGCTACTTGAAATCTTGATTTACGCTTAGACAAATAAATAGATTTTTGAATAAATGGCCTAAAAGCCCAAACATAATTAATCTTGTCTAATTTAAAAGATGAACTACCTGGTAATCCAGTATTGATAACAGGAATTTCCTTTGGATGATTTATTGGACCCAGCTTTACCCCATACGCAAAACCTACATTATCAATTTCATTTGTTTTGTGTATACCAACCCCAGCATCAAATCCAAAATTTCTAATCTGGGCATCAATTTTTACAAAGTTATTGAACTGAGCTTTTAGGTAACTATTAATGATAATGCCAAAAATGAGGTAACAATATGTGAAAAACCGGGGTGCGCTCACATTCTCAAATATACCACAATCGAAACAATATAATTCATTCAGCCATTATGAACTTTATTCTCCACTTTCTCCCACATTAATAAAAACAAGGCTAATATTACCTTTTTCAACTATATTTGCTATTCACTATTCTCACAAACAACACTCAAAACAACCAAAGTGATAAAATTTTGGTAACATGTGGAAAACAAGTGGTTAATTTTGGGAAATTGTGGGAAAAGGTGGGAAATTCTGTATTTATTTAGCAGACAGAAACTGGTTATCGTATGCCTGGATTGATTGGAGAATACTATTGCAAGCTTGACACGAAGGGTCGTTTATCGCTCCCATCGAAGTTGCGCGCGCAACTACCTGAAGCAGCAGGGAATGTTCTCGTAGTTAATCGCGGATTCGAAAAATGCCTAGTTCTGTACACCAAAGAAGATTGGTTGAAGGAAACTGAAAAATTAAATGCAGTGGATGACTTTATGAGCCCAGAGATTCGCAGATTTAAAAGAATTTTTACGAATGGGGCAAATCTACTTTCTATCGACAATTCGCAACGAATTCTATTGCCCAAGAAGCTAATGGAATATGCAGACCTAAATGACGAGGTTGTATTAAGTGCTAATGGTAGTAAAGTGGAAGTCTGGAGTAAGTCATTGTATGAGTCGGAGTTGGATGTTGAATCTATCGAGCTCAGCGAGTTGGCAAAAAATTTCCATCAGCACAAAACATCTATTGGTGAGCAGAACGGTTAAACCGGACTGTTTGCAATGGAGAAATCATACCACATACCGGTATTATTAAATGAAAGCGTCGATCATTTGGTTTACAATCCAGATGGTACTTATTTAGACTTAACCTTCGGAGGTGGTGGGCATTCGAAATATATACTGTCTAAGCTCAGTCAAAAAGGAAAGTTATTCTCTTTCGATAAAGACACTCATGCATTAGAAAATGCATTAGATGATAATAGGTTCACACTTATTCATCATAACTTCAGGTATGCAAAGCAATTTGTCAAATACGCCATCGGAGACCAAATTGATGGGATTTTAGCAGACTTAGGTATTTCTTCTTTTCAAATAAACAAGAACGATCGTGGTTTCGCTCATAGAATGGATGGCCCATTAGACATGCGAATGGATATTGATGCTAAAAATTCTGCCGCCGATATTATTAATAATTATTCTGAAAAAGAGCTACTAAGAGTTTTTCGAAGTTATGGTGAGATAAAAAATGCCTACAAACTCACTACAACCATATTGAATTCAAGGCGTAATGCTGGAATTCAAACCGTGGAAGAATTTAAGGATACAATTCATGATTGCATACCAAAGACTGAGAGCTCGAGATATTTATCGCAAGTATTTCAGTCTCTAAGGATAGAAGTAAACCAAGAATTAAAGGATTTAGAAATCCTCCTTTTGGATGCCAACGAAATATTAAAAAGTGGCGGTAAATTATCTGTGATATCCTATCATTCACTTGAAGATCGATTAGTGAAGAATTTTCTTCAAACAGGAAATATCGGAGGGAAAATAGAAAAGGATTTTTTCGGCAATAGCATTACCCCATTTCAATCTGAATTTAAAAAACCAATTACACCATGTGAATCTGAAATCGATAATAACCCAAGGTCGAGAAGTGCAAAATTGAGAGTAGGAATTAAAAAATAATTAATGGAAAACAAAGAAAATAATTCAACTAAAACTGAGACAAAATCATTTTTTGAGGATTGGAGCACTTGGCGAATAGTACGTATTATTCTGATTGCTTTCCCATTCTTGATTTTCTACATCTATAATTCACTACATACTGCAAAGTCGGTAAAAACTAAAAAAACTCTTCACAAAGAACTAAAAGAACTCCATAGTGAAAGAATAAGCTTAGAAAGCGAAATAACAAGAGCAAGCAAACAAACTAAAATAGCTGAAAAACTTAAGGAATCTGGCCTTAAAGAAAGCACCACACCACCAATTAAAATAATCCGTGAAAGCAAGTAAAACGCCAAATACCAAGAGGGAAATCTTTAATCGCGCCAAAATAATATTTGGCTTGATTGCAGCATTCGCAATTTATCTAGTAATCACAATATTTTCGTTACAGCATGGTTATGATTCAGAATTCAGCTTAGAGAACCAAAAGAAAAATACTCGCGTTTCAAAACAAGAGGGTATCAGGGGAAATATTTATGCTTCAGATGGAAGTTTGTTGGCAACATCAGTCCCTACATACGATTTATATTGGGATGTTAATGTTACAGCTTTAGGTGATATCGACTTCAACAAAAACTTAGATACATTAGCCTCACTATTTTCTCAAAATTTTACTGAAAAAACATTCGAGGAATGGAAAGAAAAAATTCTATATCTACGAAAGGCAAATAATCATTACTTCAAAGTAACGACGGACTTAAGTTTTGACAAAGTAAGAGAAATATTTAAATGGCCAATCGTTAAACGAGGTCGATTTTCTGGAGGTTTTTGGGTAGAAGAAAGGGCAAAAAGAATGTATTTTATGGGTAGCCTGGCAAAGAGAGCTATTGGGTATTCCAAAGGAAAGTACAATGTTGGCCTAGAAGGTTCATTCGACAGTCTTCTGAGGGGGAAATCAATTGAAATTATGGAGCAACGCATGCCGGGCAACATTTGGCGTCCCGTTAAAATTGGTGCTGGTCAAACGGCAGAAAATGGCAAAGACATTGTTACCACATTAGAGGTACGTTTTCAAGACATCGCTCAGCACGCTTTAAATAAATCACTCTTAGAACACGATGCTGATCACGGTTGTGCGATGGTTATGGAAGTCTCTACAGGAGCAATTAAAGCTATGGCCAACTTGAAAAAGGGTCAGGATGGGAAGTACTATGAGTCTATGAATTATGCTGTTGACCAATTCAGTGAACCTGGATCGACAATGAAAATATTATCAGCCCTAGCATTACTCGAAGAGAATGAGGTTGGATTAAACGATAGCGTTGAGACTTTCGGTGGAAAGGTCAAAATCTATGATAGACAATTTACCGATGAAACGCATGGAAATAATGAAACACCAAAAAAATATTCACTTGAAGAATGTATAGCATACTCAAGTAATGTGGGAATCACTCAGTTAGTAAATGACCATTTTGGGAACAATCCTGAAACTTATATAAAATACATTTATAAAGCAGGTTTACATGTAAAGCCAGATTTTGATATCCCGAGTTCTAATTATCCTAAAATAATAGAACCAGGAAACTCATTATGGTCTGGAGTAACGCTACCCTCAATGTCAATAGGGTATTCATTGCAAATATCTCCTTTACAAACATTGATGCTATATAATGCCATTGCCAACAAAGGGTTAATGATGAAACCGTTTATGGTAAAAGAAATCAGGAAGGATGGAAAAGTACTTGAGACTATTAATCCAAGCATCTATCAAAAAGCAATCGCAAATGAAAAAACGTGTAAAAGTTTAAATCAATTTCTTGAAGCAGTAACAGAAAAAGGCACGGCCAAATCTGTTTTTAAAGATTGTAAATTCCCGGTTGCTGGCAAGACCGGAACAGCAAGAATTAGTAAAACATCTAGCGGTTATTCGGGCAATTACCTTGTTTCATTTGCTGGTTATTTTCCATCAGACCAACCTGTCTATTCAATCGTTGTTGTAATAAACTCCCCCAAAAAAGGAGGCATCAGTGGAGCAAGAGTTGCCGCCCCAGTGTTTAAAGAAATTGCTGACAAGATATACTCTACTCACCTACAGATTCAACCGGAATTACTTACTGGAAAAAGAAAAGACATACCTAAAGTCCTAAGTGGTAATCGAGAAAGTATTCTTCAATTAAATAGAGAATTTAATATTCCTGTTATCGATAAAAGCGATAAAAACAAATGGATAAACACTAAAGAAAAATCAAGAAACATAATTATATCCCCGAAGAAAATCGAACCCAATAAAATTCCTGATTTCAGAGGTCTAGGAATTAAAGATGCATTTGAATTAGCAAGGGAATTAAAACTCGAACTCCATTTCAATGGATTTGGAAGAATAGTAACTCAAAATATAAAACCCGGTACACGATTCCGTGATGGAAGATCAATTTTTGTCGAATTAAAACCATGAGAAAACTCGAAGAAATCATAGAACCATCGGCGATATTAGCAAGTACTGGGAATCTCTGTAAAGAAATTTCGGACATTGTTATTGATTCTCGAAAGGCCATAAAAGGTTCTATGTATGCTGCATTAAAAGGGACTCAAGTTGATGGACACAGATTTATTAATGATGCCTATGAGAATGGAGCTCGAAGTTTTCTAATTGAAAACAATATTGAAACTTACTATGAAGATGCAACTTTTATTCAGGTAAAAAGTGTACCAGAAATTTTAGGTGAAACGTGTAAACGATTTTACAACAACAAAGCAGATGACTTAGTAATAATAGGATGTACCGGTACGAATGGCAAAACCACGGTTACTACCCTTTTGTATGAATTGTTTCAATATCTAGGATATAAATGCGGTCTAATTTCAACAGTGGAATATAGAATTGGAGAAGAAGTATTCACATCAACCCATACCACCCCAGATGTAGTTTCATTACATAGGTTATTAGCAAATATGAGAGATCAAGAGTGTACTCATGTTTTTATGGAAGTTAGTTCCCATTCAATTGATCAACAAAGAATAGGTGGTATTGCCTTTGCTGGTGGCATTTTTACAAATATTAGCCATGACCATCTCGACTACCACGGAACTTTTGATAATTACATAAAAGTTAAAAAAGCATTTTTTGACTCCTTAGATAAGGATGCATTTAGTCTGACTAATAAAGACGATAAAAACGGTTTAGTTATGCTTCAGAATACTAAATCCACTCGTTATACTTATGGTCTACATGGCACCTCTGACTTTAATACTAAAATAATTGAAAGTGATTTCACGGGAATGCTTTTGCGTTTTGGCACTTCCGATGTGTGGACTCCATTGGTAGGTAAATTTAACGCTTATAATTTAACCTCTGTTTATGCTGCTGCACATTTAATTACCGAAGGACTCGAAGATATTGAAGTTGCAATGAGCGCATTACATCGCGTCAACGGAAGGTTTGAAGCAATTACAGCACCAAACAATATTACCGTTATAATTGATTATGCACATACTCCAGACGCCCTAGAGAATGTAATCAGTACCATTCGCGAAATACGCAAAAACGACTCAAAAATTATTACAGTAGTTGGCTGCGGAGGTAATAGAGATAGAGATAAACGTCCAGAAATGGGCAAAATTGCATCATCCTTTTCGGATCAATGCATTTTCACTTCAGATAATCCACGAGATGAAGACCCAGAATCAATATTAAACGAAATGCATGCTGGTGTGGATGCAGCTCATATTCGAAAAATTATAAAAATCACGAACAGAGAAGAAGCAATTAAATCATCACTACTGTTCGCTCACCCTGGCGATGTAATTCTGATTGCGGGGAAGGGGCATGAAACCTATCAAGAAATAAAAGGAATCAAACATGATTTCGACGATAAGCAAATTGCTATAAAACATTTTAACCTCCTGAATTAATGCTGTATTATTTATTCAAATATTTAGACGAATTAGGATATACTGGTGCTGGTGTATTCAACTTTATCTCGTTCAGAGCCTCATTAGCCGGAATTATAGCACTATTAATTTCACTAATTGCAGGCAAGAAGATTATCGCCTTTCTTCAAAAACTTCAAATTGGAGAGACCATTCGTGATTTGGGATTAGAAGGGCAGATGCAGAAAAAGGGCACCCCAACTATGGGTGGGATTATAATCATCTTAGGCATTATAATTCCAACATTATTATTTGCCAGGGTTGACAACATTTATGTTATGGTGATGCTTTTGAGTACAGTTTGGATGGGCATAATTGGTGGTATAGATGACTATATAAAAGTATTTAAAAAGAATAAAGAGGGAATGAAAGCCACAACTAAATTAATTGGGCAATTATTCCTTGGAATTTTAATAGCTGCAGCAATCGACTATACGCACAGCATGAACAATATTCCATTAGAGACCAACCTTCCAATTACTAAATTAAGGATTAATTATAGCGACCTGTTACCTGGCGATGGAAATGCATTCATTTTATTTATACCCGTAATTATAATAATTGTAATGGCCGTTACGAACGCCGTAAATCTTACAGATGGGATTGACGGTCTCGCTGCAGGAACTACTGCCATAGTTGGCGCCGGACTAGGCGTACTTGCTTATTCAACAGGTAATGTTAAAATAGCAAATTACTTAAATATCATATATGTAAAAGATAGTGGTGAGGTCGTGGTATTCTTGGCCGCCCTAATCGGGGCATGCCTAGGCTTTCTGTGGTATAACGGCTTTCCCGCTCAAGTATTTATGGGCGACACGGGCAGCATGGCTTTAGGAGGAGCAATTGCCGCAGTTTCGATTATTATCAAAATGGAGCTACTTCTTCCTGTGTTGTGCGGAATATTTTTTGCCGAAAGTCTTTCAGTAATTCTACAGGTTAGTTATTTCAAATACACTCGTAAAAAATATGGTGAAGGTAAACGCATATTTCTTATGTCGCCGTTACATCACCACTATCAGAAGAAAGGTATACCCGAAAGTAAGATAACACTTCGCTTTTGGTTAATCACCGTAATCCTTGTTTTAGCAACTATAGCATTGATTAAACTACGTTGAAGAAAAACCTTGTCATATTGGGCGCTGGAGTTAGCGGTATCGGAGCAGCCATCTTAGGTAAAAAAGAAGGATGGAATGTTTGGCTATCTGAATACGACAAAATTAGCATTGAAGACAAACTACTATTAGCAGATTACAGCATTGAATACGAAGAAGGTGGGCATAACAAAGAAAAAATAAAAAATGCCCATACCATTATTAAAAGCCCAGGGATTTCACCTGATGCTACGCCATTATCCTGGGTAAATAAAAAGCAAACTTCTATAATTTCTGAAATTGAATTTGCGAGTTATTATACAAATGCAAAATTGGTTGGAATCACAGGAACTAACGGAAAAACCACCACAACATTACTCACCTATCATCTTTTAAAATCCGCCGGATTCAATGTAGGTATTGCCGGTAATATTGGTGACTCTTTTGCACTGCAAGTGGCAACTAAAAATTATGATTACTACGTATTAGAATTGAGTTCATTTCAACTTGATGATTGTCATAATTTACACCTCCACATTTCCTGCATTTTAAATATTTCAGAAGATCACTTAGACCGTTATAACGGTTCAATTGAAGAATATATCTCGAGTAAAATCAGAATTACGCAAAATCAAACCCAATCCGATTACTTCATTTACTGCAGTGATGATACAAATACAAATTGGGGAATAAACAAAACTAAAATTGAGGCCAATAGAATATCATTTGGGTCAAAAAGCTCCGATGACGCTTCATTTAATGGCAATAACATTCAAATAAAATTAAAAAAAAATCAATACACCATAGATATGAACAACGTACAAATTAGAGGAAAACACAACACTTACAACACCATGGCAGCTGCAATTATGGGAAGTCTTTTGGATGTTCGAAAAGACAACATCCGAGAAAGCCTTATACACTTTCAAAACATCGAACATAGATTAGAAAGTTTAGGTAAGGTTTATGGCGTAGAGTATATAAATGATTCTAAAGCCACCAATGTAAATTCAACATGGTATGCATTAGAAAGTATGGAAAAACCATTGATTTGGATTGCTGGAGGTGTTGATAAAGGGAATGATTATTCCTCAATTAAACCATTAGTTAAAGAAAAGGTGAAACTAATAATTTGTCTAGGTTTAGATAACAGAAAAATTCATCAAGCATTTCAATCTGACGTGGATATGATAATTAATACAAGCAATGCTAAAGAGGCAGTACATGTTGCTTCGAGAATGGCAATAAATGGCGATGCTGTACTTCTATCTCCAGCTTGTGCTAGTTTTGACTTATTCGAAAACTACGAAGAGCGAGGTCGTCTATTCAAACAAGCTGTCAAGAATCTTTAATTG
>Ga0181565_10003213_pt1 | contig 12526 bp, 9 predicted proteins | sample 101ome_16_FD_129661 | JGI IMG/M metagenome (GOLD analysis project Ga0181565, IMG submission 129661) | Coastal salt marsh microbial communities from the Groves Creek Marsh, Skidaway Island, Georgia - 101401AT metaG (megahit assembly) | ecosystem: Environmental > Aquatic > Marine > Intertidal zone...
ATCGTTCTTCTCGAAGAGGCACCTAGTGTCTTCCTCGGCCTCCAATGGATTGGCATCGCACTCCTCGTATGGTATGGATGGTTGATGTGGGCACACGACGATGAAGAAGCGCCTGAAGAGACGGTGGAAAAAGAAGCGAGAGGATTTCTTGAAGGGTTTTCAATTGCGTTTTTCAATCCCAAAATTGCTCTCTTCCTCGTTGCAGTGCTTGCACAAGTACTCGAATCTGGCATGAGTTTAGAGACAAAATTGGTGATTGGTTTCATCGGTATGGCCATCGATATGGCCTGGTATGTGCTGGTTGCTGTATTCTTAACTGGAACACCATTGCTTGATTGGTTGCGCTCCAATGGTTCGATTGTCAATCGTTTAACTGCTATCGTCCTCTGGGGCTTTGCGTCAACCGTTATGATCGGTGTCATCTACAGTTAGCGTTGACATCTTGGACAAAGGAACGTTGACCGTCCAGACTGTGTAATTCGTTCGATGGTTCCTCCACAATGTGCCATCAAACAAGGTTCATCTTCTCGATCGTAGGTTTGGAAATGATGGCCAAAGTAGCCAAGCGTTCCATTCACATCTGCAAAGTCATTCAATGAACTGCCACCGACTTCAACGGCTTGTTCAAGCACTTGCACGATGTTTTCGTGCAACAGGTGTAACTTCTTGGTGGGCTTTCCATCTTTACGAACCAGGGTCTTGCTCTGACGTTGAGGATGGATTCCACTTCGATGCAATGCTTCACATGCGTAGATATTTCCAACACCAACGACGACGCGTTGATCGAGTAGAGCAACTTTGATGCTCGTTGTTTTCTTATGCAATTTCTTGGCAAGTTGGTTCGCATTCCAATCCCCAAAGGGTTCAGGACCTAAGGTTTCGAGCAGGGGGTGAATCTGTTCTTCTCCGACTTCAATCAAATCAATGATCCCGAATCGCCTGGGATCCGTATACACTGCCACACTTCCATCATCAAATCGGAATTCGACGTGATCGTGTCGTCCTTCAAATCCAGTCGCTGTTCCGAAACGTGAATGTTCATCGATGTTCCGGGTTGTTTCGAATTGCTTGACTTTCTCTGCATCGAACAATGTGTAGCGTCCCGACATCCCCAGATGAGAGAGAATGATGCGCCCGTCATCCAAGTCCAACAGGAGATATTTCGCTCTGCGTCGAATTGACTCGATTTTACGACCCAAGAGATGTGTAGCAAAACCATCAGGAAATGGAAATCGTAAGTTTTCCCGACGAAGGACAACCCCTGTGAATGTGCGCCCAAGCATGGCTTGCTCCAAACCTCTTCGCACCGTTTCAACTTCGGGAAGTTCAGGCAACCGTTCACCTCCTTCGAATCACAAAAAGAGCGTGTTGATCTTCAAATCCTGTCAAGTTAATGTGCTCAAGAAGTTCGACTTCAATCGAAAGTTGGGCGATGGCTTGAGCGAAAATATCCTCATCACCACCTTCGCTATGACGTTCACTTGCGGCTTTGAGCGAGAGTAATCCGATACCATCCTTGCTAAGAAAACGACGCACTGCTGAGAGAAAAATCTCAACCTGCCCTGCCTGAGCAACGTCCTGAAACAACCAATTTACGCGTGATGGAATCAGGACTCCCCATGCATCGAATTTCCTTGCATCACCTAAGACCGGTACCAACCCTGGCCGATGTTCTGCAAGGTGAGTTAAGTCTCGAAGGCAACGCGGAGCGAGGTCAACAGCAACCAAACGCCCCCCGAAACGGTTCTCCGACCCACAAAGATGGTCGTGCAAGTGTGATATCGTGGTTCCATGTCCTGCACCAAGATAGAGTACGGTAGATCCTGGTTGTGGTAACAATTGTGATGGTTCGTTTCTCGTTCTGAGCAAACCCGCTCCCAATTTGGATCGATTTGGATCCCACCGTCGGTGTTCAACACCACGGAATTTGCGCAAGGATTCACCTCGAATTGCAACACCGGGGTTTGCATTCATCGTCCAAACATTTCTTCCTTCAAGGAGAACGGAATCGGATAAGGGTCGAATGCGTCGATGCTTGGCCAAATGACCACCTCATTTCCTTGGAGGCTTGGAGAATTCTTTACGAATTGCTTCGACTTTTGCCTCGACTTGATCCACATCCTCTTGCCCCATGTGCGTGCCCTCAAACGCATCGATACGAGCAGCGATACTGATTTTTGAGGCCAACATACGTGCAATTTTACCACGAACCCAACGCGGAGATCGTGAAATCCAAGGATGCATGAAGATGTGTCCGTGTTTTGGTGGAGCAGTACCACTACGCAAGTGGCTGAAAAATGCCTTTTCTGCACCGAGAACTTGGACGGTTCCTGATGGAAGACGAGCGAGTCGTGAGCGCCCATGCGCTTCGACACACAATCGTGCCGCCAAGAGTGGCCCCACAAGGGCTGAGGTCGATGGAAGGTGAGCTTGTGCAGAGAGTCGAATTGCATGCTCTAAGCGGTCTAATTGGCGGCCTTGATTGGAAACCATTGTCGCCCAGTCATGAAGAGCCTTCCATTCCGATTCAGATGGCTGTTCATAGGCATCTTCGACATCCAGCAAAGAGGCAAATTCAGAGATTGAATCAACTCCTTGAAGTTGAGCAGCTACGTTTGTTCTATTGCGTTCAAAACGAGCAGATGGTAGGAAGAGGCCGACCCATTCAACCAATCGTGCTTCCATAGTTAGATGAAGCGAACGCAGTTCTTCACTCGCCCGCAGCAGATGTTCCAATCGGCGGTCTGGATCTGCTGCTGAGACTGCTACACCTTCTTTCGCAAGCAGTAGGGCTGCTTCATCAGCGACTTCCAACTGCTCAGAAGTCGGCTGAGGAACATCAAATTCAGGTAATTCTGCCGATCCATGAGGTGTTGGTTTTGCTTCTGGAAATCGTTCAATGAGTATTGTTGCTTCTGGAGGAAGTTGGCCATTAGCCACCATTTGGAGACGTTCTTTTGCACCATGAACAGAGAAACGTGCATCGTTGATTTCCAAGTCGATGACATCGCCATCATCATTGACAACGGCTGCAGATTGCCACGAATACCACAGCCACATGGAACTTCCACTTCATGGTTGGAATTGAATGTTGTCACGCTTACAACGGTCGAGATTTTATCCTCTCTGAAAAATAAAACGTTCCTTCTTGGACAACCATCATGATTAAATGTAATATGTTGATGGCGACGACATGTTTTGCCCTGAATGCGGGACGCTGTCGTTTCCAAGTCCCTCTGGTGACATCAAATGCACCAATTACAAATGCGGTTATTCCGGACCTGCTAACGTCAAAATGAAAGTGGATGGAAGAGAGATTGACCTCTCCAAAACAAAGACGACGACGAAGGCTGAAAAGCGCGAATATGAAATCATCAAAGATTCGGATCAACGTAAGGGTGTCCTTTCTACAGAGTCGTACATGTGCCCAAAGTGCGATTGTACAGAGGTGTACTTCTATCTCGAGCAAACTCGTTCTTCTGATGAACCTGAAACACGAATGCTAACGTGCAAAGACTGTGGGCACGGATGGCGTGAGTACTGATCAGTAGTCACTTTCAACACGAGGTGCGAGGAAATAATCGACCTCGCCTGCACCATTCTCAAACGTGAAGTTCATTGCAAGAGGAAGGTTTTCGCCGAATTGGATTGTTACGTTGTCGGTCGGTCCAAATCGTCGACAAAGTGGTTCGAGATACGTAAGGCTGTATTGGCTTCGTGCAGGATTATCACAAACGAGTTCCTCCATCTCATCTTTGTCAAAGGAAATGTTGGCAGAATCCGTGTTGTTTCGGACGTGTATCTTGAATGAGGACTTATCAATGCTGAAGTAAACAAGGTCGTTGACCTGCTTTGAAGCTTTCAACGCTTGTCCAAGTTCTGCACCATTCATGACGACTTTGCATGGAAGATCCAACTTTGGCAACGAGGGAGGTGAGGACATCGTTGCGTTATCGAGTGGACGTAGATTTCGAACAATCTTGCCGAGGCTCATGGTAAAGTCGCCGCCATCTTCATGCGAGATTTCTATCAAGTCCCCAGAGGCGCCGAGGGTCGTCACCTCTCGAACCTTCTTCATCTCAAGACCAATTTTCTTTGCATCCAGTTCCCAACCGTCAAACGCTGCTGCATCGACTGTGAGTTTGATCATGGCAACATGCGACGGGTCGACGATGCGTACGGTCAACCCATCTTCATCAAAATCAAATCTTGCATCTTCAACGACAATCATCAGTGTGTCGAGAATCTTGCTAATCAGGTCTTGGCGAGCTGTGACGTTCAACATTTGAGGCACCCCTGCAATTGTACTCTTTTTTCGACGGCTTATGAACTTACTATTCCACGATTGCGCTTTTCGCGCGTTGAAAGACCTTCTCTGAGCCGACGTCTTCAAGAACCCTCGGCAAAAGTTCACTCCTATGACAGAAGCACTTGACATTGTGATAATCGTTCTTGCAAGCGGTTTGGGAATTGGAGTCGGTTGGCTCCTCGCTAAAATGAAATTTTCAACCGAATTGGTCAGGGCAGAAGTTGAAGCACAAGCCGCACAAGGAAACAAAGCGACACTTGTTGCTGAAATGGAAAACATCGCCACTGCTGTTGCTCGACAAAACTCCGAAGACTTTCTTCGTCTCGCAGAAGAGCGCTGGAAATCGGAAAAAAAGGATGCTGAGCACGCTCTTGAATCCAGGAAAGTCGAGGTGGAGAATCTCGTTAAACCCCTCAAAGAGGAAATGGAAAAAATGATTCGGTTGAACAACGATATGGAAAAAGAGCGAATGGGTGCTTACGAAGGCATCAAGCGACATTTGAAGGATTTGGGTGACAAAACAGAATCGCTCTCCACTCGAACGACAGCGCTTTCAACGGCACTAACAACCTCGGCTCAAACGAGAGGAAATTGGGGAGAGGTCAAACTTCGTCGACTGTTTGAAATGGCTGGATTGAGCGAACATGTTGATTTCTTTGAGCAGGTCACTCTTGATGATGGAAGCCGTCCAGATTTTGTCGTCCGTTTACCGCAAGATGCTGTATTACCGATCGATTCAAAGGCCTCAGGTAGCCATTTTTTGCAAGCCTTAGAATTGGATTCAGGCGCCCAACAGGAGGAGTTGTTGGTGAAACATGCAAAGGCGATGAAACAACGTATAACCGAGTTAAGTGCCAAGGCGTATCAGAATACGATTGAGGGTGAATTTGACCACGTCATTATGTTTATTCCGAGTGAAGCAATGGCTGCGTCCGCATTCTCAACCGATCCCGATTTGATGGAATACGCCATGAGCAAGTCTGTATTGATCGCTACGCCTGTCACCATGCTTGGTTTGCTAAGAACGGTTGCCCTTTATTGGCAACAACATGCTTTAGCAGAGGGTGCTAAGGAAATTTACGACGTTTCGCGTGAATTGTACAAACGTATTACCACAATGATCGGGCACTTTTCGAAGGTTGGAGGCCATCTTTCAAACGCCGCAAAAAGTTACAATGAAACCATGAATTCCTATGAGACGCGTGTGCTTCCACAAGGACGTCGATTGGATGACCTGAAAGTCTCAGAAACGCTTCAATCTGCACTCCCAGAACCAAAAGATATCGATCATATTCCAAAGGAATAAACCATCAGTGAATGTGATGATGATTGTAGCATCTTTTTGATATGTAAGTTCCAACACGGGACATCATGGTGGAGCCCGTACTCAAGGAGGATGGAACCCCGTACAAGGTTGCGATTTTGATCCCAACCATCAACAACGCCGACGAACTTGCTATCGTTCTCGATCGCCTTACACAACAGACCTATCCCGATATTGAAATCGTCATTTCGGATTCAAAATCGAGAGATCACACCAAGGATGTTTGTGAAAAATTTGGCGCTACATGGATTGAAGACCCTTCCACGAATCGAGCTGATGCTTGCAACTATGCGCTCAAACAAATGGACCACGATCTTGTGCTCTTTACGGATGATGATACCATTCCACCGCTCGATTGGGCTGAAAAACTCATTCGATGGTTCAAGGATCCTGAAGTCGGTGCTGTTGGCGGACCGAACTTTGCTCCAGATGAGGATCCATTCGGAGCAAAATGCGCCGATGTTGCTTTTTGCACGAAATTCATGACAGCCGGAACTCGATACGGTGCACAACCCCGTGGCGAATTGGTTCCAATCACGCACAATCCAGGCGTGAATTGCGCTCATCGAATGGAAAACCTACGCCAAGTCAACTTCTTTGAGCCAGGATGTATTGGTGCGGAAGATGTTGTTCTCGATGCAAAGATTCAGCGAGAAGGACACAAGTTGTTCATCGACCCGTCCAATGTCATGCCTCACCGACGACGACGTCCATTCAAGCCATACATGAAGCAGATGCGGAATTATGGCTACACTCGAATGGTTGCCAACAAGCGTTGGCCTGAGATTGCGACTTGGTCGCACACGGCTATCGGGTTTTTCCCATGGCTGACCGTCATCTCAGTGCTTGCTCTCTTAGTGGGAATAGCAACAGGGGGAGCAACCGATTATCCATGGTTTTCCATCGATGGTGATTGGACATGGTCTCGCGCTGCCGTTCACGGAACGCTCGGTTTGATGGGTTTGTACATCGGATTGTCATGGCTCGGTGCTGCGATTGGAACCAGCCCACATCGATCCGTCGGAACAGTTGCCCTTGCACCACTTTTCGTTTTCCTCGCTCACTGGGCATATGGGCAAGGCGTCAACAAGGCATGGAGAGAAATTCGCAGAACCGGTGGCGCAGCAGGTGTTGGCCGTCAAATCGATGACCGCGAACGGACGCTTTGAGTCGCATAATCGACGCAATCCCTTTCAATGAAGGAAAGCAAGGTCAATTATGGCTGAACGAAACCTTCGTGAGATTTCTGACGAAGAAGAGATTTGGCTAACGATACGATCTGTTCTCACTGTGACTCGTGTTGCTGTTCTCTTTGGAACCATTCTTGTCTCTGAATTTTTTGAAGAATATTACTTCCTTGATTTGACCGTAGCCATTTGGTCTCTCATCGTTGGCATCCCGTTGTTTTTCTTCATCTCAGTGCTCATTCTTTGGGGGAACAAAGCCTTCATTCCTGTACGTCCACAAGAGCAAATGACGACCATTCTACGACCAATTCTGGAACGAACGTAGAATCAGATTCCAGCCATATCACCGGTTTGAATCGTCCACTGGCTTGCATAGACACCTTGGTGTTCCAACAACTCATCGTGCTTTCCACGTTCAACGACCGCACCATCGACCATGGCAAGAATTTCATTCGCATTTCGAATCGTACTCAAACGATGAGCAACGGCAATCGTTGCACGTCCAGAGCCTGTGCTGAGAAGGTTTTCTTGGATACGACGTTCCGTTTCAGCATCAAGTGCACTTGATGCTTCATCAAGAATAAGCAAAGATGGTTTCTTCAACAGTGCACGTGCAAGCGAGACACGCGCTCTTTGGCCACCGCTCAGCATGGCACCACGGTCACCAACCATCGTCTCGATACCTTCTTCCAGTTCTTCAACGAATTCAAGAGCACCTGCAAGTTCCAATGCCTTCAACAATTCATTCTCATTTGCAACTTGATTGTATTGAACATTGTCTCGAATTGAACCATAGAAAAGGAACGGATCTTGACTCACAAAACCAATCGCTTCCCGAACACTTGCAAGCGTGAAGGTGTTGATATTGTTTCCATTGATGAGAACTTCACCCGAATCAGGAACGTAGTAACGCATAAGCAGCTTCAGAATCGTTGTCTTCCCCGCACCTGTATGCCCCATAACACCAAGGAATTGTCCTCCTGCAACTTTGAATGAAATACCACTCAATACCTTGGTTGTCGTATTTGGGTAGGTAAAATGAACGTCCTTGAATTCGACGGATTCGATTGGACTAAGCAATTCAATGGCGTCCTCAGTATCGACAATGGTCGGTTCCAAATCGATGGCTGCAAAGACACGGCGTGCTGCTGCTTCTCCACGTTGCAATTGATTGACGAGAATACCGAAGATGAACATCGGCATGGTCATTCGTGTGCTGATGAGAAGGAACGTCACCAATTCACCAGTTGTGATTTCACCTTCCTTGGCCAACCATCCACCTGCGGTAACCAATAGACCGAAAGCGATACCAGCAACGACATAGATCATTGGAATGAAACGGTTACGATCCTGACTTGCGCCCATGGCTTGGTCACGATAGGCACCCGATTCACGATTCACTCGGTCTGCTTCCCATTCCTCAGCATTGTAGGCTTGAACAACAGAAATACCCGAAATCAAGTTTTCAAGGACGGCCGTGATGTCCCCGGTCGACTCTCGTTGCTTGCGGTATTTGCGCTGCACACTGGTCGAGAACCAATAGACGATTGGTACGATGAAAATGATTGGACCAAACAGCACGATGGCTAATTTCCATGACATCAAAACGAGGATGAGGAACGCGGTCATGAAGGTGACAATGATTCGAATAATCGATGTTGAAGAGTCTGAAACTACGTCTTCCAATTGGTTGACATCGCTCGATAACACCGACATGATTTGACCCGTTTGCCGCATGTCGTAGTACGAGGCTTCCATGGCAATCAAGGACTTCGTAGCATCCATTCGTAAATCGTGTTGGATTTTGTAGCCAAGCGTCTGCCAAGAATACTCAGATATTCCTTGGAAGATAGCCAAGAAAAAGAAACCAAGGAAAATGAGGACACCATAACCAATCGCAGGATCACCTCCAAAGGAAGTCACAAAATCCTGAACAATTTCAGGACCTGATAACAATCCACCAGTGAAATAATCGACGGCTAGGCCGATGGCAACGAATGGCATGAGGTCAAAGAAACGAGCCATGGCGTTACCAAAGATACCTGAAAGAACACGTCCAGGGTATCGTTTTGCATACGGTACAACACGCCAGATTTGCCGACCAACGATTTGAGTTCGTTCGTTGATATCGGTTGGCTCCATTGCATCGCCACCTCCAGCTCCCATGCCGCGCATGAGTTGTGCTGACGCGACCCTGCTTTCAATGCTCGTTATCAATTCGAACTTGGCCAATGCAAATCATTGATGAGTAACCGGTGCTAAGAGGGAACTATGCCGGCTCCTCGTGCCCGAGTGTCAACCTTCCTTGTTTGTCTCATGTTAGCGCAATTGGCGACCCCATTTGCGATGAGTCAACCTCTTCCAACCATCGAAGTCAATACTGCTGCAGAATTGGATTTGCTCGCACAGGTTGGGATCCTTCCAACCAAAGAGCATGCTCAGGGATGGTATGACCCAAGCGAAGGGATAGGGACAATCGACCTTCTCTATCGACAAGCCACGGTAACGCCCTTGGAAGAATGGCCACTGCGAGCAAATGAAAAACAATTGAATGGGAATTATGTGTTAACGCATTCCTATCCAATCCCGAGCGATTGGATCATCGAACTTGAAGAGGCTGGAATCAATTGTTTCTCATTCCTTCCAGTTACAGGGTTCCACTGTGAAGTTGAGAAGAAGGCGATTGATGAACTTGCAGAACTTGAAGTTGAAGGTGTCCTCAAACTGGACCCCACCGACAAGGTACGAACCCGTTTGGTGAAGGCGATGCTTGGCGAGTATATTGGCCCTGTCTCGTTGTTTTACCAAGGCGACTATGTTCCTGTACAAGGAGTTCTTACAGGCAACACTCTCCCTGAGGGAATCCATGAACGCAATGACGTGCGCATCACCTATCATGTGGGGCGATTTGCAACATTCGAAATCGATCGGACAACATCTGCTCTAGCATGGTTGGTTGCACAAGATGAAATTGAATGGCTGGAAGAAAAATTCTGGGCTATTACTGCAAACGATGTTGCCGATACTGTCCTCAAAGCTCCAGACCTTTGGTCACAATCTACCATGAACGGAATCAACTCCTCATGGAATGGCGTTGATGGAACTGGGATCGTTGTTACCGTAGCAGACTCCGGACTCGATAGCGGTGTAAACGATTCAACCATGCACGCGGATTTCTCAGACCACATTCTTGACATTGTATCATGGGGCATGACTCCAGCCGAGGCCTCATCTTGTGGTTCGGTTGCAGACGATGGCGCATCGGATATTGACGGACACGGCACACACGTAGCTGGATCCGTACTAGGGGACGGGACGAATTCATCAGGCAACATCAAGGGTATGGCTCCTGAAGCACAACTGTATTTCCAAGCGATTGGCGTATGGTGCGCAAATGCTGCTACAAGCCCAAGTGATTACAGATACTCGCTGAATGGACTTCCAAGCAACCTCACAGAATTATTCAAAGCAGGAGCAGACAATGGTTCTCGAGTCCATACGAATTCATGGGGAGCTCCTGTTGCTGGAGATTATACAACCTCCTCCATGCAGGCAGATATTGCTGCACGTGATTATCAAAACATGACCATCCTCTTCTCTGCTGGAAACAGTGGCATTGATAACAACGGCGATGGAGAAGTCGATTTCGATTCATTAGGAGCTCCTGCATCAGCCAAGAGCGTGCTTACTGTCGGTGCGAGTGAAAACGATCGCCCAACAATAAATTCAGTCTGGGGAAGCACAAAATACAGCGCTCCAATCAGTACAGACCGATTAGCAGACAACATCTCAGGATTGGCAGCATTCTCCAGCCGTGGGCCAACCGATGATAATCGATTGAAACCTGATATTGTTGCTCCAGGAACCTTCATTCTTTCCGCTATGACTCGATACAACACGAAATCAGTAGGATGGATGGCATACAATACGTCGTATGTCTACATGGGTGGAACGAGCATGTCCACGCCTTTGACTGCGGGCGCAACAGCACTCTTGCTCGAACATCTCATCGATAATATGGGACATGAAGACCCGAATTCATCGCTCGTCAAAGCCATTTTCGCAGCGAGCGCAACCGATATGGTCGGACAATACAGTTCGGCAACCAACGGAGCAGGTGAAACGGCGCCAAACAATCACGAAGGGTGGGGCCGAGTCGACATGCGAAGTGCTCTCAATACAACATGGGTCGACAATGAAAGCGTTACAACTGGCGTCAATCGTGGATGGAGTTTCAGCCTACCATCCAACGCCCCTGACCTCAGCGTTGTGGTTGCATGGACCGATAAGGAATCGACTCCATCCGCTGGAACAAATCTGGTAAACGACCTTGACCTTGCCATCAAGGATCCATCGGGAACATGGACAGAGTTATCGAACAACATTGACACCTTGCGTGGACTGAAATTTGCTAATCCAGCCCAAGGAACGTGGGAAGTACACATCAACGGAACCAACGTTCCTGTTGGACCGCAATTCTTCTCTGTTGCAGTCAATCAAGAAACGAATCTTGTCAATCTCACAGAGGATGAAGACCTTGACGGTGTCATCGACGATGACGATGATTGTGTTAGTACATATGGAACATCAACTGTTGACAGAACAGGTTGCCCTGATAGCGATGGTGATGGCTACTCAAATCCTGATGCAACATGGACGGTCAACGATGGTGCAGATGCCTTCCCTTCAGAAAATACGCAATGGGCTGACCAAGATTTTGACGGATATGGAGACAATGCGGTCGGTTTTGAGCCTGATGCATGCGTAACAGTTCTAGGAAATTCAACGACCGACCGATTCGGATGTTTGGATGACGATGGGGACGGATACTCCAACAACGATGCGACGTGGCTCGTTAGCAACGGTGCTGATGCGTGTAATGCCGTCAAAGCATATTCGAACATCGATCGTAATGGATGTCCTGATGAAGACGGAGATGGCGCTTCTGATCCTGATCCATCGGGAGTCAATGGCTCTGTATGGACGGTGACGGACGGTGCGGATGCTTTCCTTGGAGATGCAACGCAATGGGCAGACCAGGACGGTGATGGATATGGTGACAATCCGCCTCCAGCTACCGAAGGTGATGCGTGCAACACGACGACTGGTACTTCCTACCAAGACCGATTTGGATGCATTGACACCGATGGCGATGGCTACTCCGACGGAGATGCAACATGGACTACAGCCGAAGGCGCAGATGCTTTCCCGAACGAACCAAGTCAATGGACTGACCAAGATGGCGATGGATACGGTGACAATGCCAGTGGCGTTGATGCAGACAATTGCCCAACAACGTTTGGAACTTCAACAGAATTAGGCAACCTTGGTTGTAGCGATCTCGATAACGATGGATACGCCGATTCCGATGATGCGTTCCCAACGGATTCGACCCAGTGGAACGATACCGATAACGACGGCTATGGTGACGAAAGTGCTGGAACAAATCCGGATTCGTGTCCTACCGTGGCTGGAACGTCGACGCTCGACCGATTTGGTTGTCCGGATAGTGATGCTGATGGAGCATCCGATGAGGACTTGAGTGGTACAAATGGACCTGTTTGGACAATTGCAGATGGAGCCGACATCCTTCCGAACGATGCTTCACAACAATCGGATTCCGATGGTGATGGGTTTGGTGATAATCCGACGGGAACAAATGGTGACGCATGCCCTTCACAATCCGGAACGTCGTCCGTTGACCGC
>Ga0181565_10003230_pt1 | contig 12493 bp, 8 predicted proteins | sample 101ome_16_FD_129661 | JGI IMG/M metagenome (GOLD analysis project Ga0181565, IMG submission 129661) | Coastal salt marsh microbial communities from the Groves Creek Marsh, Skidaway Island, Georgia - 101401AT metaG (megahit assembly) | ecosystem: Environmental > Aquatic > Marine > Intertidal zone...
CCGATGAAAATGGTCAGATCGCGATCGGCTTTGGATTCAATGGGGATCTGGCTCAAGAAAGTAAACTGTGGATCGACAATATCCGACTCATGGATACTTACGCTGTTGGCTATGAGCCGGAAGAAATCTTGCTTGATGGCCTGGAAGGTCCGGACTTTGATTTGATCGTCGAATCTGGATTTGCCCTTTACGACTATGCCAAGCAGGAAGCTGATGATCCTCGTGTGACCCAGGGTAATGGGGCTGCCTGGATTGAAGTGGATAATGGTGGTTGGACTACCGCTGCGGTATTGGAACTTTCGCAGAGTGATGTGCTCAATGAGGTGTTGGCAACCGTGCCAGCCGGTGACCGGGTTCACTACACCCTGAGCTATGATTTCATCGTCATCCCAGATCCTTCCACTGCGGTGTCCTGGTTTCAGACCATCCCATCGGTGACAGGATCTCGACTCTCACCTAACTGGGCGGGTGAAATGGTTCAGCGAACCACCTCGATTAACCTGGGAAGTGTGGAATGGGGTTCTCCTGCTCCGAATATCAATCTTGTGACTCAGGGAGGGTTTGATGGCTATGTGGATGTCTTTGTTGACAACATTCGGTTGTTCAATGCCAAAGGCAATCGTGTGGCAGGGCCTGAACCCATGGACCCTCCTGCACTCACCAGTGTGCAATCCTCTGGCGGGCAGATTGAGATTGAATTTGCCAGCGTGGCAGGGGGTAGCTACTCGATTCTGGTGAGTGATGACCTGGCTGCTGGAACATGGTCTGAAGTGGCTTCGGGAATCTCCGCAAGCGGCGCTTCCACTTCCTGGCAGGACACGATCTCTGGAACGCAGAAGTTTTACCGCGTTCGCCGCGATCAATAGCCCATCCTTGGGTGCGACATTTCTGAGGCCATCCTATGGATGGCCTCTTTTTTTTAATCCTTAATGGCTCTTGGGGATACGGTTGAGGGTGTAAGCTGCAGACGGGTGTAGCAGGGTTTGGCCCGATTCTGAGATCCATCCCTTCATATCAAAGGTGTGGACATAGCCCTCCCTGATGGGTGTCACTTTACAGGTCAATGTTCGGCGATCCTCCGATAAAGTCCAAGCAAGGACTTCCAGGTCGAGGCTCTCCACTGGCTCACTGCCATAGGAAGCATGGTAGTGGTAGGTGTGGCTTCGGATGCTAAGGGAGTCTGGATTCAACTCAAAAGCCACGTCCAAGGCCTCAGTCAAGGTCAAGGCAAAGCCGTCGCTCAGGGCATTGATCCGAAGGATTTCGAAGGGTATTCGGCCTGTCCAGTGAAGCTTTTGCATGCCAAAAGAGCGACTGCCCAATGAATTCCACCCCCGATTGGTTTGACCGATCAGCATGTCACCGGCCTCATCCCATGCGAGGCGAAGCACGCCGCATTGCAACCCTTCGGCAAACCCAAAGCAAGCTCCCTGATACTGTCCCTCAATCTGTTCCAGATAAACCCTCAACACCATAGACATGGTGAATTCACCCACAAAGGCTTGCCCATCAAATGGGCCAAAGCGACCGGTTTCATCCCCCCAGAGAATATCCGTGCTGCTCATGCCCATGCTGCGATAGGGAAACCAAACAGCTGGCAATTGATAGGCTGGGATACGCTTGGCAGCTTCGGCCACTGTGAGACCGGTAGGTAGCGGTTGGCTTACCCTCGGTTCATATGGGGTGCCTTTTCCGTGAACCAGGGCATCAGCATGACCATGAAACGCCCCAGATTGAATGTGAATCAAGGGGCAGGTTGGAAACCAGTTGCCTTGCTGGTCGGTTGTGAAGATGTCTCCCTGCGGGTTCATTCCCAGTCCGGAGGGAGAACGAAAACCATAGGAAACAGGCTCCCATTGGCCGTCGGGCGCGACCCGAAGGCTCCATCCACGCCAAGCATTGTCTTGTGGTTTGGATCCTTTGCCGATTGAGGCATTGAGGGTGATCCATGCGTTCCCCTGTTGATCGAACTGGGGACCGTAAGCGTATTCGTGGTAGTTGCCCGTGACACCCCATCCCCGTGCCACCGACCAGTAAGCATCGGCCTGGCCATCGCCATCCTGGTCGGTGATACGCGTCAGTTCTGTGCGTTGAACCGTGTAGAGAGACCCTTCATGATAGCTCAGGCCAAGTGGTTCATGAAGGCCATCAGCAAGGAGTCGGTATTGGGTAGCACTAGGGTTCGATGTTTGGTCAGCGATCCAGATTTCTCCTTTACGTATGGCAATGGCAACCGAGCCATCGGGGAGTAAGGCCATGCCGCTGACCTCCAGTTTCAGATTCTCTGGCAATTCAAAGGTCGAGAGTTCATAGGCTCTTTCCACATTAAAATCGGTAACCTGCCCATCACACACCTGCGAACATAGGGCCAGCCAGCAAAGCGAAAGGATCATTCCATAAGTGGAAGGAGCGCCAAGAGGTCGAAAGTCGGGTAAATGCCTTGGGTTCATGGCCTGGTTTGTTCGATCAAGTATTGCCATTGCATGGCGTTCTCATTGGGATCCATGAACAGTGTGAGATGCTTTGGGTTTTCGGTATCTCCCAAGCTGGCACTCCCTTTCAGGAGCGTGATGCGAGTATTCGAAGGCTCTTGGTATTGATGCGCACCAATCGCCGTGAAGTTGCCTCGCATGGTGCACGTAACTGGCGGGGTGTTTGGCTCGGAGGAGATATGCAAGGTATGCAAAAATCCATGAGAGGTGGCCTCCAGGCGGTCCTCCACGCGCCATCCATGCATCAGGTAGTGAAACGTGGGAATCCCATGTTCGTCTTTTTGATATCCCAGAAAATGGGGATTACTGGTTTCCTGACTCTTCAGCTTTGCTTCAAGGGCGGGAGACGCTTGGAAGTCCAACGGAAACCAGGGCAAAGACCTGCCCTCTGGCTCGGTCAAAGGCGTGAAACGATCATCCCAGGTCGCAGCCGCGTTCAAAAAGTCACCTTGCCAGGCCATGATCCATCGACACTGCTGGGCATCGAAAGCTGCGTGATATCCTTGGGGAAAGCCTACGTTGATGGCATGAAGCCCCGCATTTTTCATGAAGGTACGAAAGACCACAGGGCTCTTCTCAGGCTGCAAGGTGAACGAATCTTCGGCCTCCATACCTTCTGGAAGTCGCGATTGATCCCACTCCGAAAGGTAGGCCCAAAGGCTGTCAATCTGGCGCTCCGTGCTGCCACCGTTACCGGGCAATGAAGGCTTCCCATCAGGCCAGAAGGCAGGCATGCGGGTTCCTGGTCGAAAGCTGACTGGATCGATTAAATAATCACGGAACCATTCGGGCCTCAATCGAGTGGTGGCATGCCTCAGGTCCATGGCCTGAATACCCAAGGAAGGGTGCCCCCCCAGTGCGTGGCATTGAATGCAACCCAACCCATTGATGCCCATCAAAGCACGTCCCCACATGTTGCGTCCGACGGCGTTTTCGCGTCCATCGCGTGGGGTTGGTTGCTCATTCGGGACGGCGTCTTCCCTGCTTAGGGCAGTTGCTAGGTAGGCGGCCCAATGAGGTCCCCAGTTCGGCATGCGGGTATTGAGGTAAGGGCGTACGGCCCCTTGGCCCAGCAAGGTTGTTTCGAGTGCGTTTGGTTGGAGCTTGCGGCCGACACCATTGAGGTGGGGCGGCAGGCGTCCTTCGTCTCCAAGATCCTCCCCAGAACTGGTAAAGTAACCCATGGAGGCAGAGGAAGGCTCACCAACTCCATCACGTGCGTGGCATTGGTGACACTGAAGATAGTTCAAGACTGCATTGACCGAGAGAGTTCGCCTGGAAGGGGTTTCCTTTTGCTCAGTAATAAGGGATTGGAATGCTCTCTGGGTTGAAGGGTTGAAATGGTAATGGGGTAAATGGGTTGAAGGTTTGTCTGCCAAGCAACCTTCAGACACCTGACTTGGAAACGGAAGCTTGGGAGTGGTCATGCTGGAGGATGAATCCTGAACCTTTGCGTGACACCGGCCACATTGGTAGCGTCCGAAGGCCTGCTTACCCGTTTCCCACAGATCACGATTTGGCATGGTTTCTGTCGAGGAAACCTCTCCCTGCATGAGATAGGCAGCGAGGTGTTCTGCTTCATTTTGGCTCAGCTGCAAATCCGGCATGCGAAAATCCGGCCTTGAGGTTTGCGGATCCAATAGAAATGCCACTAAACCCCGGGATTGGTATTTGTCCGGCAGGTGAGCCAGGGAAGCAGGTCGAGGGTTCGTCGTCTCAGAAAGGGGATGACAGGCAACGCATCCCAGTGATTGAAAAAGCAGCTCACCTTGTCGCATGGAGGATTCTTTTGCCGGGTTTGCCTTTTCCATGTGTGGAGGATCCTGTTCCCACCAAAGGTAGGCAGTGAGCGCCTCGGCGACCGATCGCTGCTCGTCTAAAGGGAGTCCGGCAAGCATGTGGGGCATGTGTGAACTCTTTGAGCTACCTGAAGGCTTATCAGGCGAAAGGATCACGTTTAGGAGATACTCCGGCTTGAGGCGTTGATGGGCCCCCTTAAGAGAGGGCATCCAATCGCCCAATGGGATGGGGCTTCCAGAAGCAGGTCCGGCCTCATGGCAGGCGAAGCAGCCGTATTCTTCCATAAGGAAAAGACCCTCTACTTCGTGCGTTGTTTTTTGGAGATGCTGCCCGAGTGTCGTGATGGATGGGGTCCATTGGGTTAGCAAACAACAGAACAGGAGGACGATTCGGTTCTCGAGCTTGAAAGCCATCCGTGGGTGCAGTGGAGACACGCTCGGCAAAGCTCCGATAGCATGCCTAGCTCTTGTGATGATTGAGGTTGGAACCATCTTTATGTCAGGGAAAACGATAGAGAAAAAACTAAACAATTGGGCTTACCCTGTCCAATCCTGACTCATCCCAAACAGTTTCGATCATCAAAGCCGAGGGTGCTTAATGATTGGAGTCCATGGATTTGACCAATCTCCGTGCAAGAGATTCCTCCGTTAATTGACCCAGAAAACACGACGTAAGGATGAATACTCGGGGGCCCATCCTGCAAACCAACTTCGCTGTGTGGTTATTTATGATTAGCCTCCATGCCCTGGGCTTTAGCCATCCGGGCAAAATGACCCCCTCGCTGCATGAGTGCTTCAAAAGTACCGTCCTCAATGATCCTTCCGTGTGAAAGTACAAGGATGCGATCCATTTGCTTCAAGGTGGACAGTCGATGAGCGATGCAAACCACCGTTCTTTCTTCGCTGAGCTCATCGATGGCCGACTGGACCTCTGCCTCCGAAGCCGAATCCAGTGCGGCCGTGGCCTCATCCAGTATGAGGATGGGCGCATCTCGGACAAAGGCCCTGGCAATGGCGATACGCTGCCGTTGTCCGCCTGAGAGGGATATGCCGCGTTCCCCTAGCATGGTGTCATAGCCCTTGGGTAGCTTTTCAATAAACGAGGTGGCATGAGCCTTGGCCGCAGCTTTGTGGATTTCCTCCGCGTTCGCTCCATCTCTTCCCAGAGCAATGTTTTCATGAACGCTTTGATCAAATAAAACCACATCTTGGCTGACCAAGGCCATGAGGCGACGCAGATCTTCTTGGGCGATCTTGGAGTAGGGCTTACCATCCAGAAGAATCTCCCCAGAGCTGGGGTCGAAGAATCGAAGGAGCAGATTAATAAGCGTACTTTTGCCTGAGCCACTCTCTCCGGCAATGCCCAGCTTCTGTCCCTTGGGAAGAGTGAGGTCGAGTTTTTCAATCACCCTTTGGGATTCGTAGGCAAAATCCACTTGTTTGAAGACAATGGACTCACGGAAGTCATGGACTGGTAAGGGGTTTTTGGTGTCCTGCACGGTGGGTTGCTGGGATAGGATCTGCATCAGTCGTTCCACCCCGACACTGGTTTTTTCGATCATGACATGCAAAGAAGCCAGCTTCTTGACGGGTGAGTAAAAGGTGGCCAGCCCAGCAAAGAAAGCAACCATGTCGGACATCTGACGATTGGTAGCCACAACAAATAGGATGAGCCCACCCATGAGTCCGACACCCATGGATTCCACCAGCGGCCCCACTTTTTCCTGAGAGCGGATGGTTTTCATGTTGAAGCCGAATACCTGTCTGGATAATCGAGCAAATCGCTCATTTTGAAGTCGCTCCAGCGCATAAGCCTTGATCACTCGGATGGATTGGAGCATCTCTACAATCAGGCTGGATTGATCGACATGAGCCATGACTGCCTTGCGACTTGCTTTGCGCGCCTTCCGGCCGAAAATGACAATGCAAGCAATGGCTACAGGCATGACAAGGAAAAGGTAGCAAGTCAGTTGCCAATCCAGAATGAGCAGGAGCGCCAGAACCGAAAGCACGGTCATGGGAGAAGTGATGCTGTTGCGTATGCCTGAGCTCAAGCAGGTTTGCAGCATGGTCGTGTCACCATTGATTCGCGTAATCATGTCGCCCATCTTGGCCTGATTGAAATAATCAAGTGACAGGTGGCTCAGGGTTCCAAAAACCTTGATGCGCAGGTCGTTTACCACGCGCTCTCCCACCCAGCCGATTCCATACTTGGAAAAGAATTCCATGGAACCTCGGAAAGCGGCAATGAGTGGCACCAGTAGACAGGCTCCCAGGATATGTTGGGTGGTCAGTGGCTCCCCGAAACCCGGTAACCACTGGGTGGCCCACTGATGCGATAGGGCGTTGATGGTATCTTTGAGGGACTGAATTCGATCGGTCCATGACAGGGCTGCACTGGCCACTCCCTCAGGGAGGTTTTGTGCTGCCACAGGGACCTCGCCCTCCAGCCTTGCTAGAACCGATTTCACTGTCCAGAGCACCAAGGCATTGGACAGCCCAAAAAGTGCCGCCGCACCGAGTGAAAACCCAAGGCGCCATCGATAGGGCCTGAGGAATGGCCAGGCAAATTTTAGGATATGAAATGCTTTTTGCATGATTTTCGGACTGCTATCTCAAAGGTATGAGGCAAGACAGCAGCCACTGCATTCACTCTAATGAACCCAAGAGGATTTTGTTCCCAATCTAGGCGCTTGGCAACGGTTCTTTCGCTGCGCAAGCAAGGCTGGTCCTGCGGTAGCCATGGATCAGATGGTGGTTCAGCAAGAGCATCTAGAGCGAATCATCCAGCCTGACTGCATCCGCCTGGTCCAAGCGAAGCCATCCGATAAGATGTGCGCCCGTTTCACCCCAAGGTGGCGTCCTTCGAAGAGGGGACTTGAACTGGCCGCTAGTAGGGCTGAGTGTCCGCCAACGATACCCATTCAATCCATCTCCCGCTATGAGGCTGGCCGCTTGCCAGTGGACCGTGACCGAACCCTGTGCCATGTTGGGATGAGGTGTCCCTTCTTGCCAAACTTCCCAATAACCTGGTTCAGGGTTCTTGAGAGAATAGGTGAGCTCCATTCTCGGTGGTTTGCCTTGCATCACGCTACTCAGGGTTTCCCAGCGCCAGTTCATGCGATCCGAAGGCACTGGCATGCGAAACCAGATGAGACCGCTCATGCTTGCCGGATGGCTTTGTTGCCAGTGATCGACTAGATCTGCCATGGCATAAGGATCAGCCATCACGGAGTCCAAGGATATTTTGGGTTGGAGAAGGGTTGGCATGGTTTCAGCGGAAAGCCTGATGAATCGACCCTCGGTATCCCACTGCATCCAGTAACCGTAGGTGGGTAAGGCCACCCGGAAGGGCGTTTGCCAGCGCCCGGCTCTTTCCACGGCAAGTCTGGCTTGATAGGGATCGCACAGCACAAGGGCCTCCTCACGGTGCGTTGGTGGTTGGATGGAATGCACCTGAAGAACGTAATGATCAACAGAATCGATCAGCTCAGAAAAGGAGGGTTCATTGAGCCAACTGGGCAGTGCGGTGATCGAAAATGGCATGGGTTCGATGGCTTCTCTCAGATCCTTAACCCACTCGATGTAATGCTCGAGTCGCGCATCCGGGCAATCTAGGTCAAGCTGCATCTCCGAGATCTCAATTCCCTGCTCGCTGTATCGATCTATTAAGGTGCTTGCCAGTGAAATGAGCTGGTTTTTGTGGAGGGCTAGGTCAACGGAAGGTTTGGGGAAATGGGGCACACGAATGACCAATCCGATGGGAGTTTGGCTGGAACCCAAGGCTTCGAAATCCGGTTGGATGATGGTGGCCGAATTGGTTTTCAAGCGCCAATCAATCTCCGCGGCTAGGATCAACATCTGCTCAAACGATTCTCCTTGGCTCATGACGGCTTGGTTCACTGATTCATCCCACAGGCGTTGCCAAAGGTAGACTTCGTGTTTCAAGGGTGCTTTTGAGGAATCATGCTCCTTGCAGCCGACCCACAGGAACAGACATCCCATCGCAGGAAGGAGATAGCCGAGGTATTGCAGACCATTCGCAACTAGGCCCTTGTTTTGCTTAACCAGGGCCATGAGGCTTTGCGGGCTCATGGTGGGTTCAGAGATCTGTCCCCGATGCGATGGTCGAGGATGGGGGAAACCAGCGGAGTTCTGCAGCTGCCTGACCGAGGGCTGTCTTGGAACAACGGGTGACCAGTGCCTTGTAAAACCGATCGGCCGACTGAGGGTCCTTGACCTTTAGCCAACTACCGGCCTCACAAAGGGCTTCGGCGGTGCTTGGGTCCTCATCTGGCATCAACGCGATAGCCTCCCACGCAAGGTCAGATGCCACATAGCGGTAATGCCACCTTTGATTAGGAGTTGGCTGAGACTTCAGGGCGCGGGCTGTCTCCTCGGTCGTGGGTTTGAGGCGATGAGAGCCGAGGTGTTGTTGGCGATCCTCGATGCTGACTCCGTCCTGGAAGTTACCTCCATGAACACCCCAATCTGGTGCGAGTTCGGTGCCCATGAGCTCCATTCCCTGATATCTGGTCAAACGGGCTGCAGCCCAGAGTGCCTGGGCTCGTTGTGCCACAGACAAAGAAGGATCTCTTCCTGAACGGATCCCTGCCCACCTTTCCAGGTGGGAGGGTTTCAGAGCATTTGGGTAATCATTGAGGGCCTCCTCGAGGCTACCCTCACGTGTGAGCCGTCGAGCCAACAAGTAGCGGAGTTGGCCTTCGAGTGTCTTGTTTGGCCAGGGTTCTCCCATGGTAAGGGCTCGAGCCCACTGAACATTTTGATCGAGGTCATAGGGCTGACGATCGATCGTATATTCGCGATCGATGAATGCCCGAAGTTCGCTGGAACTGAGCACCTGCTCAGCAATGTAGGCTCCGTCCATCCAGTAGCCTGCCTTAAGCAGAATTTCCATGGCTTCCACATAATCGCCCCGATGGAGGGTCAAAAGCGCTAGCTCGCCCTGGACGCGTTGATAGGGCATCCATAAAACAGAATGGGTATCGCTTTCAGAAGGTGAGGGCTGCTCTGAGATCACCGATTCATGGGAAGGAAAAAGCCGGGCTGCAAACTGTAGTTCTTTATAAGCCCTTTCGAGATCTCCTTCACGGAAGGCACACTTTGAGGCTAACCATGCCCGGTTCAAACTTTCGGTCGGAGCCAGTCGCAGATACTCTGAGCAAAGCTCGAATAGGCCTCTTCGATAGGCTCCTAAGGCCAGGGGCTCGACCAAAGGGTCGGAGTTGAAGCCGCTTCGCTCAAGGGCCTTGAGCCAACGCTCAAAGGGGTCGATTCCCGTTTTCTGGAGTGGCTTTTGTGCCTCAGCCATGCGATAGCTCAAAAATAAAGTCACCACGCTGCGTGAGGCCTGATCTTTTGCCAGTGGTAAAAGATCAGTTTCAGGGTCATTCAACGCGGTGCGAATCACTCGTTCGATGGATTGATGCGCCGAAGCCTCATCCTGCCCTGCGGCGCACTGTTCCAGGTAAAGTGTGATGGCTTGGTTATACTGTTTGAGGTTGAAAGCCGCTCGTGCTTCCCATCCCAAACTGGCGGCTGCCAGCCCCAATGAATCTGAAAACCCCTCCTGAACACCTCGGCGAAGTTCCTGGAAATACTTGGTGGCCTCAATGGGGGCTGTGTCCACCTGCATGCGTCCCAACATATAGAGAGCCCATGTGGAGCGAAAATGTCTTTGCGATGCGGGCAGCTTGAGCAGTCTTTGCCACGCCTCCAAGGCCTCTGGAAACTGGCTTTGGTGGTAAGCGATGGCACCTTCAAGATAGTCAGCAAATTCTTCTGGAAGGCCTTCGACTGGTTGAATGGGCTCGAGCTCAGGGATGGGATTCGGATTGGGAAACCAAGGCTGATTCATCGATTCCCATTGCTCCAGGGTCTGGCGGTAGCGACGGATGACTTCTCGACGTTCTTTGTATTGCCTTAGGATGACTTGGCGATCTTCCTGGGTGTAGACGACTGATTCTAGGGCATGGGAAAGATCAGTAAGTGCCATTTCCAAGGTTTGGGTGGGGCGATCCTTCCTCGCCGGTAATGCCTTATAGGGCGATCTTTTAGCACTTAATAAAGCGCGAATCTCGCTTTTAAAATGGAGCCAGGGAGACTGTAGAAAAGCCTGGTCCCCCTCCGAAAGTAGCCAGTTTGGGAAGTGGGGTCCGCAGGCAAACAACCAAGTGCCTGTAATCATGGCCATGATCAGGACCCAAGGGCGTATGGCTTTAGGGATGAGAACAGCTTTGAGCTTACGATGGAAAGGTGGGGTGATCATGAGCTGATGGGGCCGATGTATTGAGTTGCTACCACGATTTGGTCAAACCACACACGACTGAGATGACCTTTGGGAGCTTTGGTGATATAAAGATAGGTCCAAAGATAGTTGATACTCAGAGATTCTGATGACGACCATTGAAAGCCTTCAAATGCGGTGTTGGCTTCAGTTGAGGGCGCCCACCACCCTCCCTTCCAGGATCCAGCTGGCTGCCCCGGTGCGATGTGGCTGACGATTTGCTGGTCGTGACGAATCAATTGACCATCCAGCCAGAAGCACTGGCTACCATCTTTCTGCGCAGGGGTGGAGTTAAGCTCTATCATCATTTCCACACAGATCCATCGCTCTTTTTCGACCTTGGGTTTTGGGATGCCTTCCAGAAAAGGGGTGCCCCAGAAGTTCCCGTCGCCATGGCGGCGCATGCCCTGCCAGTAGGTGTAAAAATCCCAGGTCCAGTCTCTTCCATAAGGTTCCACACCCGAAGTGAATCGTTTGTGCCCATCGGGGCGTTCGCCCGCTCCTCCTTGTGGCCATGGGGTCGACGGGGCAAAACCTCCCAGATGCGTGCCAAAATGGTGAATGTCCCAGCAGTCCTCACCAAAACGGACATACCATCTGGCGTAGACTTTTTTGATCCCTTCGGGAAGTCGGCGATAGAGTTGTCCTCCCGTGCCCTTGCCACCTTCATGGGTGATCAAAAGCGATTGGTGACTCCGACTCCCCTGTGGCGTGAGGTTTGAAAAAGACATGTCCGCCAGGCCATTGACTGTTTCCCAGCGCTCCTTGAGCTGAACTGTGTCGCTCGAGTCGAAGGATTCAACGAATAGCACCTTGGCATCCTGCTCGATCCCCTCGTCACCCGGGTAGTGAGCGGCGATCCCTTGGTGCCCTTCGGGCAATGGGGCTGCGGCGAAGAGAAAGGAAATACAACTAGCACCCAAGGTAAGGCACAGGATCCTAATGTGGGGAAACATCCTTCTAGGAGGGGTCTATGGGTGTTTGTCGGGTTGTGCTAGCTGCTCAAGCACTTCCTTCTGGCTTGGGTTTTGCCAGCTTCTCAAGCACCTCTTGGAGATCCTTCTTTTCAACCAAACCGCTGAATTGTTTGTGAATGCGGCCCTCTGAGTCGATGATGAAGGTTTGCGGGATGGCGCTGAAGCCGCCAAATGCCTGCACCAAATCACCATGCCCCATCAGCAAGGGGTAGTTCATTTTTTCCGTACGATGGAAGCGTTTGACGGGCCCAAGACTTTGGTCCAGCGAGATACCCAGGAAGACGACATTTCGTTCCTTGTAAATTTCGGCGAGCTCCTTGAAGTGGGGGATTTCGGCGCGGCACGGTGGGCACCAGGTCGCCCAGAAGTTGATTACCTGAACCTTGCCTTTGAATTGATTGCAATGAGTTTTGCCGGCCTCCAGATTGACCAACTCCCACTCAGGCGCCCGCTTGCCGATTTGGGTATCGTTTTCCGCAGCCTTAAGGGCAGAGCGTTGGAAAAACCCCACTATCATCCCAATGAGGAGCCAGGTAAAGGGACGCACATAGGGGATGGGGAATTGAGGTGAAAGACCAAAGAAGCGCATCCTTAAACTTCAACCAAGCATGGTTTTGGAAGCAACCTTTAATTTGAATGGAGAGGCTTTATTTGATCAAAAAGAGAACACCTGCCAGCAGGGGGAGGGTCCAATTCGCGACGAATCATTATAATTTGCGACGACGCACTTCGAATATTATGCGTGAGTGGTTTGCAGGGCTGCCTAGGCTTTTTAGGTCCAACGTATTGCTTGCCACACGGGACTCACCAGCTACCCCTCAGGCTTGAAGTGACTGTGGTTTTGTTTGCTGGGTTCCAAAGAAGCTCCTTTCAATGAGCTGCCCTAAAGGTCCAAAGTGATGCCATGGAGTCGATGCA
>Ga0181565_10003248_pt1 | contig 12460 bp, 11 predicted proteins | sample 101ome_16_FD_129661 | JGI IMG/M metagenome (GOLD analysis project Ga0181565, IMG submission 129661) | Coastal salt marsh microbial communities from the Groves Creek Marsh, Skidaway Island, Georgia - 101401AT metaG (megahit assembly) | ecosystem: Environmental > Aquatic > Marine > Intertidal...
ACAGCATCTTTGCCGTCTACTTGAATATAATCTTCTCCGTATACATGGCAGCACAATTTGCATCTACCATCTGTGTTTGTGTGTACGTTAATAAAAGGATATACGCAATATGTATTGCTCATCGGTTCCACTTTCCTTTACCTTTCCAGTCATAATTAAAACTGAAATCTAACTCTCTAATTGTAACGTATTCTAAACCTTGCTTTGCAAACTCAACAGGATTGTGTGCATTAAATGGATCTTTTTTTGCTTTATCAGTGCCTTTCCAAGCAAGTTTACGTGAACGCACTGCTGCATTACTATTATCTCTAGTAAAATCCATTAAAGCCCAAACTTTATCCCAAGTATCAGGACTGCATAGAACTTGATTTTCTGGAGTTACCCAAAATTTATCTTCCCATTGTGTTTTAGTCTTATCTTGTTGATAGTCCCATTTAAAGTCAGCACTCCAATTTCCGTCTGCATCAATTTCAAATATATAATCTGCATCAAGAGGTGCAGCATTTCTTGCACCCCATTCTGCATATTCCCAATCTTTACGGAAACGCAGGTTTAATTTATATCCGCCATATGCCTTCCACATAATATGCAAGAACGGCCAAATTTCATTTACTAGATTATCTGCAAACGTGCTAATACCTGGTTTGATTATTTTGTAATCAATGTCTTTGTAATCATAATCAATGTTGTGTTCGACACCTGGTGTGTCAAACTCTATATCATAATGATACTTTGCTAGATTGTGTCTTGTAGGTTTACTGCATGGCTTTTCTGTTTTAAGAAAGTCTGTAAAAATACTAAAACATTTCATGCGTATAAGTTTGTGTGCAATGCTCATACCAAAGTCTTTGGTAATCCAGTGATCATAGTAATAATACGGTGCTAAGTTAAACTTATCAAAGTTTTGTCCTACAATAGTATCTACGCCTACACTAAATCCTGTGCCTTGACTAATAGCAATTAATCCATAGTTACGCATACGATACAAGAATGTTAGTGTATCTTCAAACTCATGCGGACCTTCGTTAGGAAATCCTACAATCCAGTTTGTCATGGCATCTACACCAGCAGCGTGTCCGTCACGGAAGTTGGCTTCCATTTCTTCTACTGTGACTTTTTTGTCCATTAAGTCTAACACAGGTTGACTGCCTGATTCAATACCGTAGTTGAGTACTTCACACCCGCCTGCTTTTAGATCACGGAAGTATTCTGCATCCATACGTCCGTCGCAACGTGCATAACCTGTCCAATGTATATCTAGTTCTTTGGCTGCAACACCTTTTACAAAACCACGCAACTCGTTTAGATTACCGTTCACAAGACTGTCAATAAACCAAAACACGTTAGTACCGTATTCATAGTACATGTGTTCTACTTCGTCTAACGTACTCAATGCTGTGCGTTGTCTATACTTCCAAAAGTGTGTTTCTTCACAAAATGTGCATTTAGCAATGCAGCCACGTGATATTTCGCACAATGCTCCGTTTGGAAACTTGTACTTGTGAAATTCAAAGTCACTGTAATCTGGCATCGGCAGTGTGCTTAGATTGTAACGCTGATTTTCAGGTTGTCTAATAAACTTTGTTTTTAATTCATCGGTGTACTCTACAGGTAACTGATTTTCTATTGCTTGTAGCAAATTTAGCATAGGCTTTTCGCCTTCGCCATTGACTACAAAATCAAATATAGGATCGCCGTGATAATAACTGCGGTGTGTACTAGGACCGCCTACTACAATTTTAATTTCAGGTTTTAATTTTTTAAGTAGTTTTGCCATCCAGCGTGTAGGTTCTTCATTGCAATAGTACAATGTAAATCCTACAACATGTGGATCAAACTCTAATATCTTGTGTACATAATGTTCTAACAGTGGTTCAAGATTAGGGTGTATGTCTTGATAGTATTGAACACCTTCCCAATGCCAATCACGTAACGGATCCCATGGATCAAAGTCTATGTTCCATGGCTTGTTTTTATATGCATAATATGTTGCTACGTTAACATCAAAACTTTTTACTGCATAACCTGCACGTTTTGTAGCACTAGCCATTTTAGCAGTGTTATAAGGAGGAAAACTTGGATCCCATTCTGGACATAACACATAACACACTCTTGTACGTCTATTAACGTCATACTCAATGGTTAAGTCGTCAAGACCTTTTTGAATAGGCTTGCTGTACTTTTGTATAACAGCAAGAGTAGCAGTGTGTTTGTCCTCTGCTAATGTACCTGTAGGACGCTCAGGTGCTACTCTGTTTGGATCTTTGTAATCATGAAACTTTTTTTGTGTCATGCTAGGTCCTGTAATTCTGGAAATACCTCTCTCCAGTTTTCTTTTCTTAAATTGTCTATGCGTTCTGTTTTAAACAAAAACATTTTTAATTCTTCACTGTGATCATTGTTTAAGAATTTTAAAATGCTTTCGTAGTCGTTTTTAACACTGTCTATATTTTCAAATTGATCTAGATATTTTAAGTGTTCGAGATATTTGAAACGTACTTGATCTTTCAACCAAGGTGGCAGCAAACTCAATCTCATGTATGTTGGATCAAGCAATATGTTGATACGTATATTTTGAGGTTCTAACAACCCTTCTTCAATCCATTCTTTGTGGAAGTCAGGTAGATTGAAAACATTGTATATACTTACTGTTGGTGTAATTTCAAAATAAACATGCGGACACTGTTCAATCATATCTCTACGATTTTGTACAACCTGTGACCATACCATGTTTTTGCGTAGGTACTCACCTCTAGCATGATTAGCATCTAAACTTGCTGCTACTCTTACATGTTCAAAACTGTTCCAATATTCAAATGCTGTTTTACGCTTGTAATACATTTGTGTGAAGTTGGTTGTGTAATCCATCTTAACATCACGTTTGCCCATTGCAATCCACTTGTCGAGAATATCATAATGTTCTTTGGTAATAAGTGGTTCGCCACCGGCCCAGTAAACACGTTCTACACTGGCCAACAGTGGATCAAGCTCGTCCATGAAACTCAACATTTCATCACGCACTTGCAGTATTTTTTTATGAGGCAAATCGCCGTAAATTTGTTTGTGATCTTCAAACCAACTGCTGCTAAACTGTGGCCCACAACTACGACATTTTAAGTTGCACAAGTTGCTAAAACGTATATCCATATACGCCATGTTTACATCACCTGCACTGCCGTCGTCACTGGTTTCGTATACACGTTCACGATGGTGTTTGAAATTTTCATTTGAACTCTTACGTAGAGTCCACATACCGTTTTCCTCTAATTCATAACAACGTCTACACTCGGGAGATTTTTTATCTTGTAGCATATTCATGCGTATTTGACGCATTTCAGGACCATTCCAAATATCCTGCAAACTTTGTGTTTGTGTGTTGCCAATTGGCAAATCAGGATCTGCCATGCAGCAAGGATATGTATAGCCAGCAGGCCACAGATGCATATGCACCCAAGGCATCATACAAAATGTTTTACTGTCTTTAGACATATAAATCCTTTAATTCAGGAAAGACCATTGTAAAGTTTTCTCCACGCTTTAAATCTAACTTTTGCATCTCTTCTTTGAATTTAGGAATAAGATGTGTGTCGTCACGATCATTCATGTATACTATAACATTATCTATTGCAGAATGCAAGAACTCTCTGCGTTGTGGATACATTTTTCTACGGTCAACATCTTCTTTTAGCAGTTCTAAATTTTCTTGTGCTAGTTGTTTTAAATGTTTAGGTAGTATAGTGCAACTTAGCCACTCAGGACCTACTAACAAGTTGTTCATGTTGATATCGTAGTCTGTTGCTAAACCGTTATCAAACAAGAAGTTTATAATTCTACGCAGGTCCATAATGTTTAATACACTAATAGTCGGGTTAGGTTGTATTACTACACCTTTGTCGTAGCCTTGTTCAAAGTTGTCACGTATCCAACACAAGTTGTTGTATACTGTATCCCAAGTTTGTCCGTTGCGTGTATACTCTGCTTTAGGACCCACTTGATCAAGACTCACACAATAAAAGATATTATCAAAATGTTTCCAGTAGTCTTTGATGTGTTTGCCTTTTAGACTTAGGCGTGTTGCGTTGCTGTTGTATGTCAGTCTCGGTTTGAGTCCACGCTCTATAAGCATGTCTAGCAATCTATAATGCTGTGGCATAAACAAGCTCTCGCCGCCTGTAAAATATATTTCTTCAATGCTGGGCAATGCTTCTTCAATTTCTTCCCACATATCAGCGTGGTTAATTTCTACAATCTCAGGTTTGCCTATTACATCCTCTGCCCACTTGCTACTAAAGTGTGGACCGCAACTACGACACTTCATATTACACAAGTTGCTAAAACGTATATCAAAGTATGCTAGATTCATTTTATCAACAGTACCATCTTCTTGTGTAGTGTTAATCAAATCTCTATGGTGTGCATACTCGGTATTCATTTTGTGTCTGTAACTGATAATACCTTGTTTGTCATAGTTAATGCATTTCTTGCAGCCTTCGCTCGGTTCGTTGCTTAACATACGCAATCTTAGTTCACGCATCTTTTTGCTGTTCCAAGCACCTTTAAGTCCGCTACGGTTAATGTTGTCTACAGGCATATCCCAGTGATAGATACAACACGGATAAGCATCACCCGTTTGCCATACACTCATATGCACCCATGGTGCCATACAAAAATTTTCTTTAAATTCTGTCACGTTTGCCTCGTAGCATTTAATAAGTCGTTGACTACTTTGTTCCAACTAACTGTTCTATTATAAAACAGATTGAAGTTATGTTCAAGTTTTTCTTTTAAATCTGTTTTAATTCTTTTCTTTAATACTTCAATGTCGAGATTGTTTAAGTGTTTGAATAACACTACACTGTCATCCCAATTTTCAACTTGTTTGATGCCAAACTCATTTTCAAAAGTGTAGTAACCTCTATCACGCAAATATCGATGATGTTCTCTGTTGCCAATAATAAAGAAAGGATGACAATGTACTATTGCTTTAAATGTTTTTTCAGTTATAAACACTTGTCTAAAGTCACTTTCTGTTACAACACTTAATAAACTATCTTGATAAAAAGGTTTTATAGTTTGTTTATAATTGATAATATACTGATTGTCAAGTGTATCTAGTCTTTTAGGTAACATTACTCTTCTAGCATGATATGCAAAGTCTCTGTGTAATTCACTTGGTATATATTTCAGTGTATAATTACCGTTTACTAATCGTTCGTGTGCAGGTTTGTCAACTCTTGGCAAATGATAACTGATATGTGCATCATCTTGATTAGCATTTTTTAGAAAAGAATAATAAAACCAAATTCTATGTGGCTTTAAATTTCTATTTAAACATATATATTTTTTACTAGCAACATCAACAGTGTCTAACCGTTCTTTGATTGTCATTTCACTAGCAGTTGGCATGAGCTTTTGATGATGTCTAGTATAACTTTCCCAAAACTCAGTGTCAACATAACTTATGCCGTCAATGGTTTTACCATGTAGTTCAACATTGCTGCACATTACAATAGTTTTGTTCAACGGTATTGCTTTTTTCTTTAGTGCAAGTTTTAGATTTTCATGATCAATAACATGTTCTAATGCACTCCACAATACAAAATACACTTTAGGATCGTTTTCAATTAACATTAGTTGTTTGTGTGTAAGTGTAATATGCGGTTCTTCTGGCATATGAATAAATGTTAACAAAAACTTTATAGCATCTTTAGGTAGTATATCTACTTTGTCAGCACTGTAAAAATGTTTTAAACTAAAGTCATCAAAATGTCCAAAGAAGTTGTCTATGAACACTGTGTCAGGATTAGATTGTTTTTTAACTGCCAGCGGTCCGTGTGGACTTGCCTCTACATGAGGTAGCAAAAAATACGGTTGGGTCATATTGTAGTTATGTTATTTTGACTTGGCCAATAATTTTTCTCTGTGCGGTTCCAAGTACTTTGCAACCATATCAAAGAATGTAACATTTTCGCCAGGTACATCAATCATAGTATCTGCTGGTACACCTGCTGCATCTTCAAACTCTTGAGGATTGTTATCAAGCACTGCTTTGCGTAGTGCTGTTGCACTGCTTAATCTCGGTGTTGGTTTAGTTTCAATATTTTTAAAGTTGTACATGCCGTGTGGACCTTCGGCACCATTGTATTGTTGTATAGTTTTGCTAACCCATGCTTCATCAGTAAACAATACTAATGTTGCATCTGGATGCTTTGCATACAGTTCACTAGCAAGAGTTAACCAGCTTTGACTTGCAACTATATGTCCAGTAACTTGTGGCCAAATAGTTTCCATGGCAAGCACTTTAACTTGGAATGGTAGTGGATCTTTAGGACCTATAGTGCTTTGATTAGTACCCACATACCAATGTGTTTCTTCGCTTGCCATTTCCCACGCAGCACGGTGTCCTTTGTGCGGAGGGTTGAATCTACCAAATATCAGTCCTACAGTTTCTTGTGGTGCTTCAAATAGTTGTCTTAATCTCATGCTGGTGTCCACCTTTTTCTTGGTACTAATTTTACGTTGCCAAATTGCTTTGTGCTTGGGTCTGCATAACGTACACGACCTTCACCATTGGTGTCCCAAATATCACCTTGTGGACCTTCAATTTGATCAATTACAGCATCTTTCATACGCTGTATCATTTTTACTAGTTCAAATATAGCAGCTAATGCACCGCCGCTTTGTTGATCTAATTCTGCAATTTTAACTTGTTTGTTTTTACTTACTTTACTGTTAGTAAGCCATGTATTAAAGTTATCAAATCCTAAGTTGTCTAGTTGTTTTGCTTTTGCTGTTTGATTAACATATGTATAGATAATGTTCTTTAGATCACTTAGTCCTGCCACAGGTGCTAAGAACTGATCAATTTTTGCACCATGCTGCTTAACAAAGCCTTCTACTGCATCAATTGCTTGTGTATTAACTTGTACAGGCTTGCTGTTATATACAGGACCAAGTACAATTACGTTTTTGTTACCATCAAACATACTAAAGTCTTGCATTGGTTCTTGACTACTGTCAGGCATACCAAACTCTGGGAAGAACGCATGACCTACAACCATAATGTTTGCATTTCTAATACGCTTGCCTAAATCACTTTCTGCACGTACATGATAACAAGTTTGCGAATTTGGATTAGGACAGAATGTGTAAACACCATCACGCTCTTCCGGTTGCTCTAAAAACAATCCGTCTGCATAAACAAAGCCTACAAAGTCTCGAGGAGTTGCTTTGTCAAACTCTGTGTACAAACTAGCAAACTTTGCTGCAAACTCTTGTCTTGCTGCACGTTGTTGTTCGTCTGCAGGATTGCCTGATTTGTTAGCAATAAAGTCTTGTACTTCTTCTGGGCTTGTAGCAGCTACGCCTCTAGCCCAAGCATTGTGTCCTGCTAGAACCAGTGGACCATTGCGTTCAGCACGACCCCAATAAATCTGTGGGTTACCGTCCCACTTCATACGTATGCTGTTGCCACCTTCTTCAGTAGCCATTTCTTTTAAATGCTCTAGTGCTTCTAGTGTACCTTGACTACCATAAAAGAACACAAGATCTTCTAGGTGATTAAATGCTCTACCTAGTTGTTTTGCTTCTACTAATTTAAAATCACTATATCTCATGTTCTACGACCCTGTTGTGCTCCTAGATCTACATCCTCACCATTGCGTTTTGCCATACGTTTTACAGGACGCAAACCTTGACTGTAATCGTCATAATTAGGATTTCTAGCATGAGCTCTGCCATTGCTGCCTAATCCTTGCCAGAACCCTCCGCCTTGTCTTGCTCCACCTATCATTCCAATGTTTCCATCTTCGCCGCGGAACATATCTTTTTTATGACCAGCAATTAATCCAGACGCTCCCATTTCTCTAATTCTAGCATTTGTACGTTCAGTAAATGTTCTATCGTCAAGTTCAGCTGGATCTCCAGTTACCATAGGAACAATAGTTGCATTAGAAAAAATTGCATTGATAATATCTCTTGTAGGTACAATCCACCCATTTGATTGTGCAATAGTTTCTGCAGATGCTGCACTTACACGTTGATAGACTCCGCCTCGTTTGTAATAATCATTGCCTACTTCAACTTCTAAATCTCCTACACGTATGGTAGTAAATCCGCCTTCGGTTGAACTTGCACGTACAATTTGATTACCTTGTGTGTTGAGATTGCCTGTTTCTGGATCCACGTGATCTAATGCATCTTCGACTGCACCACGCATTTGCGACGGTGCTTGACTTAGTATTTGACGAGGATCAAAACCGTTGCTGTTACCACTTAATATGGTTCTTAGTAGTCCTGCAAACATAGGATTGCTACCACTGATTCTCGATAGTACTGCACCAAACAATCCTGCAAATAATCCTTGTAATGCATTTTGTAGGTTTATATTTCCTCTAATTGGATTGTTTGCTTCAGGTGCTTCAGGTTGAGATACTTCGTCTTCGTTGCTGTTTTGAGCACCGGCAATGTCTTGTGCTTCGTCATTTGGATCAATTTCTTCTGGGCCGTCTGCTTCGACAATTTTAAAATCACTATATCTCATGCTACTGCTGTTCCTGGCTGTTGTTCACCTGGGAATGGACTTCCATTTCTTACTGCTGCAATTAAATCATTTACACCATTGCCGCCATAACTTCCATTTCCGTATGCCCATGCACGTTGAGGACCTGTGTCTACATGTAGAATATTTGATCCAAAACCTAGCCCTCTAAATCCTGCTGCTCTTGCAGCTTGTGCTAATCTCATCTTTTGTTCATTTGACATACCAGATGTACTAAGATCTAATGCTCTGCCACTGAAGTGTTGACTTCCTTGTGTCTCGCTTTCTCTACTAGTGCCTGATCGTGCAATTGCATCATTAATATTTAAAGTAGCACCAAATATACCTGCCATACGTCTTGCTCTTGGCAAAGTATCTCTTGCCATTACTTCTGCTGCATTTGGCCTTGTCATCCTGCTTGCACCTTCCATGCTAAACAATGGATTTTGTCCTGGTGTAGGTCTTACATTACCTGCTGGTGCAGAAGGATCAACAGGATCTAACTCTGGAGCGTCAGAGCCGCCTGCACCTGGTGCTCCACTATCACCTGTTCCGCCGTTGTCAAATCTACTGCTTCTATCTTGAGTAGCAAGATCTCTAGCTCTTTGTAAGGTCGCTGCATCAATGCCTGTTGTAATACCTTTTTGATCGCTGAATCCTTTTGCAGCTGGTCGGCCTGTTGCAGGTACTACTGCTTCTGTTATTTCTCTTAATTTCATCTTACTAATATCGCCTTTGTTAACATAACAACCCTGTTAAAATTAGCATCAGCAAGACTTTCTCTTACAACACTCCAATTTGGATCTTGTTCAAGTTCTGCCATCAGTGCATCTGCTTGCTGTTTTGGTAATTTTGCAAGTATACTTTCAAGGCTTCCTAAATCAGCAGCTCTTGCACCATCTCCTAACAGTGTTTGTGCAATAACATCTAAATCATCAGAAACTAAATCTGCTGCTTTACCTTTGTCATTACGATTATACAACCCTTTCCAAGCACTCCAAAGCAATCCCTTTTGCTTTGCAAGTTTTGAAATTGCAAGTTGTTTGTGTATACCTTTGTACGGCGAATCTGCAGGAATGTTGTGTGTATGAAATTTAGCCACAGTTGGAGCATTTGCTACAACCATAATATCTACTTGAGCACTGCTGTTGTTGTTTGGTGATCTAACATGTACGTTAACACCCGACTGTGCTGTTTCAAACCCTTTGTTTGAAATATAGTCATTAAGCATTTTACGTGCTGTTTTAGGATCTCGTACATCAAAATAATTCATTACAGCATCTTGATCTACAATAACATCAAGATCGCCTGATTTTTTTCCTGGAGTTGGAGTTGCAGCACTACCTACTGGTATAGCTTCGATGCCAGTGCCATCAAGACTATCGTTTACTGTTTTTAAAATATTATCAATGTCGGCGTGATCAAAGTCACTAGTGCCTTGGAAGACGTTTCCACCCATAGTTTACTCCTGCTTTAGAGTATTTATCTGTTAAGCCCAACACCAGGGCATTAGACTCTTACTGTTCAAGTTACGTTTAATATCTAATGTTTCTAGATAGTTTTTTAATTTTTGATTTAGATTAATATCATAGTTGTGATAGTTTTTTACATAATGATCTACAATTTTAATGTTAGTTGGTGTTATATGTTCTATTGCATTAAACGCTAGATAGTCAGGTTTATTTAATATGTTATCAATACGTCTTGTGCTATGTTGTTTACAAAACTGTATTATTTCGTTGCTGTGAAATATGTTTAACGCACTCCAAGTTACATTAAAACTTAAAAACCACTTGTTATCTTTTATCATAGCAACATTTTCTAAATACTGATTCCAATCAGTTGGGTATCGTATGTAGTTTGCTAAACTGCCTGTTGCATCTAAACTTAAACCAATTGATATCTTACGAAATCTTTTCAACAGTTCTATCCATTTATTGTTTAGTGCATTTCCGTTACTAACAAATACTAGAGTAGTATTTTCAGTATTCCATGTATTGTAAGATAGTTTTTCTAAAAAGTCAAATGTATTTTTGCTATAAAACGGTTCACCGCCTAAAAAGTTTAACTCTATAGCAGTGTTTTTACATTCGTCTAGTATTTGATCAACATCTTTATTTTTGCGTGTAAAACGTTCAGTTAAATTGGTATTATTAAATTGATTGTATATGTCTAAATCTTCGTTCCATTTGCTGCTGTTGCTAGGATTGCACATTATACATTTTAAGTTACAAACATTTTCAAAACGTAAATCCCAAACTAGTTGTTTAGGTTTAAACTGACTTGCATGTCTGTACCATTTTTGTTGCCTATAACTAAACTCACCTGCTTGTTCAGTTAATTTACAAGTTTCACAAGCAGAAGGCCAACGTTTTTGTAAAAAATCGTTTTGTATATCTTTTATAATTTTATGATTTTTTAATTGATTGTATGTATCTACATACCGAGGAGGATCGACTTCTGCCATACAACATGGTCTAACCGAGTAACCTTGTGGATCTTTAACTACATATTGATTAATAAATGGTAAAGAACATCCATACTGTTGTTGTAAAAGTTTTACCTGTTTCATAATAAGGTACTTATATGAAAAGACAATTTAGACACGATATAAATGGCTGGGAATCCAGGACTCGAACCTGGAACCTACGGTACCAAAAACCGTTGCTCTACCAATTGAGCTAATTCCCAATGTTGGCGACCTGTACCGGGATCGAACCGGTGTTCTTCTGCGTGACAGGCAGACGTATTAACCACTTTACCAACAGGCCATTTTTATGGCGGAGACTCAGGGATTCGAACCCTGGGAGGACTTTCACCCTCGTCGGTTTTCAAGACCGGTGCATTCAACCACTCTGCCAAGTCTCCGCTGGTGCCGTTAGAGAGATTTGAACTCCCGACCGACTGATTACTAATCAGTTGCTCTACCCCTGAGCTACAACGGCTTTACTCTTTTATAAAATCCTTCTTGAGAATGAATACTTGTAATTAGTTCTTCCCACATTTCTGGGCTAATTTCAATTATATTGTCAGTATTTGTTTCTTCATCAAATTGTCTTATGTAAACTAAATCATCAAAACTGTTTACAATTAAATCACTATGATTACCATTATCATCCATAACAGTAATACAAACTTCGTCATGGTCAAATTCTACACTGAACATGCTTTTCCTTTGTAATTGGAGCGGGTGAGCAGGATCGAACTGCCGACATTCTGCTTGGCAAGCAGATGCTCTACCACTGAGCTACACCCGCATATTGGTGGAGATAACCGGGATCGAACCGATGACCTATTGAATGCAAATCAATCGCTCTCCCAACTGAGCTATATCCCCTAATAAGGTGTAGGGAGGATTAAGGGTATACCTCCAACAGACGAAACAGATACCTGTCATAAACGTCTGAGCCTCACAGTAAACTGGTTAAGTCTACTTTACTAGCACTCTGTGTCTCCACAGTCTACTAGTGCCACCACAGCATGTGAGCCAAGTTACTGCCTCTGTTGGGGCAGCATTTCCTTGCACTACTATTCCCACCCGTCGGTGAAAAACTTTAAAAATTGGTCTCGGTGAATGGATTCGAACCACCGACCCCCTGGACCCAAACCAGGTGCACTACCAGACTGTGCTACACCGAGATATCTTCTCTATAAACGCAAACGGCTTGACTTCCTGGTTTGAAGTAACCATCACCTTTACCAACTTCGTATGACAATGCTTCACGTTCATTAAAACACTCATACATTGTTGTATATGTTCCCTTCACTGTTGACTCTAGTTTGCCTTCAATGAAGACAATAAAAACTAAAGTCCACAAAGTAGTTCTCCTAAATTGGTGCGGATAGAGGGACTTGAACCCCCACGCCTTGCGGCACTAGAACCTAAATCTAGCGTGTCTACCAATTTCACCATATCCGCAT
>Ga0181565_10003254_pt1 | contig 12453 bp, 15 predicted proteins | sample 101ome_16_FD_129661 | JGI IMG/M metagenome (GOLD analysis project Ga0181565, IMG submission 129661) | Coastal salt marsh microbial communities from the Groves Creek Marsh, Skidaway Island, Georgia - 101401AT metaG (megahit assembly) | ecosystem: Environmental > Aquatic > Marine > Intertidal...
GGCCGCCTTAACCAATACGACAATCGGCGTGGTCGCCGTGGCTGCCGATTTGACGGTGGCCGAAGCCAAACGCGTCGCTATTATGGCGCATGACGGGCTGGCGCGCGCCATTCGTCCGGTGCATACGCCGTTTGACGGCGATACGATTTTTGTCCTCGCCACGGGGGCTGAAAAATTGACGGCAGCAGATGAGGCGCGGCCTTTGGCGCTCGCTGAATTGGGCGCATTGGCGGCTGATTGTGTGTCGCGTGCCGTGGCGCGCGGGGTTTTTGAGGCGGCAAGTTTGGGCGACGCGCGAGCCTATCGCGACCGCTTTGACGGGTAAATTGCAATCGCCCCTTGCAATCAAACAGGTCAGCCAGTAAAACCCTGAGCGACGCACCGGTAGCTCAGCTGGATAGAGTACTTGACTACGAATCAAGGGGTCGGGAGTTCGAATCTTCCCCGGTGCGCCATTTTTCTTCCCAAAGCAGCATTTTCTTAGCGGCAATCAGGCGCGCCCGGTCTTGTTCCGTGCGGTGGCCAATGCTAATTTAGCGGCTCTTGGGGGAGGAATTTCATGACAATTTGGCAGCAAATGGACTGGGTGTTTGCTTTGCGCTTACCGTTTTTCAATGGGTTTTTCGAGCTCGTCACTTTGGCCGGCTACCCCCTATTTCTCATCATGTTTTTGTGTTTCGGCTATTTTGCCCTCGGCTCAAAAAGGTTTTTCCATACCGCCATGTTATTGATGGCGGCCGGTCTGTTAAACAGTTGGCTCAAGGATTTCGGACAAGACCCGCGTCCCGATGCGCTTTATGCGCTCGACGGGCGGGTCGGCGACAGCTATGGCTGGCCCAGCGGCCACACGCAAATTGCCGTGGTTTTATGGGGTTATCTGGCTTACAGCTTGCGGCAAAATTGGGCCTATGCGGCGGCGGCGATATTTATCGGCCTGCAAGGTTTTTCACGGCTTTATCTGGGCGTGCATGATTTGGGGGATGTTTTTTGGGGTTTCGTGTTCGGCGTTTTATGTCTCGCCGCCTATATTGCGGTGCAACGCCATGAGCAAAGCCGCACGCGTCTGGCCGCATTGTCTTTGCCGCAAATCGCGTTCGCCCTGCTTGCCCTGCAGGGTCTTTATGTCGCCTTTTATCCGGCCCATATCGGCCATGCAGCGCCTTATTGGTTTATCGGCCTGAGCACGGGCTGGCTTGTCGGGCGTTATTGGCGCGGCCATGAAGAAGTGCAACTGCCCGGCCCGCTTTTTGTCCAATTGGCAATGGCCGCCGCTTTGACCGGCTTAAGTTTTGTCTTGATGATTGTGACAACGCGCTTGCCGCGCGCTTTGGCTGAAGATAATGCGCTGGTGCAATATGGCTTTGGGACATTATTTGGCTTGGCGATTATCGGCCTATTGCCTTGTTTGCTGGCCAAAGCCAATCAAATTTTTGCCGGTCAGAAAAGGCACGCTTGAGGGCGATAAAGCGGGAGAGATAAATGGATTTAGAAAAATTAGCGGCCAATATTCGCGAGGCTTATTCGCTTTATGGCAATGCCGGTTTGCAGATTTTACAAGCCGATGAAACCTTCAAAGTGAAAGTCGAATTAAATCCGCAAACGGAAAACCATGTGCAGATGATGCATGCTGCCTATTTGTTTGCCGGTGGGGAATTTCTTGGTGGCCTGGTGCCGATGCGCCATCTCGCCAAGCCTGAAAAATTTCAGCCTGTGGTGCGCGATTTGAAGATTGAGTTTAAAGCACCGGCCATGAGTTCGGTAACGGCAGAGACCGTGTTCAGCCAAGCGCAAGCCGATGAGATGAATGCGGCATTGGAAAAACACGGGCGCTATGATTTTACTTTGGTCGCCGATTTGAAAGATGAAAACGGCACTTTGGTGGCGCAAACCACAACCAATTACGCCATTCGTAATTTCATGGGCGGCTAAGCCGCCGCGACGGGACAAACGGGCACAGCGCTTATTGCTTGCCAAGCTGACAGCGCGCTTATAGCCTTTTTCTTAAATGAGGGAAGGCCATATGAAGAGACGAACCCTTCTGGCCGCGATGGGGGCGAGTGTGCTGATGCCGGTTCAGGCCAAAGACATGCCAAATCAAGCAGTCGAAACGGGCTGGCAAAATTGGTCGCGCTCCATTGCGCCACAAAAGGCTGAAATTGCCGTGCCGCAAGATGTGGCGGCACTGAAAAAACTGCTTGGTGAAACCGCAGGCGGGGTGCGTCCGGTCGGCTCGGGCCATAGTTGGACCGGACTGGTGCCGTGCGATGGGGCGATTGTAAGGCTTGACCGGTTCAATGATGTTGGGGTGGTCGACACGCAAGCACAAACGGCATGGCTGGGTGCCGGTGCGCGGCTTAAAGATTTGTCACCTGCTTTGGCCGAGCATGGGTTGGCGTTTCGCAATCTCGGCGATATTGACGTGCAAAGCCTGGCCGGTGCAACCAGCACGGCGACGCATGGCACGGGGCGCGAATTGCCATGTTTGGCGGCAGAAATTCGTGGCCTGCGTATGGTCACCGGTGCCGGTGAGGAAGTGGAGATTAGCGCCGCGCAAAATGCCGATATGCTGCCTGCCGCGCAAGTGGCGCTGGGCGCGCTCGGCATTTATACGGAAATTCAAATGCAGTTGGTGACGCGCCATAAGCTGCATCGCCGCGTCTGGTTTGGGCCCTATGCTCAGGTTCTGGCCGATGCCGAGCAATTATGGCGCGACAATCGTAATTTCGAATTTTTCTATTTGCCGTTTTCCGGCCAAGCCATGTGCATCACCCATAATATCACCGAGGGCGAGGCCACGCAGCGCGCCTCAGATGAAAGCGATGACGGGGTCATGCAGCTAAAAGCTCTGCGCGATTGGCTGGGTTGGTTTCCCTATCTCAGAAAAAAATTATTATCAGCCGCCATTGCCGATGCGCCGGAGGAAGATGTGATCGGCGAAAGCTGGCAATTATTGTCGAGCGCGCGCAATGTGCATTTCAATGAAATGGAATTTCATCTGCCGCCCGACCGCGCGCTTGAGGCTTTGGAAGCGGTGCGCGCGCATATTGAACGTCATCGCCGCGATGTGTTTTTTCCGTTTGAGTGCCGCATGACGGCAGAAGATACGGCATGGCTGTCGCCGTTTAATGCCGGCCCGCGCATTTCAATTGCCGTGCACACACATGCGCCCGATGAATATGAATTTTTATTCACCGAGATTGAACCGATATTCCGCAGCTATGGCGGGCGACCGCATTGGGGCAAGCTCAATCGCTTTACCGGCGATGACATGCGCGCCGCCTATCCGAAATTTAACGATTTTGCCAAATTGCGCGCCGAATTTGACCCTGAGGGGCGTTTATTAAATCCCTATTTGCGCCGCCTGTTCGGGGTCGCGTGATGCAGGGCTATTTTGCCAAACTGCAAAAAGCGCTGGCCGCCGCCGGGCTAGCCGAGCCGGTATTGCTCATCGACCGCCCCAAGCTTGATAAAAACATCAAACAGTTAAAGCGCTTGCTGCCGCCCCATATGGCCTATCGCATTGTCGCCAAATCGCTGCCTTGTGCGCCGCTGCTCGCGCATATTGCGGCGGCGGCGAAAACCGATCGGCTGATGAGTTTCAACCGCGAAATGAGCCAACAATTATTGACCGCCTTGCCGCTGGCCGACCAGCTTTTGGGCAAGCCTTTGCCGGTCGCTGCGGCGGCCGGCTTGTTTGATGCGCTGCCCGCGGCCAAGGGCAAGCTGGCGGCGCGGCGCATTCAATGGCTTATCGATACGCCGCAACGCCTCAAACAATATGAAGCATTGGCCAAAAAACTGGGGATGAAATTGCGCATTAATTTGGAGGTCGATGTCGGCTTGCATCGCGGCGGCATGGTACCCGGCGATGCGCTTGATGCGGCCTTGGCAATATTGGCCGCTTCAAACCATATCAGCTTGGCCGGTTATTTGGGCTATGAGCCGCATTTAACGAAAATTCCGACGCTTGACGGTTGGCGCGGGCGCGCCATAAAGGGCGCGCAAAAAGCCTATGCGCACGCCTTGCAGCAAGGGCGCGCGCATTTCGGCACGGCGCATATTGAGACTATGGTGCGCAATATGGCGGGCAGTCCGACTTTCGGTCTTTATAAAGACACTGCGCTGGCCAATGAATTGGCGGCCGGTTCGGCGCTGGTCAAGCCGAGCGATTTTGATATGCCGATTTTGAAGGATTTTGAAGCGGCTGCCTTTATCGCCACACCGGCTTTGAAACTGTCAGATGAACTGGCCATTGCTGCTTGGGAGCATGGCGAGACTATTGTCGGTCGCCCTCAAAAAGGCACCGGCATTTTCATTCATGGCGGTTATTGGATGGCCGCGCCGATATGGCCGAAAGGGCTGAAAACCAGCCCGCTATTTGGTCGCTCGTCCAATCAGGAATTTCTCATGGGGCCGCGTAACACGCCCCTCAAAGTTGATGATTTCGTGTTTTTGCGTCCGACGCAAAGCGAGGCGATTTTTCTGCAATTTCCCAAAATTGCGATTTTTGACGGCCGTCGCATTTGCGATATTTGGCAACCTCTTTCCGTCTCAGCCTAAAGGAGAAGGCGCATGAAAATCTATCCCCCGCTTATGGTGCTGGCCGGCATCATCACGCAATTGCTCATCGGCTATATCGCGCCGGTCGAGCCCCTATTGGGCGCGACATGGCAATATATCGGCATTGCCCTCATAGTGCTGGGCTTTGCCACGATTTTGCTGGCAGCGCGCAGTTTCCGCAAACACGAAACCACGATTATTCCCGACGGTCAGCCATCAACGCTGATGGAGGGCGGCTTGTTTGCCTATTCGCGCAATCCGATTTATGTCGCTATGGCGGTGCTGCTTATCGGTTCGGGCCTTGCCATCGGACATATTTGGGCTTTGATTGTCGTGCCCTTATTCGTGCTGCTGGTGCAGCAAATTTGGATTGTCAAAGAAGAAGAAAATCTCGAAGCCGAGTTCGGTCAGATTTACCGCAATTATAAAATCAAAGTGCGGCGCTGGCTTTAATCTTTTTTGTCGCTTTGCGGTTTCAGCCACAGCGGCAAAGCGCCTTTCGCTTCTTCGCGCGCTTGGTCAGGTGAGGGCGGCATGGCCAAAGGGTCTGTTTCATGCCGCCGCCAATGGGCTTGTAATTCGGGCAAACTGCCCTTTTCGTTCACAGCCGCGTCGTCATCGCTGCCTTCATCACCGGCTTCTTCCATGGCCATTTGCGGCGTGCCGATATCCTCATCATGCAGCGGCTCGGTGACACGCAATCTGTCGGCGGTCGGCGCATGCGGGGCAAAACGGGTCATGCATTTGGTGCAGCTGATGACGGCGTGCTCATTGCGCTGCAAAACCGCATCAAGATGCGCCGTCGGCACTGTGCCGTGCTGGCCGCATTGCGGGCATTCGAAATGACTGTCGCTTTCTGACTGATATAAAAACATAACGCTACTTTCAATGCCAGTTTAGAACCGGCTTGCGTCAAAGTTCAAATAATATCGCGCGCAATATTGAAACAAGGCGCCGCGGCGCTATCTCTGGCTCATGCGATATGCGTTGATTTTACTGTTGTTTTTGATAACGCCGGTGGCGGCCGATCCACAAACGGCGCATGATTTTTCTTTGCCCGCCATTGACGGAAAAAACCTCAATCTGGCTGATTATCGAGGCAAAGCCATATTGGTCGTCAACACGGCCTCTTATTGCGGTTTCACCAAGCAATATGACGGCCTGCAGGCGCTGTGGCAAAATTACCGCGATAAGGGGCTGATTGTGCTGGGTGTGCCGAGCAATGATTTCGGTGGCCAAGAACCGGGCAGCAAAGAAGAGATTAAGGAATTTTGTAGCGTCAATTTTGATGTTGATTTTCCAATGAGTGACAAAATCGTGGTCAAGGGGCGCGCGGCGCATCCTTTTTATAAATGGCTTGAAGCGGAAACCGGCGCGACACCAAAATGGAATTTCCATAAATTTCTCATTGCCCCCAATGGCCGGGCGGTGCGCGATTTTTCGTCGCTCACAAAACCGCAAGCAAAGAAATTATTGCGTGCCGTGGAAGCGGTATTGCCGCAAGGCTGAGCTTAAGGCCGTCCATCATATGAGAAGGCTTGTTTTTTGGCCTTGTTCCAGTATTTGAAAAACCGCCGCAAATCGGGCGGGCTGTCCATTTGCACAAAGGGCACATCGGCAATGGCGCTGAGCTTTGTGTTTTCGCGTATGACCGCCATGATTGCTTTCAAAGCCGGATTGAGCGTTTTGCCGGTAATTATGTCTTGCCCGTCTTGCGCTAATTGCGCCAAGCTCGTGGCGGTATCACCTTTATAAATCTCGACCGGCAATTGGCACAGGCTTTCATAAATAAACACGCGGCGTTTCAGGCCGTAATGCATGGCGTTCATATATGCATCGTCCCAAATGAAAACCGCTTTTGCCTCGGGCGCATGGTCAAATAAATTATGCGAAGCGCGCAGACAATCTTCGTGCAGCCAAATCAGCGGAGGCATCATAAAGCTTTTACATTAGGGAACAGGCGCATCGCCACATCATCATAAGTACCGGCGAAGCATTTATTGCTGTGATAATCGCACGGGGCCAGCATGCCGGCAAATTTCTGCAAATTGTCGAGATTGAAAAAATACGGCTTATTGGCAAATGTGCTGGCCACCCACTGGAAAGAGAAATTATTCGACGCCGGATCGCCATCGAGCAAATGCGCAAGAAAGAAAGCAGCACCCGCCTGCCATTTAATACGCCGCCAATGAACAATATAGGCGGCCAAATACATGCGCGCATGATTGTGTAAATAGCCTGTGGTTTTCAATTCAGCAATAAAATGGTTCATCGCCGCGCTGTCAGTTTCGCCATTGGCAATATCATCGGGCAATTCATCGGCATAATCGGAAGCCACAAAGCCAGTTTTATAATCTTCGATATCAGCCCATAGCCAATCCGGGTTTTGCGCATAAATGCGCTGCCAGAAATCACGCCACCCGAGCTCTTGGATGAATTTCTCAACCGCCTTGTCGTCGCCCATTTGAAGCGCATGATTGCGCACTTCATTGAGGCTCAAAATGCCGTGACGGATATAGGGAGACAGCCGCGTCACCGCGCCGTCAAGATAATTGCGGCTAGCGCCATAGGCGATAGGATCAATCTGCGCCAAAGCCGCTTCAGCCGCTATGCGCCCCCCGACCATATCGCTTACCGGTTCACCATCATGACCGGGTGATAAGCTTTTGACATGTGCAATAAGCGCAGCGCGGTCAGGGAAGGTTTTCTTTTGGGCTTCCATATGCCGGAGGTAGCGCTATGCGGGGTAAATTCCAGCCACAGCAGATATTTCGCGCTGCGACATAATTTCTGTTATGACAGGCAAAAGATTGATGAGGGAAATATGTTGATTGCACTTGGCGTTGTGCTGCCGGTCATTGCGGTGATTGCCATTGGCTATGGTGTTGCCGGTCGCGGCCTGTTCAGTGAGGATAATGTGGCGACGCTCAATCGCTTTGTTTTTACTTTGGCGGCGCCGGCGCTTTTGTTCCGCAATGTTGCCCTAACCGAATTTCCCGAAAACCTGTCACTCGGCGTTTGGGTGTCTTATTATGTGCCCATGCTTTTGGTCATGGCGGTGACCGCCTTTTTGGCGCGGCTGCTTTTTGCTGGCCGTGCGGCGTCTGAATATGTAATTGTCGGATTTGGCGGCTGTTTCTCCAATACGGTCATGTTGGGTATCCCGATTATTCTCACCGCTTTCGGGTCGGCTGCCGGCCTGCCGCTGTTTCTGATTTTGGCTTTTCACGGCTTATTGGTGTTCACCACTGCCTTGATTTGCTTGGAGGCGACAACCAATCCCGATTTGAAATTGAAAGACATTCCGCCAAAGCTGGCCATGGCCATGCGTGACCAGGCCGTGGTAATAGCTTTGGCCGCCGGTGTAATATGGAATTTCACCGGCCTCGGTTTGGCCGCTCCAATTGACAGTTTTCTGGACTTATTGGGCAGCGCTGCCATACCGGTTGCCTTAGTCGCGGTTGGAGGGCGGCTGGCCTATATCAAAGTCGGCGATAATTTGCTTCCGTCACTCTATGTCGCCGTCTTTAAACTGGGGCTGATGCCCTTTGCCGTCTATTTGACAGCGCAATATATTTTTGGCCTCGAGCCTCTTTTTGTTGCCACAATAACGGTTTTGTCAGCCATGCCGACAGGGGTGTTTACGGCCGTGTTTGCCGCCCATTACCAAACCGCTGAAGCCGAAGCCGCCAGCACAATTGTTGTTACTACCATAATGTCGGCCGTAACCATTTCGCTTTGGCTCGGTTTCTTCAGCACGCTATTGGTCGGCACGGCTTAGCTGGGCGCCTCTAAATGTTCGGCTTACAAAAAGGGGCGCTTTAAGCGCCCCTTCATGCTTTTCTTGGGCAAACTTATTTGCCTTTCCATACGGGCGCGCGTTTTTCAGCAAAAGCGGTAGCCCCCTCACGCGCATCGTCTGATGCGAAAACCGGGTTCATGATTTCCTGTTGGCGCGCCCAGATCTCATCATGCGGCCAGGTTTTATATTCCTTCATGATTTTTTTTGACGCGGCGGTTGCCAGCGGGCCGTTAATGGCGATGCGGGCGGCCAATTCTTTAGCTCCTTCCAGAGCTTTGCCCTCATCGGTCAGCGCATTGACAAGACCGCATTCATACATGCGCTCGGCTGAATAATGGTCACCCGTCATTACCATTTCCATGGCGATACGCTCGGGAATTTGCTGCGGCAGACGGAACACGCCGCCCGCACCTGCGACCAGTGAGCGCTTGACTTCCGGCAAGCCGAATTTTGTGGCGCGCGAAGCAACCACCATGTCGCATGACAAAACCAGTTCAAAACCACCGGCCAGCGCATAGCCTTCGGTTGCGGCAATCAGCGGTTTGGCCGGCACATAATGGCTCAGCCCCCCAAAGCCGCGGTCTTTGACCGATGGCGATTCACCCTTCAAAAAGCCTTTCAAGTCCATGCCCGAGCAGAAAGTACCGCCATTGCCGGTCAATATGGCGACGCGAATATCGCTATCGGCCTCAAATTGGTCAAATGCCGCTGACATGCCTTCTGCCATGGATTTATTCATGGCGTTTTTGGCTTCCGGCCGGTTCATGGTGATGGTCATGACGCCGTTTTCGACGTCAATTATTACTTCCTGCATGTCACTCATTTCTTTCTCCCAGAGCAAATCAATAGGGAGGTATTCAACAATTTGCCTGACACGGTGTCAATCGCGCATATTATGGGCTGCACCTTGCGACGCGGCTTGCCGCAAATTGTGCAGTGGCGTAATATCCTGCCAGCTGAGGAGAGATTTAATGGCCAACAAATATGAGGCGCAGCCGCCGACAGATTTTCAAAGCTTTTTCCCTTATTATTTGCGCGAACACGCACATCCTTTATGCCGCGCGCTGCATTATATCGGCACCAGTCTGGTTTTCGTCATTGCAGCTTATTCGATTTATGCAGGCGAGCCGATCTATCTTTGGGGAATGCCGGTTGTCGGCTATTTCTTTGCTTGGGTTGGGCATTTTTTTATCGAGAAAAACAAACCAGCCACCTTTACCTATCCCCTATGGTCGCTCATTGGTGACTTTAAAATGTATTTTCTATTCATCAGCGGGCGAATTGGACCGGCACTTAAAGCTGCCGGCGTGCCCCAGAAATAGTACAAAAAATGCCTAATAATTAGGCTATTATTTCAAAAATAGAAATATGCCTATTAATTCGGCATATTAGTGCGTTGTTTTGTAGCAACAGTACTCAACTGAAGCCATTATCCCGCCCTTTTTTCAATTTTAATTTGGCACGAATCTTGCATTAGGTAGTCGGGCGTAAGTCTATAAGGAGATTAATTATGCAAAAATTCACTAAAACAACTCGCACGCTGGCAGCCCTGCTGGTTTCGGGTACAGCTTTGACCGGTGTTGCATCGGCAGCTGAAATTTCTGGTAATGTCGGAGCAACCACGGATTACATCTGGCGTGGCAATACACAAGCGGGCGGTGACGCCAGCTTGTCAGGCGGCATTGACATCGATTTTGGTAATGGTTTTGCAGTTGGTACTTGGACCGGTTCGCTTGGCGGCGGCGGTGCTGACGCAAATTACGAGCAAGATCTTTATGCAAGCTATTCCACTGAGGTAGCAGGTTATCCTCTGGAGGTTGGTTACATTTCTTACATGTACCCAGGCGCTGCGGACTCAACTTTGGATTTTGCAGATATTTATGTCAGCACGAGTATTGCTGGGATTGGCGTGAGCTATTACATGCTTGCTTCTGCGGAAGATGACGCTGTGGACGCGGAAGAAGGTACATATTTGTCGTTGGATTATGATTACGATCTTGGCGATGACTGGACCATGACCCTGCATTACGGCATGGAGTCATTTGAGACTGCTGACGATGATGAAGACACATCAATCTCATTGTCAAAAGGTGACATGACATTCACTGTTTCAGGTGATGAAGGCGACGACACGCGCGCCATCGTCAGCTGGGGCGCAAGCTTCTAAGCTTGATTAAAACAAGGTTCCTCCCATGAAACTTATCCTTGCCATAATCAAGCCCTTCAAACTGGATGCCGTTCGCGAAGCGTTAACCGCAGCCGGTATTGAAGGCATGACGGCGACCGAAGCCAAAGGTTTCGGTCGCCAAAAAGGCCAAACTGAAATTTATCGTGGCGCTGAGTATGAAATTAATTTTCTGCCCAAAATGCGTCTGGAAGTTGTCGTAGATGACGGCCAAGTGGAAGCCGCTTGCACCGCCATTCGCGAAGCTGCCAATACGGATAAAATCGGTGACGGCAAAATTTTCGTAGTCAATGTCGATGAAGCCATCCGTATTCGGACCGGTGAAAACGGCGCGGCTGCTCTTTAAAGGAATCCACCTATGTTGAAAAATACTCTCAAAATTTTGGGACTGGGTTCGGCTTTGTCTTTGGCAGCCGGCCCGGCCCTTGCTGAAGTCAGCCCTGAGACAGCTTATGTGTTTAACACATTCCTGTTTCTGGTCTGCGGTTTTCTGGTCATGTTTATGGCCGCTGGCTTTGCCATGCTCGAAAGCGGCATGGTGCGGTCGAAAAATGTCGCAACCATTTGCCTGAAAAACATCTCATTGTTCTCCATCGCCGGTCTGATGTATTGGCTGGTGGGCTATAATCTGATGTATGGCATTGAAGAAGGCGGCTATATTGGCGAGCTCTTCTCCGTATGGTCGGCTGATGACAGTGCCATTGCAGGTGAAGCACCGGATTTCTCAGGCGGCTATGCGGCCGGTTCTGACTGGTACTTCCAAATGGTGTTCTGCGCCACCACCGCTTCCATCGTGTCCGGCACTATTGCCGAGCGCATGAAGCTGTGGCCGTTCCTCATCTTCACCCTGTTCCTGACCGGATTTATTTATCCGATCGTCGGTAGCTGGGAATGGGGCACAGGCTGGCTCGACGCAATGGGCTTTTCTGACTTTGCCGGTTCGACACTGGTGCACTCAACCGGTGGTTGGGCAGCGCTGGCCGGTGCCATCATCCTCGGCGCGCGCGCGGGTAAATATGGCCCGAATGGTGAAGTAAACCCAATTCCGGGTTCCAGCATGCCTTTGGCAACGCTCGGCACATTCGTGCTGTGGCTCGGCTGGTTCGGCTTTAACGGCGGTTCGCAACTCGCGCTGGGTTCAGGCGCTGATGCAGCAGCCATTTCCAATATCTTCATCAATACCAATATGGCCGCTGCGGCCGGTGTTGTTGCTGCCATGGTCGCTTCCAACCTGCTTTATGGCAAGATTGACCTGACCATGGCCCTGAATGGTGCTATTGGCGGATTGGTGTCGATCACGGCTGAGCCGCTGACCCCGTCCATTCCGGCTGCCGCCTTTATCGGCGCTGTCGGTGGCGTTCTGGTCGTCTTGGCTGTACCGCTTCTCGACAAACTGAAAATCGATGATGTGGTTGGTGCCATTCCGGCTCACCTTGTCTGCGGTATTTGGGGCACGTTGATTGTCCCGCTGACCAATGGCGATGCGTCTTATGGAGTACAAGCCATCGGCGTCGTCTCAGTCGGTATCTTCACCTTGGTTGCCAGTGGTATTATCTGGTCAATCCTGAAAGCGGTGATCGGTATCCGTGTCGAAGATGATGGCGAAATGCTAGGTCTCGATAAGACAGAGCTTGGCATTGAAGCTTATCCCGAGTTCTCGCGCACTTAATATCCCCTAGTGAGCGTGACCCCGGCAGAGCAATCTGCCGGGGGTTTTTTTTATGGTTAGCCGGGCAATTTGCCGAATTGGGCAACGCCGTCAGCAATCACGTGAAATGCGTGTTTCTCATCGGTGTAAATCGCCGCATCGGGGCCACCAAAATCAGCCGGATTGTCGAGCGAGCCGATTTTCAAAAGCACTGCGCCGGGCGCACCGGGTGCACGGGTCAAAAGCGGCGTGCCGCAA
>Ga0181565_10003260_pt1 | contig 12438 bp, 11 predicted proteins | sample 101ome_16_FD_129661 | JGI IMG/M metagenome (GOLD analysis project Ga0181565, IMG submission 129661) | Coastal salt marsh microbial communities from the Groves Creek Marsh, Skidaway Island, Georgia - 101401AT metaG (megahit assembly) | ecosystem: Environmental > Aquatic > Marine > Intertidal...
AGGAGGACGACGGTGCTCGCGCCTCGACGTGCACCAGTTCGAGGGCACGCCTCCGGTCATGTACGCCTCGGTCGAAGGCGCGGACCTGTGCTACAACTGCTTCTGTCACCTCCACCCGGAGCGCCTTGCTCGGTGGTCCGTGCGCCGCGAGCACATCTTCCTGGCGGAGCTGCAGAGGCGCGCGCCGGTCCTGGCCCGCGACGCGCTGCACGTGGTGTGGGACTGCAACGTCGGCGGGTGCTCTCGCTACCGCCCCGACATGATGTTCGACTTCGTGCGGTGGTACTTACACGTGGAGTTCGACGAGGACCTGGAGCACGAGGACAACCGCGACAGGCTGCGCGTGGTGGCGCAGGACATGGCGCACCACACGGGGCTGGTGCTGCGCGTGCAGGGGGAGGGCATGTTCACGCGGCAGCGCATGAGCGGGGAGTACCGCTGGCGCGGGAGCCGACGCTTCGTGGCGCGCATGGACGCCGTGGAGGCGTGGGTGCGGGAGCGCGTGATTCCGTACGTCGCGGACGGGGTGGGGATGGCTAACCCGCACGCGGGGCCGCCGGGCTCGCCGCGCGTGTTCTTGGTGTGATGTACGCACGTTACATGTAGTAGAGTGCAAGCGCGCCCACGGCGAGTACAAATTCGCGAGGCGGCAAGAATGAAACTAGTTTGAACAGCGCGAATGTCTGTACAGTCATGCGCACGCGATCTGAACTGTCCTCCAATGCCATGTAGATGGTCACTAACACTATTGCGTTCTGCAGTATCTTAGAGCGTGTGAGCAATGATTGGGTCTTTGGGTGCAACAGATAGCCGGTAAAGTTGCCAAGTACGGATATAACGATCATCAGTACGCCCAAGTTCATGTTGGCACTAGCTTTTATTTATATACTACAAACAATTATTATCTAAAAGCCGCGGCGGTAGAAGCGCTCGCGGCTTGCCGCGAGGCCGTGGTCTCGCGATCGGAAGGCAAACAGGACTACCGAAATGCACGCAATAATGAAGAGCAGGTCCACGATGGGGTTGTTCTCTGGCGGGTACGGCTCATAGTAGACGGGGGTCTTCGGGTGCCAGTCGGATAAGTCGAGCCCCCCCTCCTCCTCCGCAGACACGGGCGTCAAGGTCAGCACGAAGCAGAGCGTGGCGACAAGGACCTTGAACCAGCGGTTGTACGTGGTAGCGGGGGTAGCCTTGCGCGTGACCTCGCGCACCTCCCAGGTGTTGCCGTCCAGGCCCTCGGCCTGGTGCCCGACCTTGAACTCCTTCGCAGAGGCCGCGGGTGCCTTGCGGCCGGGCTTGGCCTGCTTCTTGCTGAGGTCGTACTTCATGGCTCCCTTGTTGCCGTAGCTGGTCTTGATGCCCCCGTGCTGCCAGCAGGCGCTCTGCTTGTTGATGCATCGCTTGCAGGGGCGGCCGCTCTTGGTCTTGGGGATCTCGTCCTCGTGCTGGAAGCGGGAAGCGGTGGCGGCGGCGACCACCTTGGCATCGTTAGCCGTGATCTCGCCAAAGTCTAGCGCCTTCTTGGGTGCGGGCTCGAAATCCAGCTTCTTGGCAACGGGCTTGCTGGCCTTGATGGGTGCACCGGGAGCCTTCTTGGTGTGGTAGCGGCACAGGGCGCCCTTGCGCACGCAGAGCTTGCATGCTTTGCCGGTAGAGGCGGCGATGGCGGGGGTGAACGTAGTGGACATGATGCTTGTAGGTAGACTAAACTTGAGTTTTTGTTGCTTTTGGAAAATTCACCAAGAGTTGCCTGTGGGGCTTGGGCTGGGTAGTTGTCTGAAACAGCAAAAAGCCAAGAGTTGCCTGTGGGGCTTGGGCTGGGTAGTTGTCTGAAACAGCAAAAAGTCGTTGGGCTGGGTAGTTACATAGGGCAAAATCCATTTTAACCCCCCCCCGCCTTCACACAGGAACACACACAGACACAGACACACTCCCATGGCTCCCACGGCTCCCACGGCTCCCGCGGCTCCCGCGGCTCCCGCGGTTCCCGCGGTTCCCGCGGTTCCCGCGGTTCTCCCGCGGAGCGTTCTACGCACCTCGTACCTCCGTGCCTACCGCGCCGAGCTCAAGTCCTGCGCCCTCACCCTTTTGGAGAAGCACGTGCGCATGCAGAAGAAGGACGATGATGACTACGCCAACCTCCTCGCGCAGCGCGACCAGGCCCGAGCCAACGCCCTCGCGGCGACGAAGCGCGCGGAGGAGGCAGAGAAGAAGCTGCGCGAACGCTTCTCGGGCCGCATGCCATGCTCTCGTTAAATGTTTAATGTTGTCCGTAATTAAGAACACTGCCGTGCAATGAGCACAAAGAGATCCAAGTCTAAATCGCGCGCCACTCCCGAGGAGGAGTGGTCGCCCGGCCGCCGCAGCAAGGCCCAAGCAGCCATGCGAACCAAAAAGACATTGACCGCAATGGAGCAGTACTACGCACGCTCGCGCGGTGCTCGCACCTCGAAGCTGCCCTCCAAGGCCGCCACCGACGCGGGCCTGAAGTGGGCCACCCGCAGCGGCTTCGCGTACGGCTTAGACTTCCCGCAGTCGTTAGCGCGCCTCACTCAGGACATGAAGAAGTCCTTCCCCGGTGTTAGGAACGCCGGTCAATTCATGCTCGTGCGCATCAACGCCGAGCGCACGCCGATGCTGGGCATTCCACCATCCGCGCGACCCTACTGGGAGAAGAAGCTCAGAGAGATCAAGGAGGGCGGACCGCGCCGCCACGTCTTCTCCAGGATCAACAGCGCGCTCAACCGCTTGGTGGAGACGCATAACCGAGAGAACCCCAATCTCTCACTCGGCCACACGTACTACTATCAGCGCAACAATCCCAGCCAGGGTCGCACACGCTTCGAGTGGGTGCCGCATTCGTACAAGGAGGCGCTTGTGTTCTACAACCGCATGCGCGCAGGCATCAACGACGACGACGGGACCTACGTTTTCGGCATGCTGACCCTTCTCTTCATGGATTACACCTCCCGTAGGGGCGAGTGGGTGGCGCACCGCCTGGCCTTGGTGTACAACCCGGTGAGCTCCGAGATAGAGGTGTTCGACCCCAACGGCGACGCGGCCAAGACGTTTGGGGATCCCAGTGTAGTGGAGTACATCGACAGGATGTTCAAGCCGTTGGCAGGCGTCAAGGGAGCGGTGTCGGTGCCGCATAGCACCGACCTGCACACGATGTGCGCTTCGAAAGAGGGAGGGGCCATGGGCGCAGAGGTTCGCGGCGTGTGCACCGTCCTTTCGGGGATGTACATGAAGCACAGAGCGAAGCAGCCGTTCGTCCCGTCGCAGCGGGCGGTGCAGAACCTTACGAGTGTGATCTCGTCGCGCCCTGCCTCTGTTATGCGCACGTTCGCGGCGCGGTACGGCGACCCGCGGGCGCCCAACTCCAAGGGGCGCTTTGTGAGCGTCAACCCGACGGTGCGCGCGTCCAAGGGGCTGCCGAGCCCGATCGAGGAGTCGGTGTCGTGGGACTCGCGAGATGCGCTGCGCCGGAGGCGGAGGAGCAGGCGGAGGAGCAGGCGGAGGAGCAGGAGGAGCCGGAGGCGGGGCCGCAGGAGCAGGAGCCGGAGGCGGGGCCGCAGGAGCAGGAGCCGGAGGCGGGGCCGCAGGAGCAGGAGCAGGCGGAGCAGGAGGAGCCGCGGGAGGCGGTCGCGGCGGAGTCGCAGGCGGTCGCGGCGGAGTCGCAGCGCGCGCGCGCGTTAGATTATGTGGCATAAGTGTATAGGATGTTGAGCGCGATATACATATACTGCTACTACCTTTGGGTGTGGCTGCTCGCGCACAGACTAGGATATGTCGCTGCATCGCCCGCGCCCTCTCTAGTCGGCAGCTTCATATTCACCTCAATCACGTCCTTTGCGATAGCAGAGAATAGAAAGGTGGGTATGAACATGCGTGTGGCAATCATTCTGTGGGAGTTAGCCATGATGCTCATCTCGCTGCGGGGATACAAGTATAATATGCGCGACATACAGCTCAACCTTGCAGCGTTCGCCGCGTACCTGGCGTTCCTGCGCCTCAGCGGCACCTCGTTCCATCGCGTGTACTTTGAGGACCTGCCCAAGAGCGCACAGAAGGAGACGCTGGGGTCGTACGTGCGCAAAAGACTGTTTCTCTGAGCGCGGTGCGCAAAAAAAGATGGGGCGCAGCCAACACACCTTTTAAGTAGGTGGGGCTCAGCCAACACACCTAGAAGAGTAGGTGGGGCTCAGCCAACACACCTAGAAGAGTAGGTGGGGCTCGGCCAACACACCTACTTTCTAAGCAAACACTCTCAGTGATATACCCAAACTGAGTTCCCAAAAAAAGCTTTCATGGGTTTTAGGGGTCACAGTGCTCTTACTGTGTCACTGTCAAAAGCATTTTCCCTGACAGGGCACAGTCAAAAAAAAAGAGCACACAGTCAAACACTGGGTATCCCTCTTGTCTGACTGTGGTACCCTCAAAAAGCAATTTTGGGGTTGGGCTGGGTAGATTTCAGGAAAAATCCACAAGCGTGGAAGGAGACACCACACAATTTCAAGCGACAAGCAGCCACCATGTCCAAAAGCATCAAGCTCGACGCCATCCTCAAGGCCCGGTGGGACAACGTACGCCAGGGCGAGACCATCAAGGAGCTGGGCATAACCTGCAACAAGTCCACCCTGCAGAAGGCCTACGAAGCGCTCGGCATCTCCCTACGCGGCCGCGCGGCTACCTTGACCATCCCCAACATGCTCAAAAGGGTGCGGGCTGAAGTCGCCAGACGGCAGAAGGTGATGACCATGCCGAGACAGGACCAGATCCGCAGAAACAAGCGCAACAATGTCCCCCCCCGCACAGCCGAGCGCCACGCCAGCAACGACCCGGAGGTGCGGGCCAAGACCAAGGAAACCATTCTCCGCAAGCTCAGCGAGGCGAGCGCTAACGACCTCTCCAAGAGGCTCAAGGTCTCCGCCACGCCCCACGATAGCTTCCGGGCCCGCCTGGCCGAGAGCGCCCTGCGCAACCTCAGCGAAGTGCTCAGCCTCCTGACCAGATATGAGCGCGAGGATGCTAAGTTGGCAAAGGCGCGCAGTGCCGCCTTGAAGGAGAGAGAGGCGTTGTGTACCACCACGGAGAAGGACGACAACTTGCGCGAGCAGGATGCTCAGTGGCTTGAGTCCATGACGAAGCAGAATGAGGCGGATCGATGGCAGAAGTGGGCGAATGCGGAAAAGAAGGCCAGGAAGGACGCGACTGCTTCCGGTCGTCCCACCAAGGAGACTCCCAAGGTTACCGCGCCCGCGCCCAAGCCCGCGCCCAAGCCCGCCAAGGTAGCGCCTGCGACCAAGGTTACCGCGCCTGCGACCAAGCCCGCGGCTCCCGCGCCCATGGATGTGGAGGACGACGCAACGTCTCAGGCGCTCACGTGCGACGACTGCGGTGGTGCTACCACGCACTCCAAGTTCCGATACTGCATGCCCTGTCACGTCAAGCGCAAGCGAAGCGGCCGCAAGAAGCGCAAGGCCCCCTCATCCTCCGCGACCCAGAACCCGCGACCCCCGCAGATCCCCAAGAAGGAGCCCGCGCCGGCCCCGGGAGTCTTTGTGTACGCGCCGGAGCTGGTCGACCTGCGCGCCAAGCACTCGCAGATCAAGAACAAGAAGGAAGCCCTGGACAAGACGGACGCAGCGCTCAAGGGACAGAGCCGCGAGGCGTACGCGGAGGCGGCGGGGGCCAGGGCCAAGGCCGGCGCCATCATCCTCATCCAGGAGGACAAGAGGTGCCGCTTCAAGATCAAGAACCTCATCGAGGAGAAGTCCAAGCAGACCGCCAAGCTCAAGGCTGCACACGAAAAGCAGATCAAGAACTTCGACGGCAACAGAAGGCGGAGCTCGAGCGCATCATCGCCGATTTCAACGACAAGGCCGCCGGGGAGAAGCGCAAGATTCAGACCACGCAGCGCAACGAGATGCAGAGCCTCATCACCCAGCTGGAATCCAAGAAGGAGAAGCTGGATGACGAGCGCTGCACAATCGACAAGAAGATAAAGCTCGTCGTGTCCAACGCTGCGATCGATGCCGGCGCCGAGTACGACATCAAGGTCGTCAACACCGCGTCCGCGCTTGAGGCGATGAAGCCCGAGCTCGAGAAGATTGGCAAGCGCCTTGCAGAGCTCGAGGCGACCGAAGCCGAACGCAAGGCGGCCTACGACGCCGAGGCCAAGGAGCGCAGGGCGATGGCGAGGGCGCGCCGCGCCGTGGCCAAGGCGGTTGTGGAGGCAGAGACGGAGCTCGATGGCGACTACACGCGCTCCAAGTTTATTGCCATCTGCAAGGAGATGGGCGTTTCGGAGGAGATGCTCGCCGAGCACGACGCGGAGGTGTACGCCCAGCTTCAGTAGATTTTATTAGGGTGTGTGCCGCTGGAGTGCAGCTGGAGGCCATGCGGAGCAAGGCGGGCGGCCATAATATATGAAGTGTGCGTGTGTGTGTGTGCGTGTGTCTTATGAAAGTAATAAACAAACATAGAGTGAACACCGACTGGCCGATCACTGACGCACCAGCGCAGGGAACGCGTTCCCCATGCCCGCCGCCTTGTCATACTGCGGCTTGCTCGGCCGGTTGATCGACCGCGTGTGACTTACCTCTGCCGCACGCTTGAACGAGGCCTCCATGCGCTGCCACCTTTCGCCCGCATGTGTGCGCCGCTGGTGCACCATCCGCCGCGTTTGCATCGGCATGATGCTGGCGTTCTGCGCGTTCACTGACTTGGCGATATCTAGCTCCTGCTTCTTCACCATTCTTTACCCAATGCACACATATTTTTCACAACCAAATATTGTGCGCCATGCATGAGACATGGTCCTGCCCCCCACCGACTGCAAGACAATGGCTGACATAGCCGCACACCCCAAGTTCACCAACGCCGCCAAGCGCGCGGCCCGGGCGCTCGCGCGGGCGGTCAGGGCGGACCCAGCCGCCTCCAAGACAGCGCATGCGGGCTTCGTTGTTGAATTAATGAACTACATCTATAGAATTGAGCCCCAGGGTGTAGTGCACTGTGTCAAGGCCATGCCTATCAATCGCTATGAGCATCTCAGGCGAAGCAATTAAATATTGCATGCAATAAACGAAATGAGTGGATCCATCTCACACGTGTTATTTCAAACCGAAGTGGCAGAGGTGGATGATACCATAGATCTAGACCAACTGCGTGTTCCAGGAGAGAATACATACACACTCAAGTTCCCAGAGACACCACCCACCGTGCAGGGAACAAGCCTGGTTGTATCTAGCATTGACTCGCATGTCGTTTCCACAATCTGGAGCGCGCCCACTACTGAGTCGGCCGGGCTCGCGGCCACCAACGGCAACGATTTGTTGCTGGTGGCCCCCGATCCCATGACCCAAAGCTACGCCCTGCGCTTCCCAGACGCCTCCGCGGGCTCCCTCGTGGGTAGCGTGCTCAGCATCGCTTCGGATATATCCAACGAGCTCACGCTCGAGTTCAAGAGCTTCGACACGCTGCTCGACGTGCGCATGACCGACAACACTACCGAGAAGTACATCCGACTGAACGCGCCCAGCAATCTAGTACACACGCATTCGATAAGTCTAGGCCACGACTTCACGGCCGGCGTGGACGCCCTGCAGGGCAAGGTAATCTACGTACAGAGCGACGACCTCGCGGGAAGCGTTACTCTCGGCTGGGCGGACCCGTACGAATTATTCAATCTTTCGTTCAACAAGCTACAGGTGCAGATGAATAACACGCAGGATGTGGACGCGCATGTCTTGTTTCCAAGTTACATTGGAGACGGGACGCAACTGCACGATGGGAAGCTACTGGGCATTGTTTCACAGAGAGACACGACACTCGAGCTGGGCTATCTAAGCGAACCGCGCGTCTCTTCTGCGCTTTTCGGGAATATGGAGCTCACGTATAGCGGCAACGCCATGGTTATCGTGGTCCCGGAGCCCATACAGCGCACGACCGCAGTGCACAATCTCACGCAAATCCAAGCGCTGTACGAGAGCTCGGTCGTGCGCGTGCGCCAGATCGATGACAGGGGTCGAATTGTGCTCGAGCTAGCGCAGCCGGGGATCCTTTCCGGACAAAATGATATACAACTCAAGGCTGCTGGTGCCACCGGAGCCGCCTCAGCTGTCGTGACTCTACCCGAGTATGAAGTATCGCGCACGCACGTGGGGGACTACATTGTGGTATCCGCGGACGATGGGGTCGGGAACATTCAGCTGTCTTTCGAGGCATGCCCGAAACTAATTGACGACGCGAACCTTGGGACGAACCCCCCACCCTTTTGCCGCTTGGCCACTCTTGACAACATCTCCTCCTATAATCTGTACTTACCAGAGGCCACCGGTGCGCTCGCCCCGAGCTCGCTGCTTGGACGGGCCGCGCGCGTGCATGCGCAGGCTCCGAATGACGTCTACCTCTGCTACGAGGATGGCGGTTTCATATACAACAAGATTCGTTCAAAATATGTCAAGCTAGCTAGCCCTCTAGCAAGCACTGATGAATATACTTTGAAACTGCCGCTCTTCGATCCAGCCGTTGGTGCAGCAGATGGCTACGCTGGACGCATCGTGTCTGTAGTCGCCAGCACCAGCAACTCAATTGAGCTTGACTTCACCCCTCTCTCCTCGTTCGCACAGATCAAGCAGATCGGCCTGTCGTCCAACAACGGCCAACTGGTGACCACGCTGAAGCCGGGAGCCGGCGCAGCTGCGAATACGATCTTGCGAATACCATCCAAACAACCAGGCTTCGGCGACGTGCTCACCATTCAAAGCGCGAGCATAGGCGCGAGCGCCACCATCGTGGAGCTGGGGTGGGATAAGCCCATGACACTTCGATCGAACACTGGTCTCTTTGCTTCTCTGCGCGCCGATCCGTTCCAGAGTCAAGGATATGATTTGTTTTTACCATCCACATACGCTGGAAAGCAGGGCAAGATCGCGCTGCTGGATGCCACGGGCGTGCTCGAGTTCGGAAACCCAAGCCGAGTAGAGCTGACAGAAGTGGACGGTGGTGTTTTGGCTGATCATTACACAACACTCCAATTGCCGAGCGGATTGCAGCACTCGTACACACTACAACTACCAGCAATCGGTGCGAATGAGTTGGGCAAATTGCTCATCGTTGATAACACCGCTTCGGCAACGACTCTGCCTCTCGCCTTCCAAGAAGCCGGCTATGTCAAAACGCAGACCAGTCACGTACTAATAAATGCTCCCACTGGCCTAACTCAATCCTATTCACTCGAGCTACCCGTGTCCGGCGCAGCATCCATAGACAAATTGCTTACCAGCACATTTGATAATGGCACACACACACTGATGTACGACGACTTACTCGTACAGCCCATCGCATCCCAGGTGGGTACGCACGCGTGCACGCTGGTTTCGCGCGCCCTCGAGAATGAGCTGCACGCTGATATACTCATCGAGGAGCCTTCCGATGGCGTGCATGTGGTGAAACGAGCCCTGGTGCCCCCATCACCGACGGCGAGCATACCAGCGCGACTCGCGCAACTCACACCGATCCCCGGCTGCACGTACACGGCTACGGGATCCGGGGTGGGCGATGAGTTACGTGGCCCTACTGGTGGCGCCGCGCTCGCCGTTGACGGTGTGAGCGTAGGTGTGGGCGACGTGGTATTGATTGCGGCGCAGCTGGACCAGCGGCAGAACGGATTATACATAGTCACTGATGCGGGCACCGCTGCGACAAATTTCGTTCTCACCAGACACACGTCCTTTGACGCCCACAATAAGATTAAACCTAGCGTGCTCGTGGATATCCAGAACGGAACGCACGCCGGCAAGCGCTTCATTTGTACATGCAATCCCTTTCCGCGCGTAGGGCGCGGCCTTGTTCGCAATATCAACAATATCATTCAGAGTGCGGCCGAATGCCAGTTCATCACTGATTCCGAGCCAGTGGTTGGCCAGTGCATGTTAGTTTCGGGAATTGAGCTCACAGTCACCTCTGTCGAGAGCGAGACTGAAGTCAAGGTCACACCCACACCCACATCACTCATTGTCGAGTCGAGCTACATGCTTGGCTTCCGGACAGGTACCGATCCAATCACGTTCAGAGAAATCGAACCCTCGCAGAGCGCTCGGCCTCGCCTGGATGTGGGGTTTGCAGACGAGAGCTTCGATCGCCTAGAGATCGGAAGCGGTCTGACTCTCCTCGCCCGACACGATTCAGAAACGAGCCAAGATATTAAGCTCCCCGATTTCAACGACGTGGGTAAGGCGCTTACCGCTTCAGTCTCTGGTTCCACCGTCACCATCTCGGTGGAAGCACCTGCCGACATGCTCTCGGTCGCGGGGACCACGGCCGTTCTATCACTGCCCGGCTCGGGGGTGGACGTGAACCAACAAGAACTGAGCGACTTAACTGGAAATACGCATATCATTTCGTTCGACGGTCTGACGCCCAGCACAAGCTCGCCCGCGAGCTTCGTGCTTGACGGTGCTCTCTACGGCCTGCTAGCAAACTCAGCGGACTGTGTGTTCACGTGCGCGCGCACCGGCCTGTATGCGTTCACGCTCATACTCGAGTTCGAGGTGGCGACGCGGAGTGCAAGTGTAGACCATGCACGCGGGAGCATTGAAATTGCATTGAAAAGGACAGACGGTGCGTTTCTCAACGCCTCTCTAGCCAGCGAACAGAGCCAGGCAATAGAGGATACACGCGTATTGATCGGTCCCGTTGGATCCAAGAGTAGCATAAGACATACGTTTATTATTGATGCAGCTGCGGCGGATGCATTGCGTTTCGAAATCACACATACGCATGCCGATCAAGCCAACATAAATGGCACATTCAAACTAAACACAGCTGCTCTGCTCATCGAATCGATAGACTAATCGACTATGCGTCTACGCTGCTTGAACATCCGATATCCCGGCTCAGGCCGCCGCACCGTGGTGTTTGCGTTTTCGTCGGTGCTTGTATTGATAATGCGACCACTAGCGATGCACTTGAACACGTTTGGCGTATTCGTCGCGATACAGACTGTCGAGGCGATGCCGCTGGTGATAACCACGATTTCGTTGGTCGCAACTGAGTCAACTCGTTTACGCTTTCGGGAGGCCCGCATGTCTGAGAGTTGTCGCTTGATGCGACGAACCTTTTCCTCTGCCCGTGTGATGAGCTTCATGTCCTTTCTGGAATAAAAGAGCTCATAGAGCTTGGCGCGGGAAGTGAGGAACGCCTGCAGCTTCTCGGAGTTTTCCTCCCTGTAGGCATCTCGGTGTTCGCTGAGCTTCTGAAAGGCAGCTTTCGCGCCCTCCTTCTGGTTGCGGTCTGGATGCAAATCGCGGAGGATCTTCACAAAGGCTAAGCGCGTCTGCGGAAAGCCCGGGGTGGGCTTGATCAACCGCTTCGCCTCGGAGAACGCGGTGTTCAGCCCCACCACGCCGGCCTTGATGCCGTTGTTCCGCGTTACTCGCAGCTGGTATTGGTATGTACGCTCAGCGTTGTCGTGCGTTTCCCTTGCCCGCGCGAGCTCCTCTCGGGCTTCGCCTAGCTGCACACGCAACTTATTCATTTGATTTTTGGACTAAGGGGGGAACGGGATTTGAGCAAATAGTTTCAAAAATCTAAAAATGGATTTTGCCCCCCATACACACTGGCGCGAAAACCCCTTAAACTTGGCGCGATAAACACCATAAATAGAAACATGCCAAGCCGCCGCCCGCGCCGCCGTGCCGCCGAACTGGGGGAGAAGCGCCGCCGCGCCGAGGACGTAGAGAGTGCCGAGGCCTCGCCGAGGAAGAAGCGCCGGGGAGGGGGGAGCCGCGGGAAGAAGAAGAAGAAGAAATCGAAGTCGAAGAAGAAGACCTCGGCAAGTACGACGGCACAGAACCGCAAGTGGAATGCGGAGAAAGCGAGGCGCTCAAAAGTGGCCATGCAGACAATTCTCATGCTGAACCCGCGCGAGACGCTCGAGCTCGAGAACTTTGTTTACGATTTGACAAAGGGCTTCGTGTGCGTTCTGAACAAGAAGCTCTGGACTCTTCTAATCAAGAAGCATGGGTGGGACCAGCCGTTGACAGGAAGGACGAAAGAATCGAGGCTCAACCCTAAACCCGTCGTAGCCAATGGGACGCTATCGAAGGGTGTGGGGAAGGGTAAACAGAGGGCGATTGGCGCGCTGGTGGCGGAGCTCGGGCTGGAGAAACTCTCCGAGGAGGACCAGAAGCGCGCGGAGCAGATCGGATTTATCATCGACAGGAGCAAGGGTGTTGTTTCGGAACACCACACCAACGCCAAGACCTCCTTCGCGCGCCAGCACATGCAAATGCTCGTGATGCAGAAATTCAATACATTTTTCAAGGCGAGCAGCAGCAGTAAAGCTGCGAAAACGTCGCTGTGTCCCGGCGTTCATTGGATGAAGGAGACGAAAAAGTGGTACACCCGCGTCAGGAACCCCGCGACCGG
>Ga0181565_10003268_pt1 | contig 12430 bp, 7 predicted proteins | sample 101ome_16_FD_129661 | JGI IMG/M metagenome (GOLD analysis project Ga0181565, IMG submission 129661) | Coastal salt marsh microbial communities from the Groves Creek Marsh, Skidaway Island, Georgia - 101401AT metaG (megahit assembly) | ecosystem: Environmental > Aquatic > Marine > Intertidal zone...
CACCATTATTCATATCAAGATATTCTCATTTAATTTGACTGGCCTCCTTAAAAAATCCATCCACTGGATGAATTTTTCGCGTCGGAGTCCTGGGCACGATTAATTTAAACAAGTTTAAATTCATTTGGGACTGGCGTCCTCATCAAAACCTTCCACTGGAAGCTTTTAATTTCGTCCGAGTCCCGGGCACCATTGTTCATATCAAGATATTCTCATTTAATTTGACTGGCCTCCTTAAAAAATCCATCCACTGGATGAATTTTTTGCGTCGGAGTCCCGGGCACCATTAATTTAAACAAGTTTAAGTTCATTACGCTGGTTTTAGTTACTGCTTTTTTTCTGGCCATAGTGAACTAATGCACTTCGGCGGATCTAGGCTGGTTTGAATTCGAGAAATTGGTTCAGTGTGAGATTGAGTCTTAAATCCTCTTTGACGGATGTTATCTGAGTGTAGCTCTCCTTGAAGCTCTTGTTCAATTGTACATAAATAGGCATTTCCTTTTTCATTGTTCCAACTAGGGATCACCTCTAGGTGATACTTGTTTACCATGGAGGAGAAAAAATCGGCAGCAAGTTCTGATCGTTTACTCGTTACATGATTACAATTTGGGCCAATCAAATCGCTTTTAAGCCCAGGAATAATCTCATTTGAAATGGTTGTTTCGTCTACACAGTCAGTGAAGCCCTTTAGAACCTGTTGAGATGAACTTGACAGGTTTTCCTGAAAATTACCCTCGAACACCGAAGCAAAGAAATGGTGGCCTAGTTCATGAGAGATTGTGCTCATTAGATAGTCACGATATTTTGGGTTATTGAAATTTTTGATCATGGATGGCTTTAAATAGATCTTTGGTTCTAGTGGAGGGTAGTCACTTGCACCCTGGTAAAACCCGTTCCAACCTTGGATGTCTAGAAGGCGAACTTTTGGAACGGAAGTTCGTTGTCGAATTCGCTCTTTATCTTCTTCATTTAGGTTAGAACTATTCACCATTTCTTCATACATTTTTTTTATGACAGAGTTAATATGGTTAATATCTGATTCTGTTTGGTTGATGGCAACTTTAGCATATTCTTGTTGCAATTTACTTTGATAGCATTGGCAGTAGCCCGCATTTTCGTCACTGAAATTGTATAAATCTGCAGTGGAACAGTCAGTAGATGCTTGAGTAGCCATTTCCTTTTTGATTAATTCCGTAGGGATGGATCTTGGGTCTACTATTGAGTTATAGGAATTTGCTGCTGTCAGAAAACTGTGATTAATTGAATTATCTAAAAAATTTTGATTTGATTTTCTAAGATTTGCTCCGTCATTGGCCCAAAAGCGAAGCTCGTCAGATTTAAAGACCAGTTTTTTAAAGTCTTCTCTAAATTCCTCTAAAGATTTCTCGTCATTGATGATGTCGTGACAAATTTGAGTTAGTTCCTTTTTATTATTTGTTTGTTTAATTGAGTTTTGAAGAATTCTTTTTGGTATATCATTGTTATAAAAAATAAGAGGTTTTCCTTGGCACCATTCTTTAAAGGATTTTAAATCTTCAGCTTGAATACTATCTTCTAAACCAAAATTTTTTGTGAATTTTTGGTTAAAGAGCTTTCTGCTTTTAAATGCAGATTCTGGAATGAAATTTATCCAAGATTTGAAAATAGCTACATCCTCTAAACCTTTTCGATGACGATCATTGCATCGAGGAAACCTTTCTTTCCAGTCTTTGGTTTCTGGGTAATTATTATTTAGATTTAGAAGGGATTCTTGGATCCATTTATTTGTTAAAAGTTGGTCCTCTCTGAGGATGTCATCTACATTTTGCTTATTTTCTTTAGTACAAACTCTATCTCTTATTACTTCTGCTTTTTTATACTCGTCACATCGCTGATCTAATATTTCTGATAATTTATCAGGGTTCTCTAAGACGCCAGTTGCGAGAAGAACTGCGCTTTTAATTGAAATCTGATTATCATCAGATAGCTCATAATCCCCCCATGGAGCAGATTTAGTTATTGTTAACCTAAAAACGCAAATAATTATGATAGCAAGCTTAAACTTCATTCACTTTTACTCGTCACTTTTTCGCGGTAAAAAAATAGGTAAATATATAAACATTTTATTTAACTTCATTGTTATAGATATTGAGTTAAATATTTTTAGTTTGTGTGTTTCTCGTCTTTATTTTTTCAACCTTTTTGTCGAATGCAATTGTGAGATAAACTTTAATATTAACAATTTATCATGCCAAATTTTTCGCAATTAATTATTTATGTAGCTCTACTTTTTAAAACATGTGGAGATGATGGTGATGGTGCTAAAAGTAAACCAACAAAGCCTAGTAGTGCACCACAAATTGAGTCACCCCAGACGCCTAAGACAACTCAAACCAATATCAGAGAGCCAGGATCCTTTATTAGACAGATTCGTCCTTCTGATTCACAGGAGAGTGAATTCTATTCCGGTAGTCTTTTAAACGATTCTTGTAAAAGTGTCGCGATGGATGATACCGGAATTTATTGTGCTGGTTACACTGAAGGAAATCTCGGTGATTTAAATGCTGGTAACTCCTGGTTTAGTAAAGATGCAATTGTCGCTAAATTTTCCAAAGACGGAGCACCTTTGTGGATTAGTCATATTGGTAAACAGTATGAAGAGGTGGGGGTTTTTGCGGGGAGCTCTGAATCTTGTAATTCTATTGCTTTGTTTGATGACGGAGTTTATTGCGTCGGAACGACGCAAAGTAGTCTGCGTGGAGATGTTTCCGACTCCAATGGCGATGGGTTTGTTTTTAAACTTTCAAAAGATGAAGGTAGCCTTCAATGGATAAAACAGTTTAATCAAGATTTCCTACCAGAAACTTCTCCTACCGATCATTATGACGTATTTACCAGTGTCGTGGTTGATGAATCTGGAATTTACATTGGTGGATACACGGATAGTGATATCGCAGAGGTGAATGGTGATAACAATAATTCAAGTGATGCCTTCCTAGTTAAACTCACTGAGGACAATACGGATCCATTAAGAGCCCAAATCAGTATAAATTGGATGAGGCAAATCGGCCTTGGTAGTGAGGGAGCACTGGGGGCAGGAGCAACTAGCGGACGAGATTTGTGCAATGCGATCGCTATGCATGGTGATTTTTTATACTGCACAGGAAATACGAAAGGTAATTTGGGTGAAACTAACGGTAGTAGCAATAAGAATGATATTTTTGTTTTAAAGGTCGCCAAAACAACTGGTGCAGTGGAGTATTTATTTCAAATTGGAGAGAACTCAGAGTCAACAGATGGAGCAACTGAATCTGATGATTACTCATACGCAATCGCAGTCGATGATGATGGTATATATTTAGCTGGTTCCACAAAAGGTAATCTTGGTGAAACCAAAAGCGGCGGGGGAACGACGACAGATGCTTTTATTCTTAAACTTACGGAGGGTAATAGTGGTGATCCCAGTGCCGCAGGTGTGGAAATTGATTGGATAACTCATATTGGAAATACAGCCTTAAGTACTTCTAGTAATGTTGATAATCATACAGGTGATGCGAGTTTTAATGATCAGTGTAATTCTATTGCGATTAATGAGACAAACGTTTATTGCGCTGGCGATACATCTAGCGATTTGAGTGGACGAGGCGTCAATGGTGCTGACTCTTTTATTATGAAGGTTAGTAAAACTAACGGTCAGCTTGAAAATATTATCTCTATTTCAAATGATCCAGGTGTAGTTGATTCTTCAAATTTAAGTAATGATTATGGTAATGCAATTGCAGTTGATGAGACAAGCATTGTGGTCGCTGGTTATACAAAGAGCAATCTAGGTGATAAAGCGCAATGGGATGACATCTATCTGGCACAATTTAACCTGAATACAGATGCTCAAGAAAAAATCATTCAGATGGGGGAAAATAATAAATTTCTCTCTAACTCTGCTGGATTTATTGCTAGTGGATATGATGATCTTTGTGAAGCGATCGCGATTGATAATGATGCAATTTATTGTGCTGGTGAAACATACGGAAGTTTTTCGGATTTTAATGATGATGGGAAAAGCGCAGATCTTCTTTTGGTAAAAATATCTAAAAATACTCATGAAATTATTTGGACTAAACAGTTAGGCCGAAGCTTTGAAGAAGATCTTTCTCAAAAGGAGGGGTGCGTGAGCATAGCTCTTGATGAGAACTCTATTTACTGCGGTGGCTATACAGAAAGCAGGTTGAGTGAGGATGTTATTGGTCGAAGAAACCCATTTTTAGTTAGCTTCTCAAAAGAAAATGGAAATATGAATTGGATTAAAAATTTTGGTGAAAATTATTATGCAGTTGCTGATAATCCATGGAACTCATGTGAGAGCTTAATTGTAGATGACACCTCTCTGTATTGCGGTTTTTATACAAGCTATTGGTTTAACGGTGCAACCAGTGATAACTTTGCTACTGATGGTGTTATTATTAAAGTCAATAAAAACACCGGAGAACTTCAATGGAGTAAGCAGCTTGGCGTTGAATTTCAAGCAGAAGTGGTTTCAAAAATGCCCGTCCCTGGAATCATCGATGGCCTTGATCTTAGCCGCCTCCACTTAGGGGAGGACCGATTCTACGCAATTGCTCAAGATGAGACGGCCATTTACGCCGCTGGACAGACTGACGGGGAATTTGCCGAAAATGTAGCCGGGAGACAAGATATACTTGTTGTCAAGTTTTCAAAAGAGGACGCAGGAGTATTGTGGATTAAGCAAATTGGATTAGAAACATTAGAGGGATTGTTTGGTGAAGGTCGTGGACATGGTTCACAGGAAGAGTTTGTTAGTGACATGGTTTTTTACGATGGAAATTTATATCTGGCCGGTTACACGTCTGGTGATTTTTCTGAAGTCTCGGGGGGCAGTAGAGATGCCTTTGTAGTTAAAATATCCGAAGATAAATCAAATCCATCTGCACCTGCACCCGTTGTTCAATGGATTAAACAATTGGGGCTAGAAACATTAGGAGATATTACTAGTAGTGATGATATGGGCACCTCTATTTCAGTTGATGAATCTGGTATTTATTTAGGAGGGCATACTAAGGGGAGCTTGGGAGAAGAGGGAAGTGGAAATTATTCTCCTTTTATTGCAAAAATCAATGAAGTTTCCTCCTGGAATGGAAAAGTTATTCCTGTTGTTAATCAAATCTGGCAGGTCGGAGAAGAGAACTCTCTTGTTGAGGGATCTTCAACAGAAAATGGATATTGTAACTCAATGGCCATCGATGACAGCTATTTATACTGTGGCGGTAGGACTTTAAATAATTACATGGGTGAGAAAAATGGTAAACATGATATTTTTATATGGGGGTTATTAAAGGAGTAAATATCAAATTTACCAATTTTTTTTTAGCGCACTTTTTTCTGCGGACATTCAATCATGTTATTTCAATAGGCAAGTAAGCTGCCCTACTTTAAATACGGTTGAGTCAATAGGCTTTTCCATCGTGCTAATTTGATCTACAGTCTCTTGTTTCAATTTAATGATGAACGGATTAATTCGATGAACATTGAATTGAATGCAAACGAAGTGATTATCGCTTAAACTTAGGATGCTTCCTCCTGGATAATGTATTGTATCTTTTGTGTAAATATTATTATCTTCGTCTAGAAGATGACCTAAATCAATCTCTTGTATTTCAACTTCTTCGTTTGTTGAAAACGAAATGTTCTCACTAGCATCCTCAGGAGAATCTAAGCTTAAAAGTTCTTCAAGCTCTCGCTCCCATTGTCGCGCTAATAAGTCCTGAGATTTCGCCTTTTCTACTGCTCTTTGTTTTGAACCGGTTAGGCTTTTTAATCTTTCTTTTTCTCCTCTGGTCTTTGTTCCTGAAATAAAAATGGGGATTTTTCGTGATGGCCTTTCTCCGATGATGAATACTTTTGGGCCTTCTTTTTCAGATGAGGGTTGAACTCCTTTGCCTTTTTTGTCGGCTGGATCTACTTGGGGAGGGGTGACATTTGCTTCTTGGGACACTTCAATTTCTAAGGTAGCCCTTACTTCTGAATTATGCTCCTCTGAATCGTCGGTCTCTACAATTGACGATGTCCCACACATCTCCACAGGTCCTCTATCATGAGAGATTACCTTGGCACTATAGGCAACACCTGAATTAAATTTTAATTTTAAGGTTTTTGTTGCAACATCTACCTCGTACTTTGGCACCATTTCATATTCCATCAACTTGCAGTCACACATGTTATCGATGACTTCACAAATTGTCGGGTCGTCTATAACTTTCTCTGATTGCGTTCCCTTTTTGATAAATGAAAAGTCTCTGTTTACTCTTTTTTCAAAAAATATTGGTGAAATCCACTGCAGGGTTTTTATATCCTCTACTTTTTGACCTTTGTGATTTTCTACTACTCCTGATTGTTCATTTAATGTGTAAAAATCAGGGCTCAGCGTCTTGAATAGCTCGGTAGCTTGGCATTGTGCTTCTTGTATTAAAGTAAATAGATCTTCTTTTGAAGATATCGTTGAAACTGTTTTTGCAATAAGTTTATTTACTGCCTCTTCGATAGCCTTATTTATTTTATTTGCCATTTGGATTTGATGTTTATTGCTACACCACTTTGAATATATTTCAGGAACGTTAATGATAATGTTATTTTCATTGGGAAAGGATGAGACCTTGTTTGTTTCTTTACTTACGTTGAATATGACATCGATCGTACTATCTTTTAAAATAGAATGATGATGAATTTCCTGCAGGGTTTTATTCATACATTTTATATTGCGATTATATTTAGCTTTTAACCGTGTGGTTTTATAAACTCGCGGCACAAATTTAATCTCGTGCTCTCCTGCAAATATCGTTTTTGAATCAATTAATAGCGTCAAGAAAGTTAATGCTGCAGATAATAGTTTAGTTATCTTCATTCTAATCTCCCAAAAGTGCCCCACCTTTGAATAGCTGAGCAACTTTCTTGCCAGATTTAAAATGTACTTTCAGGTATCTACGCTTTCAACACATGACTAATTTTTAGACAGCACTATATGTTTACTCATATTTGGTATGATGAAAATTTCTCTCAGGTATACATTGGAAAAATGTAATTATTTTTCACCACTTATGTTGAAGTATTCTTTTAGTTTAATCACTAATGCCTCCGTGCCTTTTTGGCATTTATCTTTTGCCCAGTCTTTTAATTTTTCAACTGGGTTTTCTAAATTTGGGCCATTGTCTTTATCTTCACCACTTTGGTTACCTTTATCTTTTCCTTTTCCTTTTCCTTTTCCTTTTCCTTTTCCTTTTCCTTTTCCTTTTCCTTTTCCTTTATCTTTTCCTTTTCCTTTTCCACCTGCTTTATCAACCACTGCGCTGCAGACTTCTCTTGTTGCTCGTTGTTCTACCTTTTTGACTGCCGCCACTAAATTTTTCCGCTCTTGTTCTTTTCGTTCTTTATCCATTTGCGTTTTTGTTTTTATCGATTTGCATAATCTATCAATGCAAGGGTTAATTGTGAGAAGCGCATTATTTGTCCGGGTTTCAATAATGGTTTCTAATAGTATTCTGTAGGCTGCTTCGCCTCCATATTCCATAAATTTTCCAATTGGTCCTTCTCCATTTCCAGACAATTCGATTACCTTCGTTGTTGCTTGTACTGTATAGTCTGCAAGTGTTTCGGCAAACTGACTTGGTGTACTCGTTACATTGAAAATTGCGTCATTAAACTGATCTGTGATCGTTTGTCGTGGTTTTTCGTCTTTGCAATTATTTATTAATTGACGATATTCTTTACCCTCAAAATCTTTGAAGTATTCTTTATAGATAAATTGATGTCCCCTGGCATTTCTGGGGATACGGTATCCTAGCATTTCAGAATTTCTTTCACAGATATATGTTTTTAACTCTTGGCATGAAGAAGTCATCTTTTTGCCAGCTTGTTTTAAGAGAAGAGTTGCGTTCCCTGGAAAATTACTCCAGGAACGATCGCCTGAACTTTCATTGATACTGTAAATTGATGGTGGAATTTTTAATGGAATTTCTAAATTTGCGTCTTCTTTGCATATTTTTGAATTAATTTTTTGAAAATAGTTTATCTTACGTCCTCTCGCGCATCTTTCAATATTAGCAGCCTGACAAGAGGCAAAGAATGAGGTCGCAGTCGGTTTTCCATTCCCATCTTTGCTAATTAAATTATTCCTTGCCAAAGTGTGGACAATTTCCCCCGGTGACTTAAAAGGTATTAGTAAGCAATATTTAGCATCGCCTAATTTATTGACTTCCTTATATATATTTGTGCCTTTTAAAGCCCCCCAATTGCCACTGGATATTTTCCAAAGAAGCTCTTGGCGTTTCGCTTGACTAGCTTTTCTACCACAAGTTATTTTTTTTATTTTGTCATTCGGTTGGAGCCTTATTTTTGCTTTTGCCTTGTTGCCCTCATTGCTTATCTTTGTTTTTAAGTCTGGTTTGACTTTTCCACCATTTTCTTGAGGTTTACGTCTGGGGCGAGTACTTCCCTTTGATGATATTTTTCTTTTTGGGGGTCTTCTCCTTTGGCTTTTACTTCTAATTTTACTTCTACCTCTACCTCTAACTCTACCTCTACCTCTAACTTTACCTCTACGTTTACTTTTATCTGTTGTTGATATTGTTACTTTGCTAGTGTTACTTGATTGACAATCTAATTTAGTGTTTGTCGGCTGAGAACATTCATTCAATGCCTCAGCTAGTTTTATCAATTCTCCAGGTGTTTTTGATTTATTTGGTGATAAGCTAGATAATTTTCCAATACAATCACAATCTTTTTCCATGCCGGCAAAAGTGCAAGACTTTGTCGTTAAATGGGTTTTGTTTGCGTGGGCTTGAATAACCCGGTTGAGTAATCCACATATGTAACCATCTCCACCAGTTTTACTAAATCCAGTTTTCAAAAATTGTTCAAAGGGAATCTTTGGCGTTTTAAATAAATTTGGTGAAAATAAATTAGCTGCCAATATTGAATGGATTAGGTTCGCAGCGTAATGTCTTCTGTTGTCATAATCTATGTTGATGATATGTTTTATATCATTAATGCTGCTCGATATTTTATCATTCGGATATCCAGCGGTTTTTCCGTCCATTTTTCTTGATATCATTTGATTTATATTTGCTGCGCATTCACTTCTGTATTTTTTTACAAAGCTTGATTTATGACTCTTTGTCTTAAGCAGTAGACTTTTTCCTTCAATTATCTCAATTTTCTTGATTAATTCATCTACTTCTGAAAAGTTGGGATTAAGGTAATTATCATTTGTTTCTTGGCAAACATTAATATAATCGAAGACGGAGAATTTTTGATTTGAATGATAAGAGAATCCATCTAGTTCCCTTTTATTAATTCCGCCGTCACCAATGATTGTCTTCACGTTATCTGATAATCTATTTGTGTTGAAAAATAAAGGAGAGCCTTGGTTTAATTTGAACCTTTTGTTAAATTCTTGAGTGATGGGTGATTCCTTAAATCTACTTAAGTGATTCTGAAATATTTTTAAATTTGGGTCATTTGGATCGTTGTAAACGCTTTTGTAGAACTCCATAGCTTCATCTAAGTCTTGTTGAACTAACGTTTTAATTTTAGGATTTTTTGCTAAGAAATCAGAGCCTTCACATTTACTTATATCAAATGAAGGTTTTTTACCTTGGTCTATCCCATCAATTGAATAGGTTTTTGTGCTATAACAAAATAGTAATGATATTAAAAATAGGGTAGGTTTCATTTTTCATTTTTCCTGTCTTTAGGTGGATTTCGGATAATCTGAAGGATATATTTAGTTGGGAAAAACCTATGTATATAATTCTATACTTTAAAAAAACGTCATTGTTTGGATGATAAATATGAAATATTTACATTCTATATAGGTGAAGAGATCTTAACAGTGATACCAAGGGCTAATGAGAAATATATTATTTTTATTTATTTTATTGTTTAGTCTTTCAACATTGGCTTTCGATTCAATCAAGGGAACCTACAAAGTTTCTTATAATGATTGTCATATTTTATTTATTGGCGAAAAAGGAAATCTCATTTCTGAACATTTTGATATGGGAGATGTATTAAAATTAGAAGTTGTTGATGGCAAGATTTCCGCATCAAAATATAGAGATTATAAAATTCTAGGATTGGCCATGCCTAGTTATTCACACAATAAAACCTTTAACCGGAAATACAAAAAAAATACCTTTTTGTCGTTAAAAAGGTCGGACAAATCAATTACTTTTAATCAAGAAACTCTACCTTTTACCTATTATTATTCTTCTGAATTTTGTCATCCATACGATACAACAGGTGTTTCTTGTATCGTTGGATTATTGAATCCTTTTAACTGGTCGATGAAGAAGGCACGTTTTGAAGGCGAGAAATTTGAAACTGAAATTTCGCTACTTGATAATGGTGACTTGCTGTATGCCAGAAGTTTAATCGAAGAGGAAGGAAGGATATTTACTCATAAGTGTAAATTAACGAAATAAAATAAGCCAGCGCTATTAATCTTCACTGGCTTATTTCAGATTTACTAATTTTTTAAATTCCTACATTCCTATTGTTGAACTACTACTCGCTTCAGCTTGATCGAATGAGTGAGAAGCATCAATTTCAACGGTTGCGATTGCACTATCGTTAATATTTTCAGGCTGAATTGAGGCCCTGGCCTTTCGTCTCTCATGCGCTTTATAGCCTGAAAAACAAGCCTTTGCTTTTGCTGATCCATTTTCATGCCTTAGGTACATATCACAATTTTTCTTAGCGTATGCGACACCGTAAAATCCTCGATCACTGATTTTTACTCCAGAAATGCATGCTTTTCTTAAATCAATCGAAAAGAAGCTTTTCTCACAAAACTGCTCAATTGTTAAATTTGCATCTGAGCTGCAACCCATTAAGCCAAGTATTAATAATAAACTCATCATCGATTACCCCTTACTTATTTATTTCGTATATTTGAGCAATAATGATGCCAATTTCTTTGTGCATAAGTAGGTTGATTTTCATCGTAAATATCTTTAAATAGTAGGCAAATGTCTAAATTTTAGATAGTGATTCAAAATACCTGTAAAAAATTCATAAACTATTCTTTTAGAATTAACAGCTTTTTATTTCTAATCTTGTGGTGTATTTGTATGGCGAATCAACTTTAGGAGTTTGTATGAATAAAATTATTGCTGTTTTTGTTTTGTTATTATCAGTTTCAAATGTAAATGCTGGTTGTTTTGATTTTGATCTTAAAGACAAGGCTTTTAAGTTGGATCTTGTTTGGAACTATGCTCCTGGCTATCATCCAGTTATTGAACAAGACATAATTTTTGTTAACGGAGAAGGTTCTTCACCATCATTATTTACAATTGAATTTAAAAATTATCCTTATAAAATTGATGCATTAATTCAAGTTATGAAACCAACCATTGCCGATGAAGAGAAAATATTTTTAGTAAAGTTTTTCGGTGAAAATACAGACACTGGAAGAAAAAAAGAAACAAAGAGACTTGTTCAGATCAAGAAAGGCAAAGCTAAGGCCAAATTTTATGCACCTTTATCTGGGATTGCAGTTTCACTAGTTTTAAAAGATATCTCACTTGATGAGTGGATTGACTTAGAAGCTTGTCCTTCTGCAGCTGATAAGGTTATCAATAACTAGTTAAGAAATTAAGTGGTTATATCAAAAGGGCAGCGGTAGTTGCCCTTTTTTTTTGTTTTCTGATTTTTATCATCTAAAAATCAAACAAGCGTCATCTACTCCAAACTTGTTCTTACGATAAGATTATGTTCACAAAACCGATCTATTCTTTAATGGAGGACATAATGCATAATGAACAACTAGAGAAAAGAGGATTAGCACTCGAGAACTCTTTTTTTATTCAGAAAGACAGGCTTACTATCTCAAACCTAAACCAGAGAAAAAAGGGGCTCGAAAAACTAGAGGAATTAAAAAAATACACAGGTGTTAAAGATGAAACAGTCTTAAAAAATGCAATGGATCATGGACTTTCCCCATCAACCCTATACGCATTTATTTACTTTCCTATCGTCTATGTCGCATGGGCGGATGATCTATTAGATAATAAGGAAAAAAATAAAATAAGACTCATCTCTAAGGAGTTAGGTATTTATTATCATGATGATTCCGTCGCGCAAATTGAATATTGGCTTCAAAATCCGCCAACAGAAGAGACATTTAAGGCGTGGAAAGGCTTTTTTGATGAATATAGAAAAAATATTAAGCCTATACAATTAGAAAAGTTAAACCAACAGATTATCGAACGAGCAAAAAGCGTTGCTCGTAGCTCTGGGATTTTCCCATTTATTGGAGATATTTCTAGGAAGGAAAAAATATTTTTGGATAAATTAAACAGAGTTTTGGACGGTGACTCTCGCTCTGAAATTTGTGTTCAAGACTTTATGTCGACGGATGTATATACCGTTAATAAAAATA
>Ga0181565_10003269_pt1 | contig 12429 bp, 18 predicted proteins | sample 101ome_16_FD_129661 | JGI IMG/M metagenome (GOLD analysis project Ga0181565, IMG submission 129661) | Coastal salt marsh microbial communities from the Groves Creek Marsh, Skidaway Island, Georgia - 101401AT metaG (megahit assembly) | ecosystem: Environmental > Aquatic > Marine > Intertidal...
ATAAAAACACAAGATCTAAAACTTTCCAATTAATTTTTTTTACAGAACTAATTTTAGGTAATTTTTTTTTGATTCTTTTATCAAAATAATTAAAATTTTTTCCCAAATTTTTTGTTGCACATAAATATTTTATTTTTACTCTTGGGTGTCTTGATAGAATTAGAACTAAATCCAAACCTGTGTAACCAGTGGCACCTATAACTGCAATATTAATTTTTTTTTGTATAGACATATAGTCTTATATCATTGTCCCTATTAATAGTTAAATTTAATTGATTATCTCTTAGAAAACTGAAAACTTCTTCTAGCTTTTCTATGACCGTACTTTTTACGTTCAACAACTCTTGAGTCTCTGGTCGTAAGTTTGTCTTTTTTTAAATTCTTTTTTAAGTTTTCATCATGCGCAATCAAAGCCTTAGAAATTCCTAATATAATTGCACCTGCTTGACCTGACAAACCTCCACCCTTTACTGAGCATTTTACATCATAATTTGAAGCTACTTCTGAAATTTCTAATGGTCTAGTAACAATAATCTGATGTACTGGTCTTTTAAAATATTCATTCATTTTTAAACCATTTACATGAATATTTCCTGATCCTTTTTTTAACCATACTCTAGCAATAGATTTTTTTCTTCTTCCAGTAGCATATTTACTATCCTTAAAATCTAATTTAATTTTTTTAGTTTTGTTTTGTGATAAAATAGGTTCGCTCATTTTACTACGTTAAGTCTATTTAATTTACCAAAATCAAGTATTTTTGGTTTTTGCGTCTCATGAGGATGTTTGTCACCAATATAAATTTTCAATTTAGTTAATTGTTTTTTAGCAAGTGGTCCACCTGGTAACATCCTTTTAACAGCTAATTTTAAAATTTCCGAAGTCTTATTTTTTTTAGTCAAACCTGAGGGAGTGATTTCCTTAATACCACCTGGATGACCTGTGTGCTTATAGTATTTTTTATTATCAAATTTTTTTCCAGTAAATTTAATTTTATCAATATTTGTTACAACTACAAAATCACCATTATCTATATGCGGATTAAAAGTTGGTTTATTCTTACCTCTTAAAACTTTTGAGATAAAAGCTGCTAATCTACCGACAGCTACATTTTCGGCATCGATAATATACCAATCTTTTTTAATATCTTTTTTTTTAATAAACGGCGTCATAATAATGGGCGATAAATACAAAGATTAAGAAATAATGTCAATTTATTTTGCGATAAAATAATAGAGGTTTATTACGCTTAATACTAATAACACACCTAGTATTTGGTGAATAGAGGCTAAATAGATGTTTAGTCCACTTACCAATGTTGATATGCCAAAAATTATTTGAATTGATAAAAATAATAATAATATTTTTATTGGATGATAAAGATTTTTTCTTTTTTTTTTAAATACTTTAAATGATAAAAACAAAGAGTAGACAATAATTAAATAAGCTAGATTTCGGTGATAAAATTGTACTAATGAGTGATTATTAAAATCAAAATAATTTTCTGCTTGATTGAACGAAATATCATCTGGAAAGTAAGAACTTCCCATTTTGGGCCATGTTTGATAAATCATGCCGGCATCTAAACCAGATACAAATGCTCCCATTATTATTTGTAAAAATATAAGAATTAATAAAATTTGATATGGAATATATTCCTTTGTAAATTTGAAAAAAATTTTGTCTTTTTCATTCAAGATATTTATTAATAACCAAAAAATAAAAGATATAATGATGATGGCTGTTGTTAAATGAAGTGAAAGTCTATAATGACTCACAGTTACATCAAAAACTAAACCGCTTTTAACCATATACCAACCGAATATTCCTTGTAAAACTATTAATAAAAAAATTGCAAAACTGTTAATTAAATATTTTTTTTTAATATTTTTTGAAAAATAAAAAAAAATTAAAGGTATAAAAAAAAATACTCCAATTATTCTAGCTAAAATACGATGAAAATATTCCCAATAGAAAATTATTTTAAATTCATCCAAACTCATATTAGAGTTGATCAATTTATACTGGGGTATTGTTTTATATTTTTCGAAATATAAAGCCCAAGAAGTGTCATTCATAGGAGGTAAAATTCCACTAAATAATTCCCATTCGATAATAGAAAGCCCTGAATTTGTAAGTCTTGTAAGTCCTCCCACAATAATCAAAGTAAGCACTAAAAATAATGATATTGTTAACCAATATAAAAATAGTTTATTGATTTTTACTTCTTCTGAATTCATATTTGTAAAAATTAATATATAGTTATAAGATTAATCTTAAATTTTATAATTGTCGCTATGATCAATAGAAATATATTAAAAATAAGAAAAGAGTTAGATAAATTAGATAATAAATTATTAGATATAATAAAAAAACGATCAAAATTGGTTGATTTGGTTATCAAAAATAAAAAATTTAAAAAAGAAATTATAGATAAAAAAAGAATATTTATAATACTTAAAAATATTAAAAAAAAATCAAAGAAAAAAAGAGTTGATCCAAAAATAACGGATAAAATATGGAGATCAATGATTAAAGCTTTTATAGAATATGAATTTAGAAATTTTAAAAAGAAATGATCACTTGCTATGTGGAGGAAGTTTTTTTTCTATAAAATATTCGTGCTTTCTAGTATTTGGATTATATTTTTTAAGTTTTAATTTATCTTTAGCTTTTTCACCTTTGGTAGGTTTTTTAGCATAATAGATAAATTTGCTATCCGGATTACTTTCTGGAACCATTCTTACTTTAAGATGAGTTTTTTTTGCCATATTTTTTTAATTTAGAAATCTTATCCAGTATATTTTTAGTTTTAAATTTTAAAGAATTCTTTAAATAATCATTTTTTAAACTAATAGAGCTATTTTCGTCAAGTTTATTTATATTAGAATTAAGTAAATTTTTTACACCAGAAATAGTCATACCTTTGTTTTTAAGTAAAAATTTTATCATTTTTAATAACCCAACCTGTTTCTGAGTAAAGTATCTTCTATTATTGATTTTTATTGGTCTAATTTGTTTAAATTTGGTTTCCCAATATCTTAAAGTTGAATTAATTGGTTTTTTGCTTTTTTTATCAATCAAGCCAATAGCTTTTGTAGCTTCAGATATACTAATAAATTTTTTCAAAACAATTCCTTTATTTTTTTAGATAGATTTTGTGAAATAGTAAAACTGAGTACTTTTCTCGCACTAATTATATGTTCTTCTTTAGTTTTAGGATTCCTTCCAATCCTCTCTTTTTTAAATAAAATTTTAAAACTTCCTAGATTTTTAATAATTAAGTTTTTAGTTTTTAAATGATGAGATAATATTTCAATTAAATCATTTACAACTTTTTTTGAATAATTTTCTGATAAACCTGTTTTAAAACTTAAATTTTTTGCAATATCATTCTTTTTTAAATTTTTTTTATACACGTTTAGAATGTGCAAGATTTTTTTTTATTTCGGACATTAAATTTCCTTTTACAATTTTATAACATAAATCAATTGAATAAAAGAAACCCTTCGAGTCTATACCTCCATGACTTTTAACTACTGGTCCATTCAAACCAAGAAATATTGCTCCATTGTATTTTCTCGGATCAAGTTTATTTTTAAATTTTTTTAGCGCAAAGTAGGAGAATAGTAACGAAAATTTTGTTATTAAATTCTCTGTTAAAGATAATTTAAGATTTTCTGTTATAAATTTAGCTGTTCCCTCTGCTGTTTTGAGTGCTACGTTTCCAGTAAAACCATCTGTGATTATAACATTTGAATTTCCATCCATTATATTATTACCTTCAATATATCCTTGATAAATGAAATTGTCATCACTTGATAACATTTTTAATCTTTTAGAAGTATTTTTTAAAACCTCTGTACCTTTTATTTCTTCTGAGCCAATATTTAATAATGAAACTTTAGGTTTATCGTTTATAAATAAAGATTTATATAGAGCAGAACCTAGCTCAGCAAAATCAATCAAATTTTGCTCGCTACACTCTATGTTAGCTCCTAAGTCTAAAACTACATTCATTCCTTTTTTATTAGGCCAAAGTCCTGCAAGTGCTGGCTTGCTAACACCTTCCATCATTTTTAAAATCATTTTAGAGATAACTAATAAAACACCTGTATTTCCAGCAGATAAACTTATGTCTGATCGACCATTAACTTGATGATTAATGCAATTCCACATACTAGTATTTTTTGATGATTTTATTGCAGTCAAAGGAGTTTCATTATTCGATACCACTGAATCAGTATGAAATATATTTATAGAATTATTATTAATTTTGTATTTTTTTAATTTTTTATTTATTTCATTTTCCTGACCAAAAAGATTTAATATGAAGTCATTTTTTGAACTATTCTTTTCCAAAAAGAATTTTAAACCTTCAATTGTTTTATCTGGTGAATTGTCCCCACCCATTGCATCTATTGCAATAGAAATTTTTTTTGTCATGAAAATAACTAGATATCTAAGATCTTTTTTCCGTTATAAAAACCAGATTTGAGATCAATATGATGAGATAGTTTGTACTCTCCACTTTTTTTATCTTCAATGATATTAACCTTGGAAAGCCTGTGGTGAGACCTTCTCATTTTCTTCTTAGAAGTAGATGTTTTTCTTTTAGGTACAGCCATAACTAATATTTAAAATTAATAGTTTCTCTTATCATATTATCTAAAGGTTGATCAAAGCAAAAATCAAAAAAATTATGTAAATAATCCTTTAAAATTGCAAGTTTTTCATTTTGATGATTGTTTAGTGAGCTAAAATAACTTTTAAGTAACTTTTCATTAATAGCAAATTTATTATTTTCAGTTTCTGAGTTTAATTTTAACAGGATATCATATAAAATTTTATTAAATTCCTTCATTTTTTTATTAACTGTTACGTCACCCAACCCAGATTCTCTGAGATTATTTTCTATATTAAAAAAAAGATAATCGTATTCTTTTTGGTCAAATTTTGAATTTTTCTTTTTATATATCATTAGAAAGATAGAAAAATGAAAAAACATTAAGTATATTCTAGTTTCAAAAGTATCAGGTAAGCTAATATTCTTATAAAAAAATAAATTTCTAGATAACGAAAGTAAAATATTATACAAGTAAGTATGGTTGTTGATTTTAGATTTCATAAACAAATTTTATATCTTTTACTTTTAATATTTCTCTTTAATTGTCAATTCAAAGATGCTTCGAATAATCATGGTATTTTATTTTTAGAGAATAGATCTAATAAATTAATTATAAATAAAATGAATATTCACGATGTAATAAATATTATAGGTCAACCTCATTCAAAATCAATAGATAATAAAAATGATTGGATATATATCGAAAGAGTTTTTACTAAAGGTGAGTATCATAAATTGGGACAAAATGTTTTAAAAACAAATAATGTTCTTTTATTAAGTTTTGACAAATACGGAATTTTAAAAGAAAAAAATTTATTTGATAAAAACGATATTAATAAAATTGCCTTTTCTGATCAAAGTACAAAAAATAATATGACTAAAGAAAGTTTTATTTCAGAAATGTTTACTAGCTTAAGATCAAAAATGTACAGAAAAAAATAGCTAGTGTGCAATTACAGATAACAACAATAACGCTACTATATTTGTTATCTTGATCATAGGATTGACTGCTGGGCCCGCTGTATCTTTATATGGGTCACCTACAGTATCTCCTGTTACTGCAGATTTATGTGCCTCGGATCCTTTACCGCCAAAGTTTCCGTCTTCAATATATTTTTTGGCATTGTCCCAAGCTCCACCACCTGCTGTCATTGAAACAGCCACAAATAATCCTGTAATTATTACTCCAAGCAACATTGCACCCAAAGATGATAGTGCTGCCTCCATTCCTCCAATTTGTAAAATAATAAAATAAAGAACCACCGGAGATAAAACTGGTAATAGAGATGGTATAATCATTTCTTTAATTGCTGCTTTAGTTAAAAGATCTACTAATCTTCCATAATCCGGTTTTCTTTTGCCTTTCATTATACCTGGTATCTTTTTAAATTGTCTTCTTACTTCAATTACTACAGAACCTCCTGCTCTTCCGACTGCTTGCATACCCATTGAACCAAATAAATAAGGAAGCATTCCTCCTATTAATAATCCTGCTACTACGAATGGATTAGACAAATCAAAAGTAACGTTTACACCTTCAAGGGCTGAACCATTTACAGTTGAAAAGTATTTAATATCTTCAGTGTAAGCAGCAAATAAAACTAACGCTCCTAAACCAGCTGATCCAATTGCATAACCTTTAGTTACTGCTTTTGTTGTATTGCCTACAGCATCTAAAGCATCGGTAGTTTTTCTAACATTTTTAGGAAGTTTAGACATCTCTGCAATTCCTCCAGCATTATCTGTTACTGGACCGTATGCATCTAATGCAACTACCATTCCCGTTAATGCCAACATTGCTGTAACTGCAATTGCTATGCCAAATAAGCCAGCAAGTTCATTAGTGTATAAAATTCCTGCAACAATAATTAAAGCCGGTATAGCAGTTGCTTCCATTGAGATGGCCAAACCTTGAATTACATTAGTTCCATGTCCGGTAGTCGAAGATTGTGCTACTGATTTAACAGGCCTGTAATTAGTTCCTGTATAGTATTCTGTTATCCAAATTAATAAGCCCGTAATTGCAAAACCAACAACTCCACAAATATATAATTCCATTCCACTAAAATTTTTGCCACTACTTGAATAATTTTTTGTTAAGCCTACAACCGAATCTGTCACCGGATATAAAATAATTAATGATGTAATAGCTGTAACAACAAACCCTTTATATAAAGCTCCCATAATATTCTTATTTTTTCCAAGTTTTACAAACCAAGTACCTATTATTGATGTAATGATACAAGCTCCACCAATAGCTAATGGATAAATCATTAAATTATAATCATTAGGAAAAAATATTGATGCCAAAACCATCGTTGCAACTATAGTTACAGCGTAAGTTTCGAATAAATCTGCAGCCATTCCTGCACAGTCACCTACATTATCTCCTACATTGTCGGCTATAACTGCAGGGTTTCTAGGATCATCTTCTGGAATTCCTGCCTCAACTTTTCCAACTAAATCAGCACCCACATCTGCTCCTTTAGTAAAAATACCACCGCCAAGTCTTGCAAAAATTGAAATTAATGAAGCTCCGAAACCAAGAGCAACTAGTGCATTAATGATTTCTCTGTTATCAACATTTAAGTTAATTAAAATAATATAATAAATAGTAATTGCTATTAAAGCTAATCCAGCTACTAATAATCCTGTTATTGCTCCAGATTTAAAAGCAATAGTTAAACCAGATTGTAAACTTTTTCTAGCGGCTTCAGCAGTTCTAACATTGGCTTTAACTGAAATAAGCATCCCAACATAACCTGCAACACCTGACAAAAATGCACCTATAAAATAACCAACTCCAACTAAATAACTAAAAAAATAAGTTACAATTGCTAAAACAATAATACCAACAACAGCAATAGTTTTATACTGTCTATTTAAATAAGCTTTGGCTCCAATTTGGATAGCTTCCGCTATTTCTTGCATTCTTGCGTTGCCGGCGCTAGATGAAATTATTTGGCCTGATAACAAGTAACTGTAAGCAACAGCTAAGATACCTGTGAACGAGATTAAATAAAGTAGTTCTAAATAGTCAGTCATATAAAAAAGACATAAATGCCAAAATAATTTTAAAAACGCAAGCTAAACTTAATGCTAATAACACTAAATTTATTCATCTTTTCTTAAAATTTTAGCAATTTTATCTAGAATTGCATTTAAATACCCTATTTGAATTTTTTCAAGAAAGTGTTCTGAGGCTGTTAAATATTCAGAAATTATCACTTTTTTAGGCGTATTATGTTTAAACATTAGCTCAAATAAAGCAGCAAATAGAATGATTTTTAATAATTTATCAGTTTTTTTTAGATTAATATCATCTCTTAAATGTGAATTGATTGTTTCCTCTAGTAAATCAGACCTCTCCAATGTGCCTGTTACAACATCTTTTATAAATTTTTTATATTGGCTTTTTGGGTAATCAATTAAACTGTCAGGATTAATTAATGAACTATAAAGTCTTTGTATAACTTTAATTCTAGGAGAGGAAATTTTAGATTTTTTTAGGCTCATTTTTTAAAATCATAACTACTGCATTAGCAGACTCTGAACCTTTATTAGACTTATCTTTTTTATTTTTAACACTTCTATTTTTTGCCTGACTAATATTTAGAGCTGTAATTATTCCGTTACCTATGGGTTTATTATAATTTATTGAGAGATTTAAAATTGAATTAAAAACAGAAGAACATATAAAATCAAAGTGTGGTGTTTCTCCTTTTATAACGCAACCTAAAGCTACAAATCCATCATATTTTTTTATATTTTTTTTAATTGCAATAGGTATTTCATATACACCTGGTACATCTAATATATGAACTAAAAATTTGTTTTGAATAAGTTTTTTTTTAGCGTTTACAACTAAATTTCTAGAAATATCTTTATAATAATTTGAATTTAATATTAAAATTTTTTTCATTTAATAATTATTTGTTTTTTTATCTTAAGACCAAATCCTTCTAGACCTATAATCTTTTTTTTACTTCTAGAAATTAATATCATATTTTTTACTTTCAAATCTTTAATTATTTGAGCTCCAACACCATAATATCTTAAAGTATTAATGTTAATATTGTCTGAATTATCCTTTTTATTAATAATCAATAATAAAAAATTTTTATATTTATTTAAAAACCTAAGAGATTGTAAAATTTTTTTATTTTTTAAGATATTCTTTTTTATTTCTGTTGAGAAAACTCTCACAAATATCGAGCTTTTAATGTTAAATTTTCCCTTAGTTATTGCATAGTCATTATTATTTTCTAATTTATTTCTATAATTATGCAAAATCAATTTATCAAAGTTTTTTAAATAAAATGATCTAGTATCTTTTTTTATAATCAATTTTTCAGATTTTAATCTATATGAAATTAAATCCTCAATAGATGCTATTTTGATTTTATGTTTTTTTGAAAATTTAAATAAATCATTTAGTCTAGCCATTCGACCGTCTTCGTTCATGACTTCGCATATCACTGAACTTGGATTCAATTTAGATAGCTTTGAAATATCAACAGAAGCTTCTGTATGACCCGCCCTCTCCAAAACTCCACCTGCTCTTGCAACTAATGGAAAAACATGTCCTGGTGACACAATATCTTTCTTTGTTGTTTTAGGATTAATTGCTGTTTTAATTGTTTTGGCTCTATCTTGAGCTGATATCCCGGTAGTAATACCTTTCTTTGCTTCTATTGAAACTGTAAACGCAGTTTGCATTCTAGATTTATTTACTGGAGACATTAAAGGTAATTTTAAAATATCAACTTGTTTTTTTGTTAAAGCTAAGCAAATTAAACCTCTTCCGTGTTTAGCCATAAAGTTTATATTTTTTGCATTACATTTAGAGGCAGGTATTATTAAATCTCCTTCATTTTCTCTATTTTTATCATCAACTAAGATGAACATTTTGCCTTTCTTAGCGTCTTGAATAATCGATGAAATTTTTGAAAAACTTTTATCTGACATTTAATTAGAATATTTATATATGTATTTACCAAATATATCTAATTCTACGTTTACTAAGTCATTTTTTTTTAAATCTTTAAGATTAGTGAGCTTTAATGTGTGGGGAATAACATTAATATTAAAGTAGCTTTTTCTTGTATTAGAAATTGTAAGAGACACTCCATTTATAGAAATTGATCCTTTTTCTATTAAATATTTATTAAACTTTTTATCCAAAATTCTAAACTTAATTAACCAAGTTTTATCTATCTCAGAAATTTGATTAACTTTTGCAACAGTATCAACATGTCCCTGCGAAAAATGACCAGATATTATTTTTCCATAAGATAGTGATTTTTCTAAATTAATAATTTGATTTATTTTTATTGATCTGAAATTAGATCTTTTCAATGTTTCATTAGACAAATAAAAATAGATTTTTTTCTTATCTATTTTTACTAACGTAAGACATACTCCGTTACAACAAATAGATGAACCAATATCCTTTTTTTTAAAAGTAATATTTGAAAGTATTCCAATAAATACACTTTTTTTTGTTTTTTTTACACTTATTACTTTACCGGTATTGTATATTATTCCATTGAACATTTTTAAAATTCTTTAATAAAAAGTTTATCACCATTTAAATTTATCGATATTTGTTTAAATTTAATTTTTTTTAAAAAATTTGGTGAAATATTATTTTTTCCAATTTTACTTAAATTTATATTACTTTTAAATAAATATAAATTATTGATTAATTTATTTTTAATGATTGTATCAAGAAAAACAAGTCCAGTTTCTAAAAGGACACGTGAATATCCAAGTTTATAAATTTTTTTATAAAGCGAGATAAAATCTTTTTTATCTTTTAAAGTGTTTATAAAAAGAAATTTATAACCTTTTTTCCTATATATACTTACTTTCTTCAAGTTTGATCTGTTTGTTATTATGAAGGTTTTTCTTTTATTGATTATTTTATTCAAAAGTAAGTTTTTTTTTAATTTTAAATTAAAATCAATTATAAATAAATCAGGTTTAAATTTATCTAAGCCATCGATCCTACAATTAAGTAATGAATTATCTAAATTAATAGTTTTGGAAGTAGATAATATGCAATCATATCTAGATCTTAATAAATGAACAATTTTTCTCGAGCTTTGGTTTGTTATCCATCTTTTTTTATAATTTATTGAGAAGAAATCGTTTGAAAGAGCAATTTTTGCAGAGACATAAGGAATCTTAAGTTTCTTATTTATAAAATAGCTTTTATAAAAATTCTTATAGTTTTTTGTTTTTATTTTTTTTACATCAATACCTTTTTGGCTTAGAAAAGATTTTGCTTTTTTAAATGATCTAATGTCTGGATCATAAGATCCAAAATAAACTTTTTTAATTTTTTTTTTTGAAATTATTTTCGTACATGGTGGAGTTTTACCATAATGAACGCAAGGTTCTAAAGACGTATATAAAGTTGCACCAGCACAATTTTTTAGTTTGGATAGTGCATTAAATTCGGCATGAGGTCTACCTCTATAAGACGTTATGCCTGAAGAAATAACACTATTATTTTTAACAACTATTGCACCAACCGAGGGATTTAAACCTGTTTTTCCTAAATTTTTTTCTGCAAGCTGATATGCTAGATCTAAATAGTAATTATGATTTTTTGTCATCTAAATTGCCTACAAACTGTTCAAAATCTTTTGCTTCTTTAAAATTTTTGTAAACAGAGGCAAAGCGAACGTAAGCAACTTTGTCTAGTGAAGACAATCCTTCCATAATAAATTTACCTATAGTAGGTGTAGGTATTTCACTTTCACCTAAACCCTCAAGATTTCTTACAATTTTAGAAATAAATTTTTCTATTGTCTCACTATCTATTGGTCTTTTTCTAGTAGCTATTCTAATTGATTTTGAAATTTTGTCTCTATCAAATGGTTCTCTTTTACCGTTGCCTTTAATTACTGTTAATTCTTGAAATTGAACTCTCTCAAAAGTCGTAAATCTCTCTTTTCTTTCGCAACCACAAAGTCTTCTTCTCCTTATAGCAGTGCCATCTTCCGTCGGTCTTGAGTCGACTACTGATGTATCTTTCTCTCTGCAAAAAGGACAAAGCATAAATTTATCTAATTTCCATATATCGGAAAAGAGGAACAAAGATCAATAATTTCTTTTTTTACTTCGTTCTCTATTTTTGAATTATCTGAATTGTTTTCACTTAAGCCTTTAATTACTTTATGTATTAAATCTGCAATTAACTTAAATTCTGCTTCTTTAAATCCCCTTGTAGTACAAGCTGGAGTTCCTAACCTGATTCCAGAAGTTATGAATGGGCTTTCTGTATCAAATGGAATTCCGTTTTTATTGCATGTTATATTTGCTCTTCCAAGCGAAGCTTGAGCATCTTTCCCAGTAACTTTGAATGATCTTAAATCAAGAAGCATTAAATGTGTGTCTGTGCCTCCAGAGAAGATTTTAAAACCTTTTTCGGATAAACTTTTTGATAAAACTTTTGCATTTTTAATTACATTCTTAGTGTAAATTTTAAAATCTTCAGACAAAGCTTCTTTAAAACAAACCGCTTTTGCTGCAATCACGTGCATTAATGGCCCGCCTTGTAAACCTGGAAAAATTGCACTGTTAAACTTTTTAGCTAACTCCTCGTTATTTGTTAAAATAATTCCACCTCTTGGCCCTCTTAAAACTTTATGTGTTGTAGAAGTTACAACATCAGCATATTTTGTAGGATTAGGATATGCTCCTCCAGCTACTAATCCAGATAAATGTGCCATGTCAACTAGAAGGTATGCTCCAACTTTATCACATATTTCTCTAAATTTTTTAAAATCAAT
>Ga0181565_10003273_pt1 | contig 12419 bp, 14 predicted proteins | sample 101ome_16_FD_129661 | JGI IMG/M metagenome (GOLD analysis project Ga0181565, IMG submission 129661) | Coastal salt marsh microbial communities from the Groves Creek Marsh, Skidaway Island, Georgia - 101401AT metaG (megahit assembly) | ecosystem: Environmental > Aquatic > Marine > Intertidal...
ACGCTCTTCCAAATGCCGCTATCCGACCAATCGGCCACTCTGAAAATCCCGAACGGCCTGCTCAATTTCATGCATGTGGTTCATCACAAACGGACCGTATTGAGCGATCGGCTCACGAAGCGCTTTACCGGCTAGCACAAGGGCTTCGCAACCCTCACTCGTGGCAGTCAGACGCAGGGTTTCGCCTGCATCAAAAAATCCAAGTTCCTTACAGGCAAGCGAATGGGCACTCCCCTTATAAACCAAGACCAGAACTTGCTCATAGCCGGGCAGTTTTAACTCCACCTCTTCATTAGCAGCCACCAATAGATCCATCATAAAAGGATTGGTACTCAAAGCAGGCAAAGGCCCGGTCAACGTAAGCTCGTTAATCTCGAGGCACCCAGCAACAACACGAAACTCATTACCTCGGGCGTCACGGTGATAGCTCACCTCACTAGCCCGAATATCCCGATAGGCGGCCGGTTTCAGTTTCTCTGCCGCAGGCAAGTTTAGCCACAGTTGGAAGCCATGCATCAGACCCTCTTCCTGCTCAGGCATTTCTGAGTGCAACACGCCCCTACCCGCGGTCATCCATTGCACATCGCCAGGCCCTATAACACCCTCATTACCCATGTGATCTCGGTGGCGCATGCGTCCTGCTTTCATGTAGGTAATGGTTTCAAACCCGCGATGAGGGTGCTCAGGAAAGCCACCGATGTAGTCGTTTGCACTCTCTGATTCGATTTCGTCAATCATCAGAAAGGGGTCGAGCAGCGGGCTGAGAGCTTGCCCAGCTATGCGACTGATTTTAACACCATCGCCATCGCGCGAAGGTTGGGCTTTAATTTTCTGCTTAAGCATACGCTCCATAAAACACCTCTTTTGATACAAAAGGGTCGGATTCGATTCCGCCCCCTCGTCTGAACTATACGCATCCAGTGTCGTTTCTGATTTGCTCAGACACACAGTCAAATAATAGGGGGCAGCGAATACGAGCTGCACGACACCCGAAATCTATTGCATGAGCCGTGGCTTAATCGCCTTGAGCAAGCATTAATTCTCGATAAGGGCGCAGCGCCAAATAAGCCAAAACCAGCGAGGGAGGTAAAACAATTGCTGGTAAAAACCCAAGCGATAAATTGAGTGCACCGTCACTCCCAAAAATGAAGTCGGTCAAAATCGCTACCGCTGTTGGCCCGAAAGCCAAGCCGAATAAATTGCAGAAGAAAAACAGCACCGCCGTCGCTTGGGCACGCATTTCATTCGGAGTGACCAGAGAGACCGCCGTAACACCCACCCCAAAGTACGAATTTAAGAATAAAACAATAAACCAAGCCATTAAGCTCGCTGTTCCTGCATCACCGGATAGAGGCCCCCAAGCCGAGGGTATACCCCAAAGTAAGGCGACAAATAGGATGATTCTAACTGGAGCATCCACCATGCCTTTCTTGATTAAGGCGGAGCAGATCCATCCGCCGATCAGCGCACCCACGCTGCCGGCAATGATGAACACCACGCCAAACTGCCCCCCAGCAACGCTGCGCTCCACACCGTAAACACGGATGAGCATTTCGGGATACCAAGCCATAACACCGTAACCTAAAACCGACATCAGCGACATCGACCCCATGATGCCCAGATAAATCCGCCAATGATTGGCAAAATACCGCCCCACCTCGCGAATGGATGGCACGTCGGCTGCCGCTTGACCATCGGCTTGCGCTGCATTTCTGCGAACGGGCTCGGGCATCAAGCGGATTGCGAGCGCCACCAAAAAGCCCGGCACACCCACGACAATAAACGTGACCTGCCAGGCCTGCATCTCGCCCAAAAAACCCAAATCGATTGGCGCGAATGCTTTGAAAAAATTGTAAATAAAACTACCCAAAATGTAGGCTAAGCCACCACCGAGCGTGATACCCAAACTGTAAATAGCCGTCGCTTTGGGGAGTTTTTCCGGCGTGAAGATATCCGACAAGATAGATACAGCCGGGGGCGACAAAGCAGCCTCGCCCACCCCAACACCGATCCGCGTCAAAAATAAACTCATGAAGCCTTTGGTAAACCCACACAGACAGGTCATTAGCGACCAAAGCCCAACGCCTATCGAGATGATATTGAGGCGTGGGTAGCGGTCCGCCCAGCGCGCAATGGGGAGCCCCAAAGCGATGTAAAACATGGAGAATGCGAAACCGTGCAACAGGCTGTACTGAAAGTCACTGATCTCGAAATCTTGTCGAATGGGCCCGATCAAGACCGACATAATATTGCGATCAATGAAGGAGAGGATGTAGGCGATCAACAATAAAATTAACAGCTTGTTTGCTTGTCGATCCGAGTAGCTAACCGCGCGCATGCCTAAACCCCTGTTGTTATAGTTATCGCTAGTGTGCCACAGCTATGAGCGGTAAAACGAGCTACAAAGGGATCGGTGTGCACTTGGGCCCCGCGGTAACGATCATAAAATATCAGCCACGATTTTGCCTGTATTTTCGTTTTTCACCCAATGAGTCAGACCATCAAAATAGTCTAGTCGCAGCTGTGCAATCTGCTTTGGCTCTGCCAATCGAAGGTTAATCCCCACTCGGTGAAAACCCTGCTCACCCGGATCTATTGCTTTCCAGCAAACCAAACACCCGCAGTGTGCACATCGATGGAACTCTAACCCCTCACCTGGCTGGTAAAAGGCCGTATCCCCAAAGAGCATCACATTTTTGCCCGCATCTCCATACGCCCAAAGTGGAGCGTAACGTCGACACACCGTACAGTTACACTGCAAAGCCGAATCGGGGGTGGTGTTCATGTGCCAACCCGCAGCTCCGCAATGACAAGATCCTTCTAATAACATGATTTCAATCCTTACCTATTCGCTACACCATGATGCCAAACGAAGCTGAATGAATATGAACCAACTTGATTATTCTTTCACAAAAAAGGTCTCGGAGATGCTCTTTCTGATGTTGAGAATAAGAAATCCAATTCACATCCGACGTTGAAGTATGAGTAGCAATAGAGTAGTTTTTACTCAAAATGAGCGAAGCTATGAGTATGAGGCAACCAAAAGTCAGCTCAACAGACAAAAACATGGAATTGATTTTCGTGCCGCAGCCAAGATCTGGAGCGATACAAATCTACTCGAAATCCCTGCTCGAGTATCGGAGGAAACAAGAAGCTTGCTGATCGGCAAGATCGGAATCACCTACTAGACCGCGGTGGTTACGATGCGCGGTCAGAATATCAGGATAATATCCGTGCGTAAGTCCAGAAAAAAGAGATCTTACTTTATGAAAGCCAAAGACTTTGATGCCATCTTCGATGCCAGCGAGACAGATGTCACCGATCTATTGGACTTGTCGCAAGCGCGAAGACCTAACCTCGAATCCAAACGAATCAATATTGATTGTCCGACTTGGATGGTAGACGCGCTCGATCAAGTCGCAGCCAAAGTGGGCGTGACACGGCAATCCGTTATCAAACTTTGGCTGGTCGAGCGCCTCAAACAGGAGCGAGAAAACTAACGATCAGCCGCCTGATTATCCAAGTTGGTGATATCAAAGGCAGGCACATATAGTTGGGGCGTCTTACCGCCATCGACCGGCAAAATAACGCCCGTTATAAACGAGGCATCCTCAGACCCTAAAAAGCAGATCGCTTTGGCCACTTCCTCCGGCCGAGCAGCGCGTTGCATCGGAATGGAATCCGTGATGATTTTCTTCACCTGCTCATTTTTCATGGTGGCGGCATTGAGCCCCGGGGTGTCAACGGCACCCGGCGCGACCACATTCACGCGTACGTTGTAGGGCGCACCTTCCATCGCAGCACACTGACTAAACTGATTCAAGGCGGCTTTAGCAGCGCCATAAGCGCCCGATGCCAAACCCGCGCGTAGGCTACTGACCGAGGATACGTTCACAATCGAGCCGCTACCTTGAGGCATCATGATACGAAAAGCGGCTTGCACCCCGATAAACACGCTGTCGACACCGATGCCAAAATTAGACTTCCAATCCCGCAGTGATTGCTCCACCACCATACCGCCAATAACAGAAGGCGCATTATTCACGAGTAAATCCAAGCGCCCATGTTTGTCGGCAGTGTCGTTTATCATGGCGGCAAACGCGTCTGTATCGCCCACATCCAAACCAAAGGCAGTAAAGCCACCACCCAGCTCTTTCACCTGAGCCTCGAGCTCGTCTAATTTCGGCTTGCGTCGCGCACAGCTCACGACATGCGCGCCCTCCGCCGCGAGCTGTAATACGGTACTTCGCCCTACCCCCATGCTGCCGCCCGTAACAATGGCGACTTTTCCTTCAAACCGTCTTGCTGCCATGCTTGCTCTCTCACTCTCTCGACTAAAATTGAATTTCGGCAGAACCTTTGACATGCACGCCGATAGCGTTCAGCCCCGCAAATTCTATGGAGGCGAGATTGGCGCCACCGTCAAATTCGGTCACCCCCCCTTTCAGCTGCATTGTGTCACCAGGGACATTCGGCGCCATCAGATTAAAACGAAGACGTCGAATGAAGCCCTCACCTGCCCAATCACTCAGATACGTCATTACCAAACCACTGGTGGTCAGAATGTTCATGAAGATATCTGGCATGGCCGCGCCGACAGCAGCGGCCACGTTGTGATGCACTGGAATAAAATCTTGAGTCGCAATCGCACCGCCTACGATCAAACGATGTGTGATGGGAATGTCCCGCGCAGGCAACGCTATACCGACAGCAAGCTGCGAGGGATCAACCGCAGAAATCGGTGCTGGTCTAAATTGACCAAATGGGCCCAATGACGACTCTATTCTTTTTACGTTCGCGGGCTTGCCGTCGCCGGCTCCTTGATCGCCGTCGGATTCAGTCGCCTTGTATTGGAAGTAGGTGATATAGGCTTCAGCAAAAGGCTGATCGTCTGTGGTTGTATACTCGACGCGCTCGGTAACAAAAAATCCTTGGCCGAGCGCCGTGTTTTTTTTGTCCGTTATCTTTACCACCGTGGTGAAATGAACAGGGCGCTCACCGGCTCTCAAGTAGCGTATGAATTGGATGTCATAGCTTACGGCGACGTTGTTGAAGTAACCCATCGCAGTGAGATCATCGAACACCTGATAGGGGCGATCCGAGGTGGAGCCAGGTGCCCACTCGTCATAAAAATTGCGCATAGTCCACATTTGCATCATAGCCAGTGGGGCGGTTTGCTCCGGGCCAGGCTGATGCTGCACCTTGCTCTCGCCCATCACGGAGCACCATTGCCAAATTTGGGTCGCGCTAACGGGATTAAAACTGTGGTACGGGCCGCGTCGCTTACCGGTCAAGGCTTTAATTTTTTCTTCAGATTCCATGCCACACCAAAATTGAATTCAGATTCAACTTTAGTATACGAGCGGAGGAGCGAATCACCAGATAAACCCCATGAACCACCATAGTCAGTTTGAATGAAGAGTCGGGCTCCGGGCTTCTGGCCCAAAAAATGCACGGGAACGGGAGCGCTAGCCAACTTTTTAAGTCGCCGCCGTTGTATCAGCCACTCACGCTGATACTCTAGCGCAATCCAATCGACCAAATAGAGACTACTCGTGCCAGATCCATTTGAGCGGATAAACCAAAGCTTCCAGTCGCAAACCTTCATGCGGACACTCGGGGCTAAACTCGTATCTGCAGAGATTGGTTGCGTAACCATCGAGCTACCCTTCTCAGAAAACCTATGCCAACAGCAGGGCTTTCTGCACGCGGGAGTCGTGGCAACACTGGCCGACAATGTCTGCGGCTATGCGGCGCTCACTGAAGCGCCTTATGGCACTGATGTTGTAACAGCAGAATTCAAGATTAACTTTTTGCGGCCAGCGATAGGCGAAAAGCTTGTTGCCTCAGGCCAAGTTATCAACGCGGGTAAGCGTTTATCCGTTTGTCGAGGGGAGGTCAGAGCCTACACTGGAGAAACACACAAAGTCGTAGCGGTCGTTCAAGCCACCGTTGCCAACGTCTGACTCAAAGGCTGGATTGGACTCCGACCCTTTCGCACCCCACCGAGCAAGACTAAAAGAAAGCCGCCGACTCAGAACCAATCTTATCGGCCTACGCTCAAACGAAGGAGGCGGAGTGCACTCCGACGCCTTCGCAACCATCCCCTTATAACCGCGCTCTACTGTATCGCTGCTTGATTTGCTCTGCAGCAAGTCGCCCTGAAGAAGCCGCCGATTCGGTGCCAATTTTACCGCGCTCAGCGTTGCCATCTCCCACCATGTAAAGACCACGTATGGGCGTATTGACTGGCATCGAGCGCCCCACAGCGCGACGTCCCGCTGGGTACTTACCACTGAATTTCGCCTTCACCAGAATTTCGGCCTCATCCTTGAAGCCTGGGAAATTGAGCTCGAGCTCATCGATCGTGCGTTTGAGCTCTTCTTCCAGATTCGCGTCTTCAAAGTTTTCCGGAGCGCCGTAAGCTGTGTGCACGTATTTACCCTCGGGCGAATACTCCCCAGGCGAGATCAGGGATGGAATCTCAAGATAAATCAGATTGCGATTGTTGCTAAACACCATACACCCATCAAAATCGGGCACCAGCGGCCTATCCATGACGAAGCAGACATGGTAAATGGGCACTGGGGTGGCATGTTCATGCAACTTTTCTACGTAGCTTCGTTCAAACTTACTCTCACCGCCGCAGAGCTCTACTGTGGCATCTGGACCCAAATTTGATACGACAATATCGGCTTCGATAACCTCGTCTTCGCCCGCTTCGTTTTTAACGCGAACACCCTTGATCCGACCGTCCTCTTCCACAATGGACTTACACCCGACATGGCAGCGAACCCGCCCACCCTTGCGCTCAATTCCAGCCACCAAATCGGACACCAGCGAGAGGTTGCCTTTTCTAGCCAGGCCAAACCGCGTTCCCTTACTGCTGTGTTTCAGAAATAGAAAGAAGTCATAGGCGCTCAGCTCATGTGTGCGCACCCCCATCAGGGCGGAACAATAGCCATCGAACAACTGTTTTACGCCTTCATTATCAGTGTACTGATCAAACCATTCACGCAGGGTGATCGTTTCCAGAGGGAGCCATTCCGTCAAAGCCGTTTTAATATGGCCGAGCAGGGCTCTCGCAGCATTCGAATCCTGCATAGCGAACTCCACCATGCCGGCCAAGCCGCCACCGCCGGGTGGTAAATCGTAATCGCCATGTGGCATTCGATAGCGCATGCGCCCAGTGACATCGATCATATCCATTTCGAGCCCGAGCGCATCGAAGGCCTGGCGGATCGCACTCGAAGGCCCCATGGGTACCATCATTGCTCCTGTTGTAACTAGGTAGCCGTCGCGATCTCTGTGTGAGCACCGCCCACCGGGATAAGGTGATTTTTCGATTAGCGTGACATCAAATCCATCGGCAACCAGATAGGCGGCTGAGCAAAGCCCACCCAAACCTGCGCCGATTACCACCACCTTCGGTGAACTGCTCATTTTCATGCCCTTTCGTTATTACTGTAACAGCCGGATTATTCTTTTACGGTCTGGCTCACTCTCTTACAGCCGAATTATTGCATAAATAGACTAAAAAGATAGAACGAAAGCGCACCCGAGCTCAGGTGGCTAAAACCGGTGGTCGGTGGTCGGTGGTCGGTGGTCGGTGGTCGGTGGTCGGAAATCAGTATTCGCCACTCTGGTAGAAGACAAAACCACCCCCACCGCCACACACCACCGAGCATAGTTAGCCAGCCGCGCTATTGGAGTCGCACTAATCAAGTGCCCCACTTTACATCCGGCGCGCAAACAAAAAAGGGGCGGAGTGTATTCCGACCCTTTTGTCCTGCAATCCGCTTAGGCTTTGGGCATTGCGGTCTTACGAAGGTATGGCAATACCACATCGATGTCGCCGAACCGCTCTCGCGCTTGCTCGTCATTCAGCGACAAGGCAACGATCACATCTTCGCCCACATCCCAGTTCGCTGGCGTCGCGATGGGCACGCCGTAGGTTGCTTGAAGAGCATCCAGTGCTCTCAACACCTCGGCAAAGTTACGCCCCACTGACATCGGGTAGGTCATGGACAGCTGCAGTTTCTTATCGGGGCTGAAGATAAACACAACGCGAACGCTCGCTGAATCGGCTGCCGTTCGTCCATCAGGCAAGTACGCGTCTGCAGGCAACATGTCTAGCGCTTTGGCAACGGCTAGATCCTCGTCACCGATAATCGGAAAATTCGCGGGTGCCTTCGCATAAGTTTCAATATCCGCTTTCCAACCTTTGTGCTCTTCAACCGAATCTACTGAAAGACCAATAACTTTCGTATTGCGACGCTCCCATTCTTCAGCGAGCTGAGCCACCGCACCGAACTCGGTCGTACACACGGGTGTGTAGTCTTTCGGATGAGAGAACAGGATCGTCCAAGAATCTCCGATAAAATCGTGCAGTTTGAAATTGCCGTGGTCGGTGACTAAGTCCAAGTTCGGAACCACATCGTTAATTCTTAAAGCCATAATCTCTTCCTCTTGTGTTGGTTTCTGTCTGTTGACGAGATTTATATTAAGAAAATCTAATTTAAATGTGGAACGGTAAATAGCGATCACTTTGATCGGAAAAATAGATACCAAGGAGTCACCTTAATCGTTTATTGCGAACAAACGATTACATAGCGGGAATGCTTTATTGAGGTTGGTTTGATAACACCGAAGGCTGGCTATTGAGGACGCTTTAATGACAAATAGAAGTTTTGCCATTACGGGCCGTTTAATTACAACCCGAAGGCGGGCTATTGATGGTGATGTGACGACATCGGAGGCGGCCTATTGGGTGCAGTCAGCTGTCGTCGCCGTGCCTGTCTGATAAATGGGCCGGAGTGCAAATCTGACGAAGCGGTGAAAGTGCACTCCGCCCCTTCGTCACGCCCTCTAGCCCAAACACAACAATTCCAGTTTCCTCACCCAACTGCACCATTTTCCCTAAGCCTTATAAGCTCTGAGTCCGAGTAGCCGAAGGAGCGCAACACAGAATCGGTGTGTTCCCCATGCGTGGGGGCACCACTCGCGGGCGACAACCGCTCACCGCCAAATTTCGGCGGCGACAGCACCCGCCGAAGCTCACCCACCACGGGGTGTTCATATGTATCGAGCGTACCGCAGGCAAGCACCTGCTCCTGCGCGATCACCTCATCCCGAGACAAGCACTTAGCACATGGCACATCTGCGGCGCGCAAAAGTCGTACAAGCTCATCCGCCGTGTGAACACAACAGGCCTCGCGCACCGCTTCACGAAACGCCAAGATATTCTTGAGCTGTTTCTGATACGTATCGAAGCGATCGTCCTCGAGTAAATAAGACATCCCAATCGCGTTCAAAAAACGCGCCTGGGTCTCAAAATTGCCGCACGATATCGTCAATGCGCCGTCGGATGCAGGCCAAGGCGCATACATAAAGTCCACCAAAAGCGGGCCTCGCTCGTGATCCTCTGACAGCAAGGTGTGGTTTTGAAAGCCATCTAAGAACATAAAAAACAGACTGGAATCTAGCATCGATAAATCAATGTGCTGTCCCTCGCCCGTTCGCTCCCGCATGAATAGTGCGCTCGTGATGGCTTGGCAAGCGGTGTAACCGGTGATCTTGTCGCACATGAGCGTCTTCATAAATACCGGTTCACCCTCACGCCCCTGGGTAGCGGCAATACCCGCGTGCGCTTGGATCATTGGGTCATAAGCTGCTGCGCCCGAAAGCGGCCCTTCCGTTCCGAATCCTGAAATAGCACAGTAGATCAATCGAGGGTTTAAGGCCCTGAGCGATTCACTACCCAAGTTCAGCTTGTCCATCACCCCCGGTCGAAAATTGTGTACTAGAACATCCACCTCCGACATCAGCCTTCGGATGACGTCTTGCCCCTCTTCGGTTTGCAGATCCAAGCGCAGGGATTCTTTGCCTCTATTACAATTGGCAAAGAGCGCCGAAATGTCCCCTTTACGCGCGCCCAAATAACGCATCGGATCACCCATCCCGATGGGCTCTACTTTAATCACACGAGCACCTTGCTCCGCCATCATCATGGACGCCAGTGAGGCCGTAATCATGGTTGAAAACTCAAGTACCGTTATCGATTCAAGTGGCTTCATTTGATGGTCTCTCTTCTTATTCTTCCGCAATTTCGACGCAGAACCACGTCTCGTTCTAAATAAAACGTTACCACGCTGACATTGAAAAGCCGAGCCAGTAAACTGCCACGATAGTTAATCATCGGGAATCGGGGTATGCATCAGCCGTCTCTATCAGAGCTTAGAACTCAATTCGCGCAGATCGAGGGTGTTCACTTCACAGAGCGAACCTCAGGCTTACCTGAGATCCATATTGAGAATCGCTTTTGTGAGGCCGTCGTCTCACTCCAAGGCGGCCAAGTACTCAGCTACACTCAAAAAGCCGATGGCCGTGATTTACTGTTCTGTTCAAAAAAAGCCTACTTCGAAAACGGGAAAGGAATCAAAGGCGGTGCACCCATTTGCTGGCCTTGGTTTGGCGAGCACCCAGATGGTCTGGGAGCGCACGGTTTTGCGCGCAAAACGCTGTGGCAGGCGGATCAAATCACGACCGATGATTGCGGCGTTACCGAGGTCACTTTGAGTACGTGCACAACACCCGAAACCGAGCAGTATTGGCCCTATCAAGCCAAGCTAAGCACCACGATTCGCCTTGGCAAGTGGCTTTCAATCAGCCTGTGCACAACCAATTTGGGGCCTGAGCCACTGCCACTTACGCAGGCCATCCACACCTACTTTCAGGTGGCTGATATCAAGGCAGTCAAGGTCTCAGGACTCGAGTCGCACGCATACTACGACAAGGTTCAAGACTTCGCGCTAACACCCGCCAGCAAGCGCGAGATCACGTTTGCGGGCGAACTCGACCGCATCTACCAAGGTACGGCTCAGCCCATCACCATTCTCGACCAAAGCCTTAAACGTAAGATTGCCATCACCAGCGAGAGCAGCGATAGCACCATTGTGTGGAACCCATGGGTCGAGAAATCCATTGCGATGGCGGATTTTGGCGACGACGAGTTCCACCACATGCTGTGCGTTGAGACTGCCAATGCCGCAGACGATGCGCGCCAAATTGAACCCGGCGCGAGTCATACTTTGGCGGTGAATTATCGGCTTGAGGCGCTATGAACTCAGGAGCGCGAATGATGTTTGGAACGAACGCAAAGGAGATTTGGACTCTGATTGAACCTACTGAGTATGCAAGTCATATTAACGCCACTAGAATCTGGCAATCGCGAGATAAAAAGTAAAGTAGACGTTTCTCTCAAAGTACACCAGCGGGCTAGCCCAACATGAAAATTCTATACATTTGTACCCACAACCGCTGCCGTAGCATCCTCTCAGAGGCAATCACCAATCAACGCGCGGCAGGTGTGCTAGAGGCCCGAAGCGCCGGAAGCCAACCGGCAGGAGAAGTTCATCCTCTTTCTCTGCACTATCTCAAGGAGTCAGGCTACGACACCACCGGATTAAAAAGCGAGTCATGGGAAGACTTTGATCAGTTTAAACCCGATGTCGTCATTACCGTATGTGACTCGGCCGCGGGTGAAGCATGCCCCCTCTGGATGGGTAAAACGATGAAGCTGCATTGGGGGCTAGAGGATCCGTCTAAGCTTGAAGGCACGGAATCTGAGCAGGCAGAGGCCTTTCAGAAAACCATCGGTCTTATCGAGGCTCGTGTAGAACAACTCAAAACCATAGCAAAGCGGCCGAGTACTGACTGGCAAACGGAGCTTGTGGCTCTCGTACAAAGCGACTATTGCGAATCCAAGTAAACGCCACCTATTTCTAAGGAAGCACTTTCATGGGTCTATTCGAACGTTATTTATCCGCCTGGGTTGCAGCGTGCATTGCGGCTGGCGTCATTTTAGGCAACACCGTGCCCGCACTATTCACCGCGGTCGCCGCATTAGAATACGCACACGTCAACTTGGTCGTTGCGGTTCTAATCTGGGCCATGATCTACCCCATGATGATTCAGGTCGATTTCGCGGCGATTACAGACGTCGGTAAAAAACCCAAAGGTCTGGCGCTGACGCTAACGATCAATTGGTTGATCAAGCCATTCAGCATGGCCCTGCTCGGTTGGCTGTTTTTCAAAATCCTATTTGCCGGTTGGGTCGACCCGCAATCGGCATCCGAATACATTGCCGGCATGATTTTATTGGGCGTCGCGCCTTGCACCGCGATGGTGTTCGTGTGGAGCCAACTCACCAAGGGCGACCCGAACTACACCTTAGTGCAAGTGTCGGTAAACGACATTATCATGATCTTTGCCTTCGCACCCTTAACGGCTCTGCTGCTCGGCATTAGTGACATCCAAGTACCGTGGGAGACGCTGATCTTCTCTGTAGTATTGTATGTCGTTTTACCTTTAGCGGCGGGCTACCTGACTCGACGCGCCCTAATGCGAAAAGGCGAGCA
>Ga0181565_10003276_pt1 | contig 12416 bp, 13 predicted proteins | sample 101ome_16_FD_129661 | JGI IMG/M metagenome (GOLD analysis project Ga0181565, IMG submission 129661) | Coastal salt marsh microbial communities from the Groves Creek Marsh, Skidaway Island, Georgia - 101401AT metaG (megahit assembly) | ecosystem: Environmental > Aquatic > Marine > Intertidal...
GCTATGGTGCGCGGATATGGGCCCTGCGGCGGCACAAGCTGCAGAATGGGTTGTCCGGATTGACGTGGACGATCGCAGTGAAACCAACATTGACCTCGCCGCACGCGCGGCGTTGGAAAGCGCGTTGCTCAGCCGCTCGGGAGATCGCCGCCTGCTGGAACATCCTACCGTTGCAGCGGCTCTGGCTGCAGCGCGCACGCAACTCTCGCTGTACCAGTTCGAACGGGTCGACAACAGAAATCGGTTTGTGGCGCACATCGATAAAATCGCGCTCGATCAACTGATTCGCTCCGCCGACGGAACGGTGTGGGCTGATGATCGTCCACCGGTGCTCCTTTGGCTGGTGGTTGATGACGTCGAAGGACGCCGCTTTGGTAATGGCTCCAGCGAAGAGATGATCTGGCAGGCACTGGAGTCTGGGTTCGATGCATTGGGCGTCAATCTGCGCCGTCCACTCTATGATTTGCCCGATGCCTTACTGGTCTCTCCCGAGACCTTATGGCAGCGAGATTTTGGACCCGTCATTGAAGCGTCCGCCCGCTATGGCATTGACCACTTATTGCTCGGACGGCTCGTGCCACTGAGCGGCGGTCGCTTCATTGCCGAGTGGATTTACCGCGACGCCTCGATTGAACGCTCGACTTCCCTGCAGGCTCCGACGGTGGCAGCAGCGATTGAGCCCGGCTTAGAGCTGGCGATGGCGGAGATGCGCCAGCAATTCGCGGTATCGCTGTCCAACGCGGCGGCGTCTGCCTCGTTACAAATTCGCATCGGCAATGTTGTGAGCTTGGCGGACTATGAGGCGGTGACCGCCGCTATTGGGCGGATTCAAACGCTTGAGCGGGTTCGCCCGCTCGCGGTAGATGGCGATGTACTCACTCTCGAGCTCTTCGGAATTGGCGATTTGCAGACGCTGGCGCGCCTGACTGCGGGTAACAAAAATTTAAGGTGGGTCAGTGACGCTGATGGCCGTGACGACACCGTGACGCTGCTCTGGCAGGATTTGTGAATTCCGCGTGAGTATCTCCAGACGATGATCTCTCAGGCCCCACAGATCCCGCTGCCGATCCGGCGGGAAGACTTCGCCACCTGGGCTAACTGGTTGCGTCGACCCGAAACCGACGCGATGGAGCAGTGGCTATCGGGAAGCGCTGACAAGATCCAGAGTGCTTTTTTGTGCGGGGGTGGGGGCGTAGGTAAAAGCCACGCACTGCAAGCCTGCTGCGAGGCGCTGAATCAGGAAGCGCGCTATATCCCGCTCAATGACTTACGAGTATTCCCCCCCGATCAGGTGTTGGCGGGGATCGAGGGAACACCGCTGGTAGCGATCGATGATGTCGATGCCGTGGAATCCGAGCCTGTATGGCATGAGGGATTGTTCGCAGCGTTTAATCGATGTCAGGAAGCCGGCGTCTGCTTGTTGATGAGCGCGCAACGCGCTCCCAAACATTTGGCGCAACTGTTACCGGATCTTCAATCTCGTCTCAGCAGCCTGCCGGTTTTCCAGTTGCCGCGATTCTCCGAGGAGCACATCGCAGCGCTATTGCGGCTTCGGGCCGGGGCGGCGGGAATGCACCTCAATGATGAGGTGGTGCATTACGTAATGTTGCGCCTCGCCCGAAACCCGCGCGCGGTGATCACCTTTGTGGAGCAGCTCGATCAGCTGAGTTTGGCCGCGAGTCGCGCGGTCACGATTCCGTTCGTCAGGGATTCCGGATTGCTTAATCGGGCGGAAGCTGAGTAGCGTATTCCCCGGGCGCCAGTTCGAGGTATTTCCGCAGCCAATGCACAGCCAGATACAGCGGAATCGTATCCAGCAGCGCGCAGATAGCTTTGAAGGCATAGTTGCTGCCAACCAGAGTGAGCAAGGTTGCAACGGCCATTTCGCCCGCAATAAAAGCCGCGCCGAATGTCACGGTAATCACCATTACGGAGTCCACCAACTGACTCAGTAGCGTGCTGAAGTTGTTCCGCAGCCACAGGTGCTTGCCTCGGGTGAGCTTTTTCCAGAAGTGGTAAAGCTGCACGTCGCAGTACTGGGCGGCAATGTAAGCCATCATCGACGCGAACACCGCGCCGGAGGTCGTCGCGTAAATCAATTGGAACAGGCCGATTTCAGTATCGACCACCGCGCCGTTGGGAAGCGCCACGGGCGCCGCCAGTTGCAGCGTTTGCCAAGGCGGCATGACCTCTGCGGGGACTGAGGGCGCCATCGCTCCGATGGTCAGGACGCCTAGAATGAGAAAATTGATTCCCAGCCCCACGCTTACCAAAAAGTTTGCGCGCCCGCGGCCATAGAGTTCGCTGATTAGATCAGTGCAAAGGAAGGTCAGGGGGTAGGGTAATACCCCCACTGCCAGGGCCAGCGGGCCTAGCTGAATAAAACGCGTAATGCCGACCACATTGAGCAGGGTCATGGCAGATAGAAAAATCCCCGCAAGCACCAGAAACGTGCGTTCTCGCCGCTCAGTAACGATGGTGGATACCCGGGTCAATTCAGTGCTCCAACTGGCCGAGGTTGGCATGCATTACCGAGCCGTTAATGGCGGGATGGTGATGCGCCCAGACAATGAGATCTGCAATTTCACTCGGTTGCACAAGTCGGCCGAAGCTGTTCATGCCGCCCAGGCTTTCCAGCACAGCCTCATCGTTACCGACATGCTGCCTGAGCATCGACGTGTCGGTGAAGCCCGGGCATATCAGTGCGGTGTGGATACCACGTCCCATCAGATCCTGACACGTTGCGCGCATCATGCCGAGCTGCGCGTGTTTACTCACGATGTAGCTATAGGCTCCGGCGACGGCCTTTTCGGACAGCGTAGAGCCCACGTACAGCACGCTGGATCCGCGGCCAAGCTCGGGCAGTAGCCTCCGATTCAAGGTGTTAATCCCCATCACGTTGACCGATAACGCGCGCAACAAATCTTCATCTTCGGTCGTGTCGCAACGGTCTTTGAGCATGAGTGAGGCGTTGTGGACCAGGCATACGGGGGCGCCCGCATGAAGGGACAGCCGCTCGAGCAGGCTAGCGCTGGCTTGGTTGAGAGAGTTGGCATCTGCAAGATCGGTGGTCAGATTCTGGACACCCTCAACCGGGCAGTCCCGGCGCGATAGATTGATGACAGTGAAGCCCCGGCCAACGAACTGCTCCGCCGCCGCCGCGCCAATCCCGGAGCTTGCGCCGGTCAGAATGGCTAGTGGGTTCATGTTTGCTCCTGAGGCTGTGGCATTGGCAAAGGGTACTTCAGGGCTCCGCTGTGGTCACGGGGAGCTTTGCTCGTGCAGAGGGCGGAAGCCGGCTCTTGCCGAACGCAGCCGCATCACACACCATACCCTGTACGCGCCAGTGGCGCCCCACGATCACTCCGGATACCACCCATGACCGAGCTGGCAACCCTGCATATCGACAAGCAGGCACATAAATTCTCCGCTGCCCACTTCACCATATTCTCTGCGAGCGAGCGGGAAAGATTACATGGCCACAACTACGGTGTATCAGCGCGGATTGTTGCAGCAATGGGAGACAATGGGTTTTCAGCCGATTACAACGTCTATAAGCGCTGTCTGCAAAAAATCTGTGATGCGCACGATGAATACCTGCTGCTGCCGGGAAAATCACCCTACCTGTCGGTCGAAGAGCACGACGGTGAGTATCACGCGAGCTTCGCGGGTAAAACCCTGCGGTTTCCCGTCGAGGAGACGTTGGTGCTTCCGATTACCAACGTGACCGTTGAGGCGCTGGCCCATTATTTGCTGGATTGCGTCATCTCCGAGGAAGGGCTGGGCGAGCTGGTCGAGTTGGAGATATTTGTTTCCTCTGGCGCCGGACAAGCCAGCTCAGCCTGCTGGCGCGCGGCTTAAACGCGGGTTCCCAGCCCCGATGATAAAAAAAGTGATCCCATGGGGAACTATCCCCGAAACCCCCTGTCATAGAGACAGTTGTTGAGATGGTGGTGTCTACGGGGGCACTGCAAGGGAAACGTCTGAGCAGCAAGAGTCTAATTGATGTGACTCTCCCCGTTTTGAGTGGCTCCTTCATTGCCGGCTGGCTTCCAGCCGGCTTTTTTTTGCGCTGCATCGGGCGGGTTTTGCCAAGGCGGGGTTTGCTCGCGCGACCGTAAACATTGAGTCGGTCGGGTGAGCAGCATCCATCCTGATGGATTCATTCATGGGCTCAATTCACACCTGAGTGCTCAGGACGAATAGATAATGGCGCAGGCCTCAGCGGCGGCTTTCCCAGAGCGAGAGTAAACCCTCACGAGTCTGTGGTCCGACGAGAGTATCGGTAACGTGGCCCTGCGGGTCGACGAGGAGCGTGGTTGGCAGTACGCGCGGCCGGGGCACCCCTAGGGCAGGTCCCGGGTCAGTCTCTAGTTGCCCAAAGGCAATACCCAGCGTCGCCGCTTGAGTCCGCAGCTGCTCACCGGTGACGCCGTCATAATTGATCGCGAGTACGACTAGCGGCGTTTCTCGATCCAGCGCATTGAGCTCGGGGATTTCCTCGCGGCAAGGGGTGCACCAGATCGCCCAGTAATTGACGACGCGCCACTGGCCTGCGGCGGGCAGGGCGGCGTCATCCACCGAGCAGCTGGCGATGCTCAGTATCAGAGCACATAGCGCCCAAGACCCTTGGCGCTGCATATCAAGCCTTCGCCGCGAACAAATCTGCCAACGAGGTCGCCAGCAGCGAGGCTTCTTGATCGCGACTGCTCTGTAAGAGCTGCGAGGCAGATTGCTGCCAGGGGAGTGACAGGCCGTTGAGGTGATAATCGGGCTCCGCGCGCAAAATATCGGCCAGATCGGCGAGGCTGAGATCATGCAGGTCGCGACTGAGCAAATAGTGGCCACGATCTAGTCGCTTGACCACTTGCGCCGTGGTCAGCGTATCGCGGATGCCGCGCCAGCTATCGGCGTCGATGCCGCCGTGGAGCAAGTCGTTGGCACCGAGGATTTCGAGTTCCGAGAGGCCGCGTCCATGTTGCTGGGCGCGCCAGAGCAAATAGAGGATATCGAGTGCCTTCATCATCTTGGGCGTTTGAGCCTGCTCGGTAGTTTGATATGCCGACAGGCTGTGAGCGAGCAGTGCGCCCAGTAAAACGATAATCCAGGTCACGTAGATCCACATTAAGAAAAGCGGCACCACTGCGAATGCGCCGTACACGAGGCTGTAGCTAGACTTCGCCATAATCGCGGTAAACAGTTTGCGGGCGATGGTAAAGGTTACGGCGGCAAACACGCCGCCAACGAGCGCGTGGCGAAAGGGGACCTGGCAATTGGGGACAACGGCATACAGACAGGTCAGGCCGATCGTGCTGATCGCAAACGGCAGTAATCCGATCAGTAAGGGTCCCAGGCCAAAAGCATGCAGCCCGCCCCAGTCGTGGGTGGCTGCGAACAGGTAGGCTCTCACACCCAATCCGAGGCCGATGGCCGCAGGGCCCAGGCTCAGTACCGCCCAATACAGCAGGAAGCTCTGTAGCGGTTTGCGGCTCGCGCGATTGCGCCAGATGTCGTTGAGTGCTTTTTCGACGTTGCGCAACATCAGGATTGAGGTCACCAGCAGAATGGCGACGCCAAACGCCGTCAGCGAGCGGGTCTGTGAGATGAAGTCAGAGAGGTAATCGACGACCTGGGTAGAACTGTCCGGGAGCAGGAACTGCAGTAGAAACGAACTGAGCCGCCCCTCGATATCGCCCGCGGCGGGCAACGCCGAGGCAATAGACAGCGTCACGGTGAGCAGTGGCACCAACGCAAATAGCGTGACGAAGGTGAGCGCTGCCGCGTTGGCATTCAGGCGATCGTCGATAACCCGGGTCAGTAAATATCGTAATCGGGTTGCCACATCGTGGGCTGTCGGATGCGTTACCATGGGTCTTCCAAGCGCGGCATGGCGTGTAACTTTACCTCGCGGCCCAGCGCGGCGTCGAGCGATGAGCGATGAGCATTCAATGAGTGAAGAGCCGTACATTCTGGTGGTGTACTACAGTCGAAATGGCGCGACGGCGCAGATGGCGAGGCAGGTAGCGCGGGGTATCGAGCGGGTTGCAGGTATCGAAGCGCGGCTGAGGACAGTGTCAGCTTCTGCCGAACCAGTGGCTGAACGCGAGGACGCGCCTCTCACCGCCTCTCAGGAGGATCTCAGACACTGCGCCGGACTGATTCTGGGTAGCCCCAGCTATTTCGGCAGCATGGCCGCACCAATGAAGCAGTTTCTGGACGAGAGCAGCGCGCTGTGGCTGCAGGGTGCGCTGATTGATCGCCCCGCCGGTGTGTTCACCTCCGCCAGCTCGCTCCACGGTGGGCAAGAGGCGATGCTGTTGAGCATGATGGTGCCGCTGATCCATCACGGAATGGTCATGGTTGGGGTGCCCTATTCGGTACCCGGCTTGCGAGCCACCGAGGCGGGTGGTACCCCCTATGGTGCGAGCCACTGGTCTACCGACGCGGGCGATCGTCCTCTGGATGCCAATGAATCTGCCATTTGCCAGGCGCTGGGCAAGCGAGTTGCCGAGTGGGCACTCAGAGCGCGCGCCGCGGGGTGATAGCGGGATGAAAACGGCTCAGACAGAGAGAGGCCCGCTGACCCGGATATTGTGGTGGGTAATGTGGCTGAGTTGGGCGGGTTTCGTTGTGCAGCAGGGCGCAGATGTAGAGCGCTTCTCCGGCACCTGGATGCTCATGGGGCTGCGTTGCTTTCCACTGGTGTTTTTCATCTGGGCGGTTTTCAGAGACAACCTGAGAGCGCTGATTTGGTACGAACTCATTCTGCTCTTTTATTTTATCTCTGCGGTCGAGGCGACGTTTGCGTATCAGGCCGATCGCCTTTCAGTCGCAGGCTTGAGCTTGGTGGTAATCCAGTTCGTCAGCTGTATGTTGTATATCCGCTATCGAGGGCGCGAGCGGCGCCGGGTGGCTTAAGTGCGGGCATGCTGTCTGCGGTGGCTTTAGACAAGGAGGTTTGATCGATGACGCGTTTCTTCAAAGCCGTGTGGCGAGTACTCAGTGGCATCAGCCGCGCTATTTCGGTGCTAGTACCATTGTTTTTTCTCGGTGTTTTTCTGCTGGCGTTCGGGCTGGGAGTGAGTGAGTCGACGCCTGAGCCTCTGCCCGAGAAAGCAGCGTTGCTCATTGCCCCCTCCGGTGTGCTGGTAGAGGACACAGCGCCAGTGGATGCCTTCACTACGTTATTCAGTCAGGACGATACACAGTCGATTGTCCTGCATGATCTCGTGCGCGCGATCGAGTGGGCGGCCACTGATGATCGCATTACCGCGCTGGTGCTGAACCTCGAAAATCTGGCCGGACCCTCGACCAGTCAGACACTGGAAATCAGCGAAGCGATTGCGACGTTCAAGGCGGCGGAGAAGCCGGTCATCGCCGTCGGCGATTACTTTACGCAGGCGCAATATCTCGTCGCCGCACAGGCGGATCAGGTGCTACTGCATCCCGAGGGAGGCATGTTTTTAGAGGGCTTTTCGGTCTATCGCGCTTACCTGCGCAGCTTTCTCGAAAAAGTGCGGGTCACCATGCATGTCTTTCGGGTCGGCGAGAATAAATCGGCGGTTGAGCCTTACCTGCGCGACGATATGTCCGCAACGGAGCAGGCGGTTGTCTCGCGCTGGCTAAACGGACTCTGGTCTGCCTATACGGACTTGGCGGAATCTGGCCGAGGATTGCCCGAGGGTGCGGTCGATCAGTTTGTGAGCGCTTTCTCGGATCAGCTCGCAGCGTCGGGCAATGATCTGGCCGAAACCATGATCGCTGGCGGTTGGGTCGATGCCCTCGCCGACACGGAGGCGATGGAGGCAGCGTTAATCGAGTGGGTCGGTGTGACCGATGACGAGGGTGAAGCGCAAATGATTGATTTTGGGCGCTACCTGGACGACGCAAAAGCGCAGCGACAAATGGCCGAGGAGGGGCTGCCGCTCATCGCGATTGTGCCAGTAGAGGGAACGCTGGTGCCCGGGGAAAGTGAGGAAGGCATGGCGGGTAGCGATACCATCGTGGGGTATATCGAGAGTGCGCTAGAGGCTGAAGACCTCGCCGCGCTCGTGTTGCGAGTCAATTCCCCCGGCGGGAGCGTGTTTGCCTCGGATGTGATTCGCCGCAAGCTAGCGGAGGTTCGTGACGCGGGTATTCCCGTGGTTGTTTCCATGGGCACGGTCGCGGCCTCTGGGGGTTATTGGATCGCCGCAGAGGCGGACGAAATCTGGGCCTTGCCGACCACGTTGACGGGCAGCATCGGCGCTTTTTCTGCGTTCCCGACCATCGAGGGGATCTACGATTACATTGGCATCACGGTTGACGGTACGGGTACCACGCCGCTTGCGGATTCGGTGAGTTTCAGCCGGGGTGTGACGCCCGAGATGTCGAAGATTCTGCAAGCGCTCGCCAATGGTGCTTATGATGATTTTGTCGAGTTAGTGGCAGCGGGACGTGAGATGACGCCCGAGGCTGTCCGGGAGATCGCAGAGGGAATTGTGTGGATCGGGAAGGACGCCGCTGACATCGGTTTGGTGGATTCGCTCGGCTCTCTCGATCAAGCGATCTCGGCGGCGGCGTCTCTGGCCGGCGTGGACGCGTGGCGGACCGGCCGTACCCGTGTTCCGCCGTCCTTTGAAAGCATCTTGCTCGAGGAACTCTCACGGTCGCTTAACGCAAAGGTATTGCCGCGAGGGGGGTGGTTTGAATCTCTTGTCGCCTCGTTCAGGCCTGTGGTTCAAGGGTTGTCGGCGTTGCGCGACCCATTGAACTTATACGCGCACTGTCTCACGTGTGCCGCGGTGCCCTGAAGTGGTGCTGGACTTCTCTGATGAGGTCGCCGCTGCGCAGCCCGCGGCGACGTCGATCATCGTGCGCGAGTCTGTGTCGGGCCCTGAAGTGCTCTTATTGAGACGCAGTGAGGCGCTGCGACACATGCCCGGGCTGTGGGTCTTCCCGGGCGGCAAGGTCGAGCCCGACGATCCGGGCGACAGTGCATTGGAGCGAGCGCGAACAGCGGCAGCAAGGGAACTTGCAGAGGAGGCCGGTGTGGCCGTGGATGCGGCGGCATTGCAGACATTTTCACATTGGCTCACGCCGTTAGTGGTGAAGCGTCGGTTCTCAACCTGGTTTTTTCTGGCAGAAGTGCCGCCCGGCACACCCGTGGAGGTCGATGGGCAGGAAATGACCGAGTATCAGTGGAGTCAGCCAGGACTGGCGATTCAGGCCCATCAGCGGGGCGAACTTGCGCTGACGCCACCGACATTGGTCTCGCTGTACGATATTGCCTCTCTGGCGTCTGCGTCAGATTTATCGGGTGCGGTGACCGCGCGAGAGGCGCCGCAATTTTTCCCCAATGTGGTGCGCCAAGCGGAGCAAATGGTATTTCTTTACCACGGTGATATTGCCTATGAGAGCGGCGACCTGACTCTGCAGGGTCCGTTGCATCGCACAACCGCGGATAGCGGCGGCATTTTCAGCTATCAGCCACTGTCCACGGACGGCGCGCTCTGAGGCTAATCAATGCTGGCCCATCTGGGTTCAGATAAACCACTTGCCGCCGGGAATGCGCAGCAGGGTTTCGCGAACGGTCTCATCGTATAGGGGTTTGATGGGTCGCAGGCTGCCCGCCGCCTGACGCCGTGAGATCATCGTGACCGGGAATAAATAAATATCGGTGTCTCGGTACCGGAGCGCTCTGGAACGCCCTTTTGGGTCGCGATAAACAACCCAGTCCATGTCGAGCCTCTGGCTGAATAAATCGCCGAGCACAATCCCCAGCGCCTGCTGTGTGAGGGTGTCGTCGGCCTGGATTAAGCGATCATCGATAATGCGCTGCAGGGTGTCGATATCGCGATCGGCATTGCCGGTGAGATTGCGCCCCAGCCGATTAGCGAGCTGCTCAACCCGGGCCCTCTGCTCGGCCATGAATTGTTTATCGATGTTGGTCAGTGGCTCGATTTGTCGCTCGAAATCGGGACTTTGGGCGGAAGCACTGAGCGACCAGATGATCGAGGCCCACAAACACCAAAGGACTCCGAATGCAACCGGCATACGGATGGGTCGAGCAACATTGAACAGTTGTGAAAGTCGGTCTGACATGGATAATTGCGGCATCGTATCGGCGGCCCCCGCCGCACTGGCCCCCTCCCGGAGTAAATCGATGATAACCGGAAGCATCGTCGCGTTGGTAACACCCATGCAGCCCGACGGCAGTATTGACTGGCCGGCGCTGGCGCGGCTCATCGAGTATCACATTGAGTCCGGCACGGCGGCACTGGGGGTGGTGGGGACCACCGGTGAGAGCCCCACTTTAACGGTGCCTGAACACTGCGAAGTGATTCGGTTTGCAGTGGAGCAGGCGGGCGGGCGCATTCCGGTCATCGCCGGGACGGGTGGCAACTCGACTCATGAGGCGATTGAGCTCACTGTCTCGGCGGCAGAAGCAGGCGCCGACTATTCATTGTCAGTAACGCCGTACTACAACAAGCCGACCCAACATGGGCTATTTGAGCATTTTCAGGCAGTCGCGCGCTCCGTTAATCTGCCGATCATTCTTTACAACGTGCCGGGGCGCACGGGCTGTGATTTGCTCAACGAAACCGTGGTGAAGCTGAGCCATATAGATAACATCGTTGCCATTAAGGATGCCACGGGCGACCTGACACGCGGCGCTGACCTGATTCATGCCGTGCCCGAGGGGTTTGCCGTATTTTCAGGTGACGATGAGACCGCACTTGAGCTCATGCGCCTCGGTGCAAAGGGCAATGTGTCGGTGACGGCCAATGTTGCGGCGGCGGATATGGCGGCCATGTGTAATCTGGCTCTGGCCGGTGAGTGGCAGGCCGCAGAAGCCATCGATCAACGATTGAACGCGCTGAACCGGCTATTGTTCATTGAATCGAATCCCATTCCGGTAAAGTGGGCCATGGCGCAGCGCGGTATGATCGATGGTGGCATCAGGCTGCCATTGACGCCGTTGTCCGAGCAACACCAGGGGGTATTGCAGCAGGCGCTGGAGGCATATTACGCGTGAAGCGGATTGGATTTTTGGTATTGCTGTCGATAACGCTCTCCGGGTGTAGCTGGCTGTTCGGAGAAGAGGGCTTGTTCCCTGACAATCGTAATCGTTACCAGAGCGCTGCCGAATTGCCGCCTATCGATGTCCCGCCTGATTTATCGACCGAGGCGATACAGCCTGACTATCCGGTCCCGCCAGTGGCTGCTAGCCCGATGCTGGCCACCCAGTTCGAAACGCCCAGACCGACGCCACTCACGGCAAACAAGCAGGCGGATGCTGTGCGTATTCAGAGTCTCTCCGGGGAGCGATGGGCATTAGTCAATGTCGCGCCCGGGCAGCTCTGGCCGCAGGTCCGGGGATTCCTGACCACCAGTGGCATCGGTGTCGCGGCGGTAGATGCGGAAGCCGGATTAATCGACACCCAGTGGGTCAAGCTCGAGGACCGCGAGTTAGCGGTGCGCTTTCGTTTCCGGGTGGATACAGGCGTACAGCGAAATACCGCTGAATTACACGTGCTGCAGCAAGATCGCGGCGTAGAGGACGTGATCTGGCCAGCCGAGTCTGACGATGCTGAGCTGGAGCAAAAGATGCTTCAGGACGTTGCGCAATATCTCGCTAATAGTGCCGAGTCGACGCCGATTTCGATGATGGCGGATCGGGCAATGAGCGACTCGGGACGTATCACTCTGGAAGATAACGAGCGCGGCACGCGAATCATTCTTGAGTTGCCCTTTGATCGAGCCTGGGCCTCTGTGGTGAAAGGGACCGAAGATGCGGACTTTGCGATCGATGACCGCGATCGCAGCCAGGGAATTTTGTACGTGACTTTTGTCGGGCCTCAGGAAGAGGAAGACAGCGGTTGGTTCGACTGGCTGTGGGGCGGTGAGGATGAGCATCCCTTAGCCGGGCATCGGTATCAAATCCATCTGAATGCCGTGGGCGACGATTTCGTATTGATTACCCTGCACGGCCCCAATGGCGAAGAAGCAGATCGCCGGGAACAACAGGCGCTGCTGACCCTGCTACGAGGCAATATCACTTGATGCGGATTGCGTCCCTTGGTAGCGGCAGCAAGGGAAACGCGACGCTGGTGGACACGGGCGAGACCCTCATTCTCGTAGACTGTGGTTTGCCAAAGAAAGAGCTCGAGGCTCGCGCCGTTGCACGTGGCATTTCCCTATCAAACATCGATGCTGTGCTGGTGACTCACGAGCACGGCGATCACTGTCGCGGGGTCGCAGCGCTAGCCAATGCCTACGGCGTGCCGGTGTTCCTGACCGCTGGCACAGCGAGCAACGACAAATTGGCGGCGTTGACGCAGCGCGTGATTATCCGTGGCGGTGATACCTTTGCCATTGGAGACATTCAGGTACAGGCTGAGCCCGTGCCCCACGACGCGCGCGAGCCCGTACAA
>Ga0181565_10003277_pt1 | contig 12412 bp, 6 predicted proteins | sample 101ome_16_FD_129661 | JGI IMG/M metagenome (GOLD analysis project Ga0181565, IMG submission 129661) | Coastal salt marsh microbial communities from the Groves Creek Marsh, Skidaway Island, Georgia - 101401AT metaG (megahit assembly) | ecosystem: Environmental > Aquatic > Marine > Intertidal zone...
GCTTTGATGAAACTTCCTCCATGCGCTTGCTGTACTCGATGTCATATAGTCTTGACCTCAACATCTCCAGGGCCATTTCGCGGTTGGCGAGCTGACTTCGCGACACCTGACACTGTACCATGATACCGGTGGGTTTGTGCGTCAACTGTACTTTGGTTTCCACCTTGTTTACGTTCTGACCTCCAGCACCACTCGAACGCGCGGTTTGAAACTCGAGGTCGGCCGGGTTGATCTCTACATCCACTTCTTCAGCCTCAGGCAGAACGGCCACGGTCGCAGCTGAGGTATGCACTCGACCTTGCGTCTCCGTTTCAGGCACGCGCTGTACACGGTGTACGCCAGCCTCGTATTTCATCGTTCCGTAGACGTCATTTCCTGACACCTTCATGACGATCTCCTTAAAGCCTCCCGCGGTGCCTTCGGTCTCATCAACGACCTCCACACTCCATCCCTGCTTCTCCATGTATCGAGAATACATTCGATAGAGGTCACCAGCGAAAAGGCTAGCCTCATCACCTCCCGTACCTGCGCGGATCTCTACGATACAGTTCTTCTCGTCTTCCGGTTCTTTTGGAATGAGCATGAACTTGATCTTCTCTTCCATTTCAGGGATCTGATCCTCTAAGGAATAAAGTTCTTCCTTGGCCATTTCCTTCATCTCAGGATCGGTCTCTGTTTCGAGAAGTTCCTTCGTGCTGGCCAGATTGCCAATCATATCCTTGTACTTATCGTACACCTTTACGATCTCGTCCAGCTCGCTGTATTCCTTATTGAGCTTGACGTACTTCTTCATATCTCCAGTGATCTCAGGATCCGAGAGTTTGAGTTGGACCTCCGCCCATCTCTCCTTAATTGCTTCGAGTTTTGGCAGTAGCTTGCTCATGGATCAATTTCTTCCGTATTCCAATACTTCGCCACTGTGGTGAACGCTCAGTTTGGGTTGAGCACTTTCCTCCACACGGCCTACGATCTTGGCGTCAACACCGAGGGAGGTAGCGATATCGATCATGGTCTGTGCATCATTCTCCTTCAAATAGACTTCCATGCGGTGTCCCATATTGAACACTTGGTACATCTCCTTCCAATTGGTTCCGCTGTGCTTTTGAATCTCTTGGAACAAGATGGGGGTATCGAAAAGGTTATCCTTCACCACGTGTCCTTTCTCCAAGAAGTGAAGGATCTTGGTTTGTCCTCCTCCGGAGCAATGGATCATGCCGTGGATCTTTCCTTTCAGTTCGTCGAAGGCCTTCATCATGACCGGCGCATAGGTGCGTGTCGGCGACAAAACCATCTTACCTGCATCGACGGGAACGCCTTCGATCTTGTCTGTGAGAAAATAAGGCCCAACATAGGCAAGCTCATCGCCCATGGCGCCATCGAAACTTTCAGGAAAGCGCTTGGCCACCTCTTTATTGAAAAGGTCATGTCGTGCTGAGGTAAGTCCGTTTGAACCCATGCCCGCATTCCAGAAGCTCTCGTACTTGGCTTGACCATCAGATGCCAATCCAATGATCACGTCTCCGGCTTGAATATTTCTATTGTCGATCACATCCGAACGATCCATCACTGCGGTCACGGTACTATCGACGATGATTGACCGAACGAGGTCGCCCACGTCGGCAGTCTCACCTCCGGTAGAATAGATCATGAATCCGTGATCTCTCAGGTTGGAGAGTAATTCTTCCGTACCCTCGATGATCGCCTTGATCACTTCACCGGGGATCTCATTCTTATTCCTTCCAATCGTCGAGGAGAGGGCAATAGGTCCTCTGGCGCCGACGCAAAGGAGGTCATCCGTATTCATCACCACGGCGTCTTGTGCTATACCTTTCCACACACTCAGGTCACCGGTCTCCTTCCAATAGGCATAGGCCAGAGAGGATTTGGTTCCAGCACCATCGGCATGCATGACGAGGCACTTAGAATCGTCCTGGGTCAGGACATCAGGAATGATCTTACAAAAGGCACCTGGAAAGAGTCCCTTGTCAATGTTCTTGATCGCTTTGTGCACATCTGCCTTTCCGGCAGAGACACCACGAGCGGAGTATTTATCGCTTACATCCATGGGTTGATGAAATAAAAAAACCGTATGAGCAACGAGTACTCATACGGTTCCTTCTATGTGTTTTATCTAATTGGAACCGGTATCGCCATCGGTATCTTTCGGTACATAATCAAAGCTCAAGACCTGGAAGACCGTTCGACGGTTCTTCTGGTGAGCCGCCTCTCTTTCTTCGTTCGATGGAAGGGCAGCGATCTGAGCATCACTCACGATCGGTCTAGACTCTCCATATCCAACCGGAACCATTCGCTCAGGGTCGATACCGCGTTCGATCAAGTAGTTGACGCAGGTCTCAGCACGTTTCTGTGAAAGGATATGGTTTGACTTATCAGAACCTCGAGTATCCGTATGTGCTGCAAGCTCAATGCGGATGGTTGGGTTCTCTACAAGAATGTTGTACAGGTACTCCAAGGAGTCCTTCGAGTTCACCTCATCGTTCACGAGAAGTGTCCACTGTGCAAGCGGATACAATACCAACGGCATCTTGATTTCTTGCTCACAAGTAGCACAAAGCAATTCGAAGTCCTTTACAAACTTGGTAGACTCAGTAAGACCTACGGTGGTCTCTTGTCCTTTAGCACTCAAGAAGCGGTGTTCCGTTCCATCAGGCAAGGTAGCTGGACTTTCCATTGCAGAAACCTCAACGGTATAAGAAGTATTCTCAAGGATGTAACGTTCCTCATTCTCACGCACTTCAAATTCGTAGTGTCCAGTTGGATCGGTCATCACCTCTCCTACAGACCCATCGGTACCCACCAATCGAACCTTCACATTGCCAAGAGGCTCCTTGGTTTCTACGTCGAGTACTTGACCTTCCAATGCAAAGATCAGTGGAGGCATCATGAATGAGTAGATATCGTCTCCACCCTTGCCGCCCGGGCGGTCAGAACTGAAGAAACCACGGTTCTTATCTTCTTCCCAAACGATGGCGTAGTCATTGGATGACGAGTTGATCGGAGCACCCAAGTTCTCAGGTTTACCCCACTTCAATTCTTCTACTTCTTCGCCAAGCATCTTGCAACGGAAGATGTCAAGGCCTCCCATTCCGACGTGACCATTAGAAGCGAAGTAGAGATCCCCATTCTCATGGATATAAGGAAACATCTCGTCTCCAACTGTATTGATATCAGGACCCAAGTTCACTGCCGGTCCCCAAAGCTTGGCTTTCTTGTCATATCGGATGTACCAAAGGTCTTTTCCTCCTTTACCCCCATACATATCTGTAGAGTAGAGGATCAACTCATCGTCGATCACAGCAGGGTGACCAGCTGCGGTGGTATCATCGATACCGAAGTCGAGCAGCTCAGGATCAGCATAGCCTTGACCTTGGCTACGAGCGTAGTAGATCTGGCAACCAAAAGGCTTGTTCTTATCATAACCACAACGAGTGAAATACAACTCGCTGTACTTTGAATCGAAGGTCGCAGACCCCTCATTCGCTGCGCTATTGATATTCTCAGCCAGAGGAACAGGAGTAGACCACTTACCCTTGTTATCGCGTTCTGCGTAGTAGATATCACTGAAGCTCTCACCGTAGATTGGGTCAATGTCGTTTCCAGAAGCTCCAGGTCGAGAAGAGGTGAAGAGCACACTCTCCAGCTTCTTGTCGGCATAGACAAGGGAGAAGTCATAGAACTTGGAGTTCAACTGCACCTCATTCTTCACTACATAGCGCGCAGGCTTCTTACCCCATTGCACTGCTTTCTCGCAGGCGGCGATGCCTTGCTCAGCTAGTTTCTTGGTATCACCAGAAGCCATTCCTGCCGCTTTACGGTAACGCTCGATTGCGTCATCGTACTCACCCTGAAATCGGTGTACATCACCGAGGTATACCAACATCATTGGGTCAGGGTACTCCGCAGCTTCAGCCTTTAGATACCATACCTCTGCCTGATCAGGTTCCTGAATAAGACGATAGGAATCACCAATTCGGAATAGGATTCTCGCCTTTTCCGTTTGGCTAGTTTCTTTCGAGTAAGCCTTTTTGTAAGCATCGACCGCAGCGTGGTAGGAACCTGCTTGATAGATAAGATCAGCTTCCTTAGTCAGACTTTTCTGACCAAATGCGATGGTTGAGATGATCACAAAACAAAGAGTGCTAACCGCTCCCTTCAAGTAAATCATGCGCTTCACGTTTCTTGTGGTTTTCTTCATCTAGTCGGTGATTCGTGAGAATCTCAAGACCGACAAATCTAATGAAATTAGATATTGGCTTGGCAGTGCAAAAAAAAACAGGCCACATGGACCTGTTTTTAAGTGCTTTGCCTTTCTCTATCGTGTGAAGAGCAACTCGCGGTACTTTGGAAGTGGCCACAAATCGTCCTCAACCACCAATTCAAGCTTATCTACCTGATAACGAATCTTTTCCATGAACGGTAGTACATGATCGCAGTAGTGCATAGCCGCCTCGCGTTCTTCATGAATCGCATTCGCTTTTTTGCGCTCTTCGATCATATCCTCGACCATTTGGCGAACAGCTCCTACTCGCTCAGAGATCTCTCGAATGATCGCATCGTGTGGTGCTGCCAATTTCTTGAAATCAGCACCGGAATAGACCTCTTTCAGGTTCTTCAAGGTCTCGATCACCTTGTTCTGGTACGTAATGGCAGCCGGAATAATATGATTCAAACACAGATCACCCATGACACGAGACTCGATCTGGATCTTCATTTTGTAATTCTCGTGGTAGATCTCCGTGCGCGCTTCCAATTCTTGAGCCGTCATAACTTCCAGCTCTGAGAAAAGATCCATTGACTCTTTGCGGAGATACACATCTAAGCAATGCGGGGTGGTCTTGATGTTAGACAAGCCTCTCTTCGCCGCTTCCTTCACCCACTCATCGCCATATCCATTGCCTTCGAAAAGGATGTTTCGTGATTCGATGATGTACTTACGAAGTACGGTCAAGATGGCCTCGTCCTTCTTCTTGCCCTTCTTGATGATTGCATCCACGTCTTTCTTGAACTGACGAAGCTGCTTAGCCATGATGGTATTCATCACGATCATTGGTGATGCGCAGTTTGCCTGTGATCCTACCGCGCGCAACTCAAACTTATTCCCTGTGAAGGCGAAAGGTGAAGTACGGTTACGGTCGGTGTTGTCCAACAAGATCTCAGGGATACGTCCGATGTTCAGTTTAACATCGGTCTTCTCGTCCGGAGACATGCCTTTATCCTTCACCTTCTTCTCCAGGTCATTCAATACACGGGTCAACTGTGTACCAATGAAGATGGAGATGATCGCAGGAGGCGCCTCGTTTGCACCTAATCGGTGGTCGTTACCGGCAGATGCGATAGATGCACGAAGAAGGTCAGCATAATCGTGAACCGCCTTTATGGTATTCACGAAGAAGGTCAAGAATCGAATGTTGGTCTTTGGCGTATTGCCTGGACTCAAGAGGTTGACTCCTATATCGGTAGACAATGACCAGTTGTTGTGCTTACCACTACCGTTGATCCCTGCAAATGGCTTTTCATGAAGGAGCACACGAAGCTTGTGTCGGTGCGCTACTTTCTCCATGATATCCATCAGAAGCTGGTTGTGATCGACAGCCAAGTTCGCTTCTTCAAAGAGGGGAGCACACTCAAATTGATTCGGTGCTACTTCATTATGACGGGTCTTGATAGGAATACCAAGCTTGTGTGATTCACGCTCGAAGTCGCGCATAAAGGCAGCTGCACGCTCAGGAATACTTCCAAAGTAGTGATCATCCAACTGCTGTCCACGAGAAGATGAATGACCGAAAATCGTACGACCAGAAAGAACAAGGTCAGGACGCGCACGGTACAATGCATCGTCTACTAAAAAATACTCTTGCTCCCATCCGAGAGTAGCGATCACCCGAGACACATTACGATCAAAATACTGAGCTACAGGAACAGCGGCGTCGTTGAGCGCAGCCAACGACTTCAATAGCGGAGCTTTGTAGTCAAGTGCCTCACCTGTGTATGCCACAAACACGGTAGGAATACACAATGTATCGCCAATGATGAAAGCAGGTGAACTAGGATCCCAAGCGGTATATCCTCGCGCCTCAAAAGTGTTTCTCAATCCACCATTTGGAAAGCTGGAAGCATCCGGCTCCTGCTGAACCAATTGCGCACCACCGAATTCCTCGAATGACTCACCTACTTGAGATGGCGAGAAGAAGGCATCGTGCTTCTCAGCGGTACGACCCGTCAATGGCTGGAACCAGTGGGTATAGTGCGTAACGCCTTTAGATATGGACCAAGCTTTCATACCAGAGGCCACTTCATCGGCCAGGTCTCTCTCCAGCGTCTTACCATTGGTCATGCACTCGCGCAGACGCTTGTAAATGTCTTTCGACAAGTACTGTTGCATCGCACGGTCGTGAAACACACTTTCACCGTAGTAGTCAGAGATCTTGGTTGATTTCTCTGTCGTAACCGGAATTTCTCTGTTGAGAAGAGACTCGAGAGCCTCAAAACGAAGCTTTGCCATGATTTTTTAAAATTTCCGCCAAAACTACATCAGAAATAGGGGGTCAACCTAGAAAAAAGCATGAATTTTTATTCACACCCCCTAATTTTCAGTTAATAACGTCATATTTTTAAAAAATGACGACTAGATACGCGATGTAAGTAGCAAAAAGGAGGAATCCTTCAACTCTACCTACGCGAAGGCGCGTCAACAGCATAGGGTAAAGCAATAGAGGAATTCCAATTACCCAGTAATAGTCAAAATGAAGGATGCTTGGATTGATAGCAATTGGGCTCAAGACAGCCGTGACACCAAGGATGCCCAGGATATTGAAAATGTTGGAACCGATCAAATTACCTACTGAGATAGAGCCTTCTCCTTTATAAAGGGCAATCAGTGATGTTGCTAATTCCGGAGCGCTGGTTCCAAAGGCCACGATCGAAACTGCAATAATCCGTTCTTCCAACCCAAAAGACCTCGCGACTCCGACGGCTCCTTTGACAAGGATCTCAGCCCCAAAGATGAGGGCGATCAAGCTCACCAAAAATAAGATCAAGGTGCGTATGAGTTCTGCCTTCGAATGACCAACCTCTTCTACATCGATCTCATCTAGCTCAAGCTCTGCCTTGCGACTGTCACGACGAGATGCACGGATCAGAACCACATTATAGACAACCATTCCAATGAAAAATATCACTCCCTCCCACCATGAAAATTGAAGATCTAGGGAGAACAAGATCAAGAGGATGGTGGCGATCAACATGATCGGCCAGTCGAATACGACGGTTGGACGCTTCACTTTCATAGGAAAAAGCAAAGCGGACAAGCCGAGAACTAGGGCTAGATTGGCGATGTTACTACCTACTACATTCCCTAGTGCGATATCCGGGTGACCATCCAGCGCGGCATTCAAGCTCACGACCAACTCCGGAAAGGAAGTTCCAAAGCTTACTACGGTCAATCCAATGACCATAGAGCTGATCTTGAGATAAAGAGCGAGTCGAACGGAAGTACGAACCAGGAAATCACCCCCGATGATGAGTACGATCAATCCGCCGATCAGCTGAACCCAGCTCAGGATCATTAGTCCTTTTTATTGTCTTGTTCGACTTGGCGCTTGACGTCGTTGACCGAATCAGTGATATCTCTTTGAATGTCTTCCGCAGCATTTCTGAACTGACGAATACCTCTACCGAGGTTTCGCGCCACTTCAGGGATCCGCTTAGACCCGAAGAAAAGCAAGACGATCATCAAGATCACGAAGATCTCGCCGCCGCCCATGTTAAAGAAAAGTAGGATCGCTGTCATTGTTCGGTCTTCAAATGTACAATGCCAAAAAAGCCCCGAACAAGTCGGGGCTGAATAAATCTATGATAAGCCAGAATTACTTCTTGGCATTGTTCTTCTTCGTAAGATCCACTACCACTGGAGTAGCGATGCAAAGTGAAGAGTACGTACCGACGATGATACCGATGATCAACGCGAATACGAATCCTTGGATCACCTCTCCACCAAAGAAGAAGATCATCAACAATACCACCAAGGTACTCAATGACGTATTCAAAGTTCGGCTCAAGGTTGAAGTCAAGGCATCATTGATCACGATGTCGGAATCCTTACGCTTGTGCAATCCGAGGTACTCACGAATACGGTCAAATACAACTACGGTATCGTTGATCGAGTAACCTACAACGGTCAAGATCGCAGCGATAAAGGCTTGGTCGATCTCCAATGAGAACGGCATGATGCCATAAAGAATGGAGAACAAACTCAATACGATCAATACGTCATGGAACATGGCCACGAGCGCACCAAGACCAAACTGCCACTTGCGGAAACGAAGTACGATGTACAAGAAGATGACGATCAAAGAGAACAAGACCGCCCAAATAGCACCTTGCTTAATGTCATCCGCAATGGTAGGCTCGACCTTCTGCGAACTCATGATCTGAGCGGTAGCATCCACTTTCGCCAGACCTTCTTTGAGCTTTCCTTCTACGAAAGCATCAGCAGCTTCGTCTTCTGACTCGATCAAATACTTCGTGGTGATCTTCACCTGATTTGTAGAACCAAAAGTCTTCACCTCAGGCGCCAGCTTTAGACCTTCCTCAGTCACAAACTCATCGGTCAAGGTTGCCGCGATCTCGCTCACTGGGTGAACGTCGTCAAAACGAACCACGTAGCTACGACCACCGGTGAAATCTACACCGTAGTTCAATCCACGAGTAACAAGTGAACCAACACCCAACAGGACGACGATACCCGAGATCATGTAGAACATCTTACGCTTTCCAACGAAGAGGATGTTCACGTTCGTCATCAAGTTCGCTGTCATCTTACTAGAGAAAGATGGAGTTGCGTGACGATCCAATCGCCATTCGAACATCAATCGAGTGATGAAGATCGCTGCAAAGAGCGAAGTCGCGATACCGATCACCAACGTGGTAGCAAAACCTTTGATCGGTCCTGTACCGAATACGTAAAGGATGATACCGGTCAACAAAGTTGTAATGTTCGCATCGATGATAGAGCTGTATGCGTTGTTATAACCATCAACGATCGCCAGGCGCACTCCTTTACCCGCCCGAAGTTCTTCACGGATGCGTTCATATATTAGAACGTTCGCATCCACAGACATACCGATCGTAAGCACGATACCCGCGATACCAGGTAGAGTCAATGTCGCTCCCAAAGATGAAAGCACACCCATCACAAAGAATAGGTTAGCCAAGAGCGCAAGGTCAGCCACGATACCAGCAGACGCATAGTAGAATGCCATGTAAGCCAAGACAATGATCAAGGCCAAGATGAAAGAGATCAAACCAGCCTGAATCGCCTCCTCACCAAGAGTTGGTCCCACGACCGCCTCTTCGATAATCTTAGCAGGAGCCGGAAGCTTACCCGCCTTAAGTACGTTCGCCAAATCTTCTGCCTCTTGCACAGTAAACTGACCTGAGATAGAAGACTGTCCACCTGCGATCTCATTCTCTACACGTGGTGCACTGTACACCAAGTTATCCAGAACGATCGCGATCGATTTCTTTGGCGACTGCGCTGCCACCTCACCCGTAATGTTTCTCCAGGTCTTCGCTCCTTCTGAGTTCATGCTCATCGAGATCTCAGGATTACCCAATGGATCACTAGTTACACGAGCATTGGTAATTGCATCTCCTTCCAATGGAGCCTTGCCATCCTTGTTGGCCACGTTGATCGCATACAATCGAAGGAACATCTCAGCATCATCATAGGGCTTGGCATCCCAAATGAACTTGGTGCGACGTGGGAAGAACTGCTTGACATCCTTACGAGCCAAGTAGGCATTCACGTCAGCCGTGTCGATGATGCGAGCATAACCCACCACTGGACCACGACCTGCAAACTGACCCTCACCGCTTTCCGCGTCGAAGATAGCAGGACGCATAACCGCCCAAAGTGGATTGTTCTTTCTCTGTTCGGCCATTAAGGCACTAACATCAGCGCTATCCATTGCGCCTGAATCACCTTCTGTAGAAGTTACATCATTGTTCAACAAAGCGTCCAAGCTATTAGAATCGGTAGAAGCCACCTCATTGCTATCACCGCTTTCGGCGTCAACTGCTGCCTGCTCTGCGTTATCAGCAGGAGCATCAGACTTCTCTTTATCGCCACGAACGCCAAGCTTTTGACCCAACATTTGGTTGGCTTGGATCATGCCTTCGTAGATCTCGCTGTTATCGTAGCACTCCCAGAACTCCAGCTTTGCCGTTCCTTGAAGGATCTTTCGAACTCGCTCCTTGTCTTTGATACCTGGAAGTTCAACGATGATACGCCCCGTACCTGTCTGACGCTGGATGGTAGGCTGAACCACGCCCAATCCGTCAATTCTTCGACGCAGTACCTGCTCAGTTCTGCTAACTGCTGCATCAGCTTCTTCTGAGATGATCTCAAGGATCTCCTCATTGGTAGCGTCGATAGCGAACTTCTCTTTGTTCTCGCGATTGTGGAAAATCGCCGCTAGCTTACCACCAGGATTCACCTCATTCCATGCTTGGATGAAAAGCGTAACGTAGTCGTCTTGACTATCGCGCTGCATCTGAGAAGCTCGGTTGAGTGCTTCTTGGAAGGTTGGGTCCGGATTGTTATCGCTTAGCGCCTTGATAAGGTCTTTCACTTGAACCTGAAGGGTCACGTTCATACCTCCCTGAAGGTCAAGACCCAGGTTGATCTCATTGCGCTTGCAGTAAGAATACGTGAAACCCAACACCGGATAAACCTCCTCGGTGTTCATCTTCTGGAGATACTGCTGCCCAAACTTCTGGAACGCGCTGTCCTGTTGAACTGCATTCAGCTCCGAATTCACCTGAAGCAAACTATCGACTCGGGTTTGTGCATTCGCTCTCGCATCCTTCTCTACACCGGACGTTACGAAGCTGAACGACAGCTGATACGAACAGGCTATCGACAAGAGGATCGCAAATGTCCAGATTGCACTTTTATTCTGCATAATGTCTACGTATTAATAAAATAGCCCCAAAAAAGGGCGTGCAAATATAGAATTTCAACTTGTTCAATGACAGCATTCTCACCGATCTCTTTATATATGATATAAAATGAAAAAAGGCACCCCGCGGATGCCTTCTCTCAAAATCATGTCAGATCGAGGTTTTCGATCAGAGTACGGTGTCCAAAAGAGCGTTGGTTTTCTTCACGCCATCTGCGCTTTCTGCCAACTTCGCTTTTTCTGCGTCGGTCAATTCAACCTCTACGATACGCTCGATACCGTTCTTGCCCAATACCACAGGAACACCGATCGAAAGATCGTTCAGTCCGTACTCTCCTTCAAGCAAGGCTGAGCAAGGGAACATTTTCTTCTGATCGCAAGCGATGGCCTGAACCAAGGCAGACACTGCTGCTCCAGGAGCGTACCATGCTGATGTACCCAAAAGTTTGGTCAAGGTAGCCCCTCCGACCTTCGTATCTTCAACGATCTGTTGCATACGCTCTTCAAAGAGGTATTCTGAAACAGGAATACTATTGCGCACTGCTCGACCGATCAACGGAACCATACCCGTATCACTGTGTCCACCGATCACCATTCCGTCTACGTCTGAAGCAGGACATTCCAAGGCTTCTGCTAGACGATACTTGAATCGTGCGCTATCCAAAGCTCCACCCATTCCGATGATACGATTCTTTGGAAGTCCGCTTGTTTTGTGAACGAGGTAGGTCATGGTATCCATCGGGTTGCTCACCACGATGATTATCGCTTCAGGAGAGTGCTTCAATAGATTGGAAGACACCTCTTTCACGATTCCTGCATTGATACCGATCAATTCTTCGCGCGTCATTCCCGGCTTGCGAGGAATACCACTAGTAATGACGGCCACCTGACTACCTGCGGTCTTTGAATAATCATTCGTAGAACCGGTGATCTTAGTATCGAATCCATTCAATGATGCGCATTGCATCAGGTCCATCGCCTTACCTTCTGCATATCCTTCTTTGATATCAACGAGGACGACTTCCGAAGCAAAATCTTTCATTGCGATGTACTCAGCACAACTTGCTCCAACTGCACCGGCACCTACTACTGTGACTTTCATATCTTTTCTGTTTGTTTTCAGGGGTGCAAAGCTAAAATATTGCGATTCGGAAAGCAACTGAATTTATGTATAGCGTCCATAGCTTAGAACATTAATTTTACTTCATGAGAAAAGCTTTCTTGACGTTCGTGATCGCGATGCTTGGATCGTTGGTTTATAGCCAGAATTTGATCCCCGCGAATCTGATCTCAACGCCTGATACGGGATTTTGCCCGCCTGCTACGTTTGACATTTTCGCCAACGGTGGCGGGGGTTGTGAGTACACAGTCGACTCAATTCCTTACAACTTTTATACTGCGGGTGGGACTTCCGTCAGCATGAGTGACGA
>Ga0181565_10003279_pt1 | contig 12411 bp, 10 predicted proteins | sample 101ome_16_FD_129661 | JGI IMG/M metagenome (GOLD analysis project Ga0181565, IMG submission 129661) | Coastal salt marsh microbial communities from the Groves Creek Marsh, Skidaway Island, Georgia - 101401AT metaG (megahit assembly) | ecosystem: Environmental > Aquatic > Marine > Intertidal...
CTCGGCGCATAGAGAGCATCTTTCGCTAACCGGACTTGCCGGCCTTCCTACCATGAACCGTGCGACTACCGCAGGGCTGTATCTGTTTGTTAATGGCAGGCCGGTGCGTGACAGACAATTGCTAGGTGCGGTGCGCGCCGGATATCAGGATATGTTGCCACGTGGCCGTCATCCGCTAGCAGTATTATTTATTACCATTGACCCTGAACATCTAGATGTGAATGTGCATCCGGCCAAAGCAGAGGTGCGCTTCAGGAATGCAGGTCATGTAAGAGGGCTGATTGTTGCTACCCTGTCATCTGCTTTACGAGAAGCAGGTAAAATAAGTACAGATGAAGGTGCCTCTCAGGCATTACGGCAATTTAGCACCCAGCCTATCCATCATTCTGCCGTTCAGGCCAGCCCCGAACAGGCGTTTCAATTTCAGGCGCGTCAGCAATCTGTACCAGCCTATCAGCCTGCACCAGCTTCATTTCTGGATAATAGCCCGCCACAGGCCCGTAAATTTGATGCTGAATATAGCCAGCTTCCTGCTAGTGCAACAGCAGCTGATACGGATGTTAATTTTCCACTTGGCGCGGCAAAGGCACAAATCAATGAAACCTATATTGTGGCCGAAACAAAAAACTCGCTTGTGCTGATTGACCAGCATGCAGCGCATGAACGAATTGTCATGGAAAAGATGAAAACAGCTCTGGAACAGGGCGATGTTCCTAGTCAGGCATTGCTACTGCCAGAAATTATCGAGCTGGCAGGCGACCAGTATGAAGCTGTTTTAAGCCATGCAGACCAGCTTGCCACAATGGGGCTATTTGTTGAAAGTTTTGGTGATGGCGCAATTATGGTCCGCCAGACGCCGGCAATTCTGGGACAGGTTAACGCTGATGCGCTGGTGCGTGATGTAGCTGAAGAGCTGGTGCATATTGGTGTCAGTACAGCATTGGAGCAGAAAATAGCGCATGTGCTGGCTACCATATCCTGTCACGGCTCAATTCGGGCTGGCAGACGTCTTGGGGTTGACGAAATGAATGCGTTATTACGACAGATGGAACAGACGCCCGGTTCAGGGCAATGTAATCACGGTCGGCCTACTTATATTACGCTTAGCCATGATGATCTGGAAAAACTATTTGAACGCCGCTAGCAAGCTATCTGTGCAGAACATATCTAAACAGACCTAGCCTTGCTTTGCCATAAGTCCGGCTATCCAGAAATGCAAAATTATCGCTTAAGGCTGGCATTTCTGTTTTCTGGGTTTCAATGATCACTAGCGCATCTTTGGTTATTTTTTGCTGGCGCTCTAATGCTGCCAGTGCTGGCAGATAGGCACCGCTATTATAGGGCGGATCGCAGACGATGATGCTGGCAGGGCTGGCATGGCTGGTAAAATCAGAGGTCGCATCCAGATGATGAATAGTGGTGCGTGCCTGATAGCCTAGCTTGGCAATATTAGCCCCGACTGTCCGGCTTGCCATACTATTCTGTTCGATAAATACCGCATGACCAGCACCGCGCGATAATGCTTCTAATCCGATTGCACCAGTGCCGGCAAAGATATCCCATATAACTGCATCTTCATTTAACAGGTGCCGGCCAAACCGGCCGCCTTCTATCAGGTTAAACAGTGCTTCTCTGGTTCTTTGGGCTGTTGGGCGCGTGTGCATGCCTTCTAATGTGGCCAGCTTAGCGCCTCTTTTTTCTCCGCCGATGATGTTCATTTTTGCCCTGAGATGGTGTTTTTGTCGTGCGTGAAGCCGGCATTGACAGCCGCCGTGACGAATTGTCTGGCTTGCCAGCCTGTTTTGGATCAGATGATAATTTTATTGTAAAGGCATCTGCCTGACTGCCAAGCTGTTCTTTTAAGATGGCAGGTTTTACTTCATCCACAGTTGCTTCAGCCATTTTGCCCAATTGGAACGGTCCATAGGAAAGCCGTATCAGACGGCTTACTGTATAACCAAGATGTTCCATAACATGTCTGATTTCTCTGTTTTTACCTTCTTTGATGGCAATTGTTAGCCATGCATTTGATGGCATCTGCTTATCAAGTCGAGCTTTAATCTCGCCATAATGTATGCCATCAATCGAAATGCCGTGCGCTAGCGAGTCCAGCCTGACAGAATCTACAATGCCGCGTACCCTGACCCGATATTTGCGTATCCATCCGGTTGAGGGCAGTTCAAGATAGCGCGCAAGCTCGCCATCATTGGTTAATAACAGCAAGCCTTCTGTGTCCAGATCAAGCCTTCCAACCGAAATCAGGCGAGGCAAATCTGCTGGCAGTTGATCAAAAATAGTCTGTCTGTTCTGCTCGTCCTTATTGCTGACAATCAGGCCGCGCGGTTTGTAATATCTCCACAGCCGTGTTGGTTCTGCAGCAGGCAGTGCCTTGCCATCCACCAAAATAACATCTTCTGCCACCACACTATAGGCAGGGCTGGTTAATCGCTCGCCATTTACAACTACTCTGCCTTCTGCGATCATGGCTTCAGCGCCCCTGCGGGAGCTTATGCCGGCACGTGCCATCCGCTTTGCAATCCGTTCGGCTTTTGGATCGGAAGGCTGAGTTGGTGGCTTTGAAGATGGTTTTCCATTTGTCATAAGGCTGGTTTTACGCTAAGGCTGGGCAGTTGGCAAACAAACATTACGCTAGCAGTTTTCAGGGCTGTTAGATTAACGCAAGTTGATAGAACAGATAGCATGACACAGTTTACAGATTTTATGGAACTTGCCTTTGTGCAGGCCGAACAGGCGCTTGCAGCTGATGAAGTGCCAGTAGGGGCTGTGATTATGTCTGCACAGGGTGAGCATATTGCCTCAGCCCAGAATTCCATGCGGCGCTTGAATGATGCCACTGCCCATGCAGAAATTCTGGCGATCAGAGATGCGCTTCTGCATACAGGGCAGGACAGGCTGGAAGGGTTCGATTTATGGGTAACGCTTGAGCCATGCGCAATGTGTGCAGGGGCTATCAGCCATATGCGGTTTCGCCGACTTTATTTTGCCGCCTATGACAGTAAATCAGGCGCAGTTGAACATGGGCCATGTCTGTTTCGCCAGCCAACCATCCATCATCGCCCTGAAATCATTGGTGGCCTGCAAAGCCGCCGGTCTGAATATCTGCTTCAACAATTTTTTGCCAGCAAGCGATAAGCTATTCTGAAGACAGACCTAACGCTTTGGATGCAATGTCAGAACGGTAAAATCCTTGATCCCAGCAGATTGTCTTTACACCCTGATATGCCAAAGCCCGCGCCCTGACAGGGTCATCATCTATCGCTGTGACAGCCAGAACACGGCCGCCAGAGGCGATGAGCTGGCCAGAGGAATTTATCGCCGTGCCAGCATGAAATACCAGACAGCCTCCCTGTTCTGCTGCATCAATCTCGGTAATTACTGAACCTTTTTCATAGGTGCCCGGATAGCCTTGTGTGGCCATGACAACCGTGATCGCTGTTTTAGCTGACAGGCGCAAATTGAAATGCCCAAGCCCGCCTTCATTCAACGTCATGATGGCAGATACCAGATCTGTCATCATGCGCGGGATGATGACCTGAGCTTCAGGATCGCCAAACCGGCAATTATATTCAATCACCTTTGGCCCGTCATCTGTCAGCATCAGCCCTGCATAAAGAACGCCTCTATACGGCATATTCTCAGCCTTCATGCCAGCACATACAGGCGCAATAATCTGTTTCATGATCACTGATTGAAGTTCATCGGTTTCAAGCGGTGAAGGCGAGATAGCACCCATGCCGCCAGTATTTTCACCTTCATCATTATCAAAGGCGCGCTTGTGATCCTGTGCTGAAGCAAGCCAGATGGCAGTGTCCCCATCCATAAGGGCAAAAGCAGACATTTCGGGGCCGTAAATGCGCTCTTCTACCACAATGCGTGCAGATGCTTCGGCAAATCTGCCGCCTAGAAGTGATCTGATGGCTGTCTCTGCCTGTTCCAGCGTATCGCAGACAATCACCCCTTTGCCTGCGGCAAGCCCATCTGCCTTGATAACAGACGCACCACCTAAGGTGCGGGCAAATTCAATCGCATCTTCTGCTTGGTCAAAACTTTGCCAGCGAGGTTGCGGGATGTTGTGGCGTTGGTTAAAATCGCGCGCAAATTCTTTTGAGCCTTCTAGCTGTGCGGCGGCAGCAGATGGGCCAAAGCTGGCAATATTGGCAGCATCCAGACTATCTACAAGCCCATCTACAAGCGGCGCTTCAGGGCCAATTACAACCAGATCAATCTGTTGTTCTGTGCAGAATGAGATAATTTGCTGATGATTTGCTATATCCAGTGCAACAGCTTCTGCCAGCCTGTCTGTGCCCGGACTGCCCGGCGTGATAAATAGCGCTTCTACCAATGGCGAGTCTGAAATTGCCCAGCTAAGCGCATGTTCTCTTCCGCCTGAACCAATGATAAGTACGCGCATTACGATTTCCCCTGTAGCTGTCTAGGCTGGCATTGATGGCAGACCTGATGTGAAGATACCGTCTGCCTGAGATTTATCTTCTTGTTTTTAGGTGTACTTGGCAGTACTGGTCTGGCATAAATTAGCGTGAAAGCATCATGATCGCAACCACAAGCAAGACTACGCATGAATCAAGACACAAATGCCCCCTATCTGAGTGTTGCTGAGCTTAGTCAGGCAGTTAAACGCACTGTTGAGACTGCCTTTGATTATGTGCGGGTGAGAGGCGAGATTTCCCAGCCACGTATTCCGGGCTCTGGTCATTTATATTTCACCTTAAAAGATGACAAGCACGCACTTTCTGCAGTGATGTGGAAGGGGATGGCCAGCCAGCTTTCAATTTCCCCTGAAGAAGGGCTGGATGTTATCTGCACAGGCAAAATGACAACTTTTGGCGGGCAATCCAGATACCAGATTGTGGTTCAGGAAATCGAGATAGCTGGCGAAGGGGCATTACTGAAACAGCTAGAAGAACGCAAAAAGCGGCTTGCCCAAGAAGGGCTGTTTGACCAGTCAAGAAAACAGAGCCTGCCCTTTTTGCCGCGCGTAATTGGCGTGATCACCAGCCCTACAGGTGCTGTTATACAGGATATTTTGCACCGGCTGTCAGAACGGTTTGGTGTGCATGTGATTGTCTGGGGCGTTGCTGTTCAGGGGCAGGGTGCGGCAGAACAGATAGCACAGGCGATTGACGGATTTAATCATGCTGATACCCAGCAGAAAATTGGCAGGCCGGATTTGCTGATTGTTGCGCGTGGCGGCGGCTCCTTAGAAGATTTATGGGCATTTAATGAAGAAATTGTAGCGCGGGCGGTGGCACGTTCGCAGATACCGCTCATTTCGGCTGTGGGTCATGAAACAGATACTACCCTGATTGATTATGTTAGCGATTTACGCGCGCCTACCCCTACGGCGGCAGCAGAGCTGGCAACACCGGTGAAACGCGATATTCTGGCGCGGATTGAAGATAATGAAACCAGAATGTTCCGTGCTGTGGTGCGGCGATGCGATACAGCAGAACAGATGCTTCGTGCCACTGCCAGAGGCTTGCTTCATCCCGCTGACCAGATTGGCCGTCAGGGCCAGCGTCTGGATATGCTATGGGCATCGCTGGATAGCCATCTGCTAAAAATCACCCACCATAATGCCTCGCGGCTTACACAGCTTACGCACAGGCTGGTATCCCCAGCCCATTTTATTGACAGTCTTGGCCAGCGTCTTGATAGAGGTGCAGAACGGCTTGGCAGGCATATCAACCAGCTAACCGAACAGGCTAGCCGCCAGCTTGTCGAACTAGACAGATTATTGCAGGCAAATAGTTTTGAGCGGGTGCTGGATAGGGGGTTTGCACTTGTTACCAATGCGGATGGTGTGCCGATTAAGAAAAGCAGCGAAGCAGCAAGAGGGGCTGAAGTTACGCTAACTTTTGCGGATTCAAAACGTGCTGCCCGTCTTGACCCTGATAGCCAGCCTGCGCCTGCTAATGCTGGTCCTTCTGGCTCGTCATCTAGTAAAAAACCTAAAAAACCGCCAGAACCGCCAGCTGGCCAGACTGAATTATTCTGATTCGGTTGTAGCTAAGATATTTTTGCCCCAGCGTCTATGCGGCCATAGCCATTGTTCGGGGCATTGCGTGATCCAGTCTTCAATTTCTGTATTGATATATGTGGCCAGCCTTTTTGTCTCTTGATCACTATCTGCGCTATTATCAACCATCAGGGCAGGCGATATGCTTACCGTGATACTGGCATTTTGTTTGCGGGAGATTCTGGCAAGATAGATCGGTTTTTGCTGTTTTAACGCTATCCTGATATGGCTGATGGCAGTTTGTGCGGGATGGCCAAAAAACGGAATACTTATCCCTTCTCGTAATTGCTGGTCAACCAGCATCAGCATAAAGCCATTTTTGCGCAAAGTACGAAGCATGCCCAAACTTGCCTCTCGCCCCTTTTGATAAATATCTGCACCTGAAATAGCGGCACGGCGGCGAAAAGCCAGATTGGCATATGGATTATTGAGCGGACGGTAAATAAGGCCGATAGGCAGATTTTCAGATTTGCCAAGCATAGATAACGCTTCCCAGTTTGCCAGATGCGCACCGATGATAATCCCGCCCTGTGCTGTATCCAGATGTTCTGTGCCTTCAAATTGAATGCGTGCGCTGGCCAGCATTCTGTCAAGATGCATATATTCGCCAACATTTCTGCCAAGATTATCCCACATTTTACGCGCTATTTGCTGTTTTTGGGGCATGTTCATATCTGGAAAGGCCAGAGATAGATGGCGCAAGCTTCTGCTGTGCCAGCCTGTATATGGGCCGATTAGCCGGAAAATGGCTGCCATTATTCCGCTTGCAAATTGTGTAGGCAAAAGACGCAAACACCCCAGCAGGCCAAACAGCATGACACATTCAAGCGGCCAGATGACCAATTTGAATAGCATGCTTATAGGGGCACTGCGATAGGACATTGACATAATCAGCTAGCCCTTTTTTTCTTGATCGTCTTAATGATATGGTCACGCAATCTTGCAAAATCATCTGCCTCAAACTGCATGGTAACAGAAATAACAGATACACGTTCACGCCATTCTGACGGTAATCTTATCCAGTCCTTTTGTGTTGTTACCAGCTCTGCGCCAAAATTTTGTGCATCTGAAAACAGCCTGTCCATATCAACAGCACGATAGGGATGATGATCGGCAAAAGCAGAATGTTTCACCAGATCAACCCCCAATGTTTCAAGCATCCGGAAAAAACGGCCAGGATTGCCGATGCCTGCAAATGCCATCACAGGCTTATCGTCAAGCGAAGCTATCTGCGTATGGTCAGGTTCAAGCCTGCCCTTAAGATAGGGCAGTTCAGCAGGGAATTTTTGTAACAGATTGGTATCATCTGCGCCGTTGAAAATCACAAAGTCAAGCAATGGCAGAGCGCTTTTTACGGTTTGGCGCAATGGCCCGCTTGGAAATAGCATGCCGTTCTGGATACCTCTCTGGCCGTCAAATACGGCAATCTTGATATCCTGTGCCAGCCATGGATTCTGCATGCCATCATCCATGATGATCACATCAGCATCTGTCTGGCGTTCGATAAATTGTGCGCCAACCGTTCTGTCAGAGGCAACCACAACTGTAAATTCATCACTTAACATCAAGGCTTCATCGCCAATATCTGAGGCATCATGTAGCGCAGGATCACAGATAACCGGCCCTTTTAGCCTGCCGCCATATCCGCGACTAAGAATAACCGGCCTGATACCATCCTGTCTCAATAATTTGCAGATAACAGAGACAAGCGGTGTCTTGCCAGTGCCGCCAACTGTAATATTGCCAATGCAGATAACTGGTAATGCGCTATGATAGGCGCGCGCCAACAGATGTCTGATAGATGACAGCATCGCATATATCATGCTAAGCGGCATCAACAGCCACGCCACAATGCCACGTCTATTCCAAAATTCAGGTGCCGAAAACATAACCAGTCAACTATGTCAGAGATTGCAGCATTTTGCTTGCGATTTTTTTTGCTTCACGATAGCGCATTTGCATGACGGCATTTACAGATGTAATGGTTTTCTGTGAAAGCGCAGGCCTGTTCTGGCTAAATCTTTTGTAAATAGCGTCCAGTTTGGCGTTAAGTGCTGGCACATCTGCGATTCTGGTTAGCATGCCTGTTGCTACCAGAGCAGCAATCTCAGCCTTGTTTTTTTCATCAAACGGACCTGTCAGGATAGGGGCTGCCGCACGAGATGCCTCCAGAGGGTTATGCCCTCCTTTAGCAACAAAACTTGCCCCTAAAATGATCACATCTGCCACCGCATACAGACTGTCTAATTCGCCCAGAGTATCACAAATATAAATCGATTCTGTAGCAGAGGGGCTGGCTCCTTTGCTTCTTTGTGGGGGGTGGGATAGTGCAGAAGCTATCTGTGTGCCACGATGCGGATGTCGGGGCGCAATCACCAATATTGCGCGGTTATCGTGAAGCATTTCTTTACAGGCAGTATGAATTAGTGCTTCTTCACCGTCATGGGTTGAGCTGGCAATGATGATCATCCGTCCTGATGCAGCTTGTGTTAATTGCTGGGTGAAACTGGTATCTGGTTCAAGCTGGAGTGGCGGTAATTTCAGCGAGGCTGAGAGGCTAATCTGGCTGTTATATTTCGCATTGCCAAAGCCTGAAGCAAGTGCTTCAAACTGTGTTTTCTGATGGCCGTCTATGCAGAAAATCTGTTTTGGGGCAGAAAATAGCGCATGGGCAAGCGCAGGCTGGTTCTGCCATCTTGCAAAGGCTGACGCAGATAGCTGAGAGGAGGCAAAATAAACATCCACGCCGCTATCTCTGGCACAGCAAACAAGATGCGGCCAGAAATCAGATTCAACAAAAATAGCCATATCTGGCTGCCAATAGGCTAAGAATTTTTCTACCCAGCTTTTTACATCTAGTGGCTGATAGGCATGAAAATAGTGGCTATCTTGGCAAGCCAAACTGGCAAGCTGTTGAGCCGAACTTACCGTGTTGGTGGTAATCAGAATGTAGCAATCAGCATTAATCTGCCGAATTTCTCTAGCCAGTAATCTTGCACCAACTGCTTCACCAACAGATACCGCATGTATCCAGATTAGGCGACCTTCTGGCCGGAGTTGCTGATAGCCAGCCCCCCAGCGTTCAGATAGTCTTTGCCTGTCTTCTTTTCCGCGCAGATACCTCAGATAGACCAGAATCTTCAAGATAGGAGATAATAGCCACATCATCCTGCCATAGTGCCGTAAAGATACCCCTCTCATTGGCTGGCCATCTGTCTGTCTGTTTCGGCAAGATGGTCGTTCAGCACATCTTCTAGCATCTGCCTCTGTGCTTCAATTTTCTGTTTGTCCTTTGTTTTTTCAAGATAGATAGGCGCCCCCCATCTGATTAGCCCTGTGCTGAAAGGGCGAGGAATGCGGGTTCTGTCCCAGCTAGATAGATGCCAGCAATGTGATGTCTGCCATGCCACCGGAATAATGGGTGCATCTGCAAGATGGGCAAGCCCTACCGCGCCATGTGCCAGCCGTCTTGCCGGCCCTCTTGGGCCATCTGGCGTGATGACGGCGCATCGTCCTTTTTGCACTTCTCTTAACATCTGGCGCAGACCAGATAGGGCGTTTCTGTTACTGCTTCCCCAAATTGGGCGCAGGCCAAAATAGCGCACCGCATAGGCAAGTACACGTCCGTCCGGATGAGGCGACTGCAGGGCAGATGCCGGTGTTGGCAAAAATACTGGCATGGCAAAAATATGCTCATGCCAGAAAATAATAATCGGCCGCTTGCCTGATGCTAAAAGCCTGTCCAGCGTCTTTGTGTTATCTTTGCGCCATCTGATGGTGCGCATAATCACAAAGATAATGGTTGCCAGCAAAAAGCTGGTAATAAACAGGCCAATTCTGGTTCTAATAATCTGTTTGATGCGCATAAAGGTTAGGCCAGTTTCTTGGTTGGAAATCCTGTTATAGAGAATAACCTGATATACAGAAAGCATAAAGCCACTTCTTTTGCTGGCTGGTGCTGATAATATAGAGCTTTCTGGCAAGCTGATTTACAATCATCTGGCATGTCATGATAGGCTGAATTGGAAATGGAATTGCATCAATGATGTAAATATCATCTAGAATATGCTACTTCATAAATACCAACCGCCACTTAACATTCGGTTTGAAATGCAACAAGGCAGATATGACTGACATCCAAAAACAGACTATTCCAGCAGAAGATAGCGCTGTCACAGCCATTTATCGCCGTCTATTTTCAGACTGGATCTCAGGCTATAAGCAACAGATTGCGCTGATTTTTCTGCTGATGGTGATTGTTGCCATTTCAGGGGGGATATATCCTGCGCTGATCAGCCATATTTTTGACAGGCTTGGCGGTAGTGCAGAGCCAGCCTTTTATAGCCCCTATCTAGGGGACGGTCTGCTGGTTATTCCCTTGCTGATTATCGTGATTGCAACCATCAAGGCTGTAGCCATGTATTTTCAGGTTTTGAATGTTAATGCGCTTGCGCTAAAGCTGACAACGGCGCTGCAAAAACAGATGATGGCGCATCTGATAGAGGCTGATCTTAGCCATCATACAACCGAGCCATCTGGCAATCTGATTTCGCGCATCATGAATGATTTGAATCTGGTTAGAGAGGCGATTGTCAGGCTGGCCAATAATCTGGTGCGTGACATGCTGACCGCGCTGGTCATGGTAGGTGTGATGTTCTGGTTTAGCTGGCTATTATCTTTGCTGGTGCTGGCTGTCTATCCGCTTGCCATGCGGCCGATTATTTTGATTGGCAACAGACAGCGCAAAGCCTCAGCCTCGCTACAGGAACATATGGGAAAGGTTACCAGCCTGCTGGCAGAAAGCTTGCAGGGTATCCGGATGATTAAGGCCTATCAGCTTGAAGATAAAGAAAAAAACCGTTCAGCCCGCGCCTTTAATACCTTATATGATCAGCTGGTTGGTCTACTGGCAGGGCGGGCACGTGTCGATCCAATTCTCGAAGTGCTTGGCGGCATTGCAATTGCTGGTGTTATTGGGGTTGCGTCATGGCAGGTAGCATCTGGCCAGATGAAACCTTCTGATGTTATCGGCTTTATTACTGCGCTGGTGATGCTGGTGCCGCCTGTGCGTGCCATCGGCACGCTGAATGCGGTCTCTCAGGAAGGGGCGGCGGCATTGCAACGTATTTTTGCGCTTCTCGATAGGCAAAACGAGATTGCCGACAAACCAGATGCCCGCCCATTCAGCTCTGAGCGTGCAGATATTACCTTCTCAGATGTAAGCTTTCATTATGGTGATAAGGCGATTTTAAGCCATATCAATTTCACTGTGAAGGCTGGCCAGACAGTGGCACTGGTAGGGCCTAGTGGCGGCGGTAAATCAACTATTTTAAACCTGATCCCGCGCTTTTTCGATGTTGAAGGTGGTTCTGTTTCAATAGATGGGGTTGATGTAAGAGAGATGCAGATAAGCGCGCTTCGTGGCGCGATTGCGCTGGTTGCCCAAGATGCGGTGCTGTTTGATGATACAATCGCGGCCAATATCGGTTTTGGGCGGGCAGATAGCACACCAACAGAGATTAAAATGGCAGCAAAAACAGCTGCCGCAGATCAATTTATCTCAGAATTGCCAGACGGGTTTGACACGCAGGTGGGCGAGCGTGGTGGCCGGCTCTCTGGTGGCCAGAAACAGCGTATTGCAATCGCCAGAGCGATGGTACGGAATGCGCCAATATTATTGCTGGATGAAGCCACAAGCGCTCTGGACGCACATGCTGAAGGTCAGGTGCAACAGGCCATAGACAGGCTGTCTGAGGGCAAAACCACCATCATCATTGCCCATAGGCTGGCTAGCATCATGCATGCAGACAGGATATTGGTAATCGATGAAGGGCAGATTGTCGAACAGGGCAAACATGCCGAATTGCTTGGTGCAGGCGGGCTATATGCCCAGCTTTGTGCCTTGCAGAATATTTCTGGCTAGCCGATTTTAGCCACTGGCAGGTTCTATCATTTGGGCGTTATTCGCGTTTTAGCAAATCATCTACCAGCCTATTTGCCCAGCCTTTGGCCCTGAATTCTGCCTGTAATTGATCGGCATCATAGATATTATCTACCCAGTCAAAAAAAGCCATACCCTGTTGCTGATAGGGCTGATAGGCCAGCAGAAAGGCATCTAGCACGCCTGTTTTTGCCTGGCTGACATGCAGATATGGCCAGAATTTTAGCTGCTGAAGTGCAATTTCAACAGGGGTATCTTTCATCATCACCAGATAGAGCGCGGACATAATTCCTGCCCTGTCAGCCCCTGATTTACAATGTAGTAGTGCAGGGGTGGTAATCGCCTGAAATAGCTCGGCTGTGGCATGAAGCATGGGCTTGTCTGGTGCGGCGCGCGATCTGGCAGTAAAATC
>Ga0181565_10003291_pt1 | contig 12399 bp, 18 predicted proteins | sample 101ome_16_FD_129661 | JGI IMG/M metagenome (GOLD analysis project Ga0181565, IMG submission 129661) | Coastal salt marsh microbial communities from the Groves Creek Marsh, Skidaway Island, Georgia - 101401AT metaG (megahit assembly) | ecosystem: Environmental > Aquatic > Marine > Intertidal...
GATTTTGCAGACAAGTTAATTCTCTGTCAGGAACACGATGTACAAATTACAATCAACATGGTCATGGTTCCCGAATGGTTTGAAAAAGATTGGGAAAATGCTCTCTTTTTTCACGAGCAAGGAATCAACGTTACCCTCAAACCACAAAGCGATCCAACGGCGTCAAGAGTCGTGGACGGTTATACACAAGAAATGTTACAGCGATTGTGGAACGGTATGCCGCAAATGGCATATACAGAGTCGAAGCGAAAGTGGGCCGCTCGTCCAAGGCCTAGTTTCGAACTGCCGCCTTATGCAATAGGCGATAACGACAAAAGCGTACCATGGCACATGCAGGTAGAGTTCACTGACAGTACAGGTAAAAAATGGTACATGGATCAAGCAGAACGTTTTAATGCTTTTAACTTCAATGAATTCAAAGGATGGATGTGTAACAGTGGGTTTCAAGGAATTATAATTAGAGAACCCGATGGTTCTGTGAAACGTAGTTATAGTTGTGCTGATGTACCACTGGGTAATATCGAAACAGGATTTAAATTGTTTGATAAGCCTAGGGTTTGTATTAGTGATAACTGTGTTAGCAGTGCTGATAGTAAGATACCCAAAAGGAAAAATAAATATTAACATGTTAGATTTTGAAGCCGAACGACTGTCGATTGAAAATTATAACGCTCTACATAACAGTGTTATAAATCCGCTAAACATAAAAATAGATATAGATAGTTTTCACAATAGTATGCAAAAATACAAGTATGCATTTCGTTCCTGGGGCGAAAAGAAAAAACATTTTCTACGATATGGATTACCATTGGTAAACGAAAATGGCAGTATGTATAACAATCCAGAACCTGTTTGTTATCCATTGGATGAATGGATTGAAGGGTTTACATATGAACAAAAATTACCTTTTAAACATTATGATAGATGTTTTACAAGTAAGACTGAAGTACTTGATGAACCATGTTTTGAACCTCTGATGTCTACATTTGGTGACTATTTGCTTAGAAGTTGTATTTTACGTTGGGATGAACCAGCCTTTTTTTATCCTCATACCGATACTGAAGTACCTAGTCCTATACTAAGGCTTTGGGGAACATCAGAACCTGATGTTGTTAAGATTAGATTCGATAAACAGCGTAGACGAGTAATGCCACACAATGTTTCAACAACTGCGGATATTGATGTTCAAGATTTTGAAGATTTTGAAATCGAACCAGGCAGATTGTATTTGATGGATACTAGTGTAATTCATGCTGCTCGCAGTTTGGTTCATAGATCCACTTATCAATTTTTTATTGCACTGCACAGTGATAGTTATAACAAAATTCGAGAATCAAAAATATGAAATACTTTAAACAACTTGATTTACCAATTATAGATTTATATTCAGAATTTCAAAATCTACTAGAAAAAAATAAAATCAAGTGGCATACTGATATTTTTCAAATATGTATAAATGGTGTACCAGGAAAGGAAGATAATGTATTTTATGGTATAGGTAGTTTAGATTTAGATTGGCTTCAAGCATATAATGAAATTGACAAGATAGGAAATACTCACTTAGTGGTTCCCAAAAAAACAGAACCTGTGTGCGAAGATGATTTTCAAGTATTGTGTACACCTTTTAAAGGCACTGCATTTGAAGATATGTATAATGCAATAACTGAAAAATATAAAGTTGGCAGAGTTAGATTAATGAAATTAAATCCACATACTTGTTTAAGTTGGCACAAAGATTACACAGATAGATTACACTATCCAATTAAAACTCAAGATGGGTGTATAATGATAATTGAAGATGAAGTGATGCACATTCCAAAAGACTCTTGGTGGGCAACTAATACTACATTTCATCATACAGCATTAAACGGAAGCAGAGAAGATAGAATACACTTAGTAGTAAATGTAGAACAAAAATATGAAAATATTTAAAGATCATAACATATACATTTTTGATTATAACTTTGATATGCACAAATTAAATCAAAACATGCAAATATTTCAGCACAAGTTTGAAGCATATAGTGATCACAGAGGAACTTTGGATTGGTGGAGTGTAGCAAGAGAAATAGAATTTGATTACGCCACAGAATTGTGTAACACTTTTAATATACAAGCAAAACCAAGATTTTATCTATTAAAAGCAAACAGTGTTTTGCCTATGCACAAAGATCATGGAACACAGTGTAGTATAAATATCTTAATGAATAGTACAAATCCTGCTCCTGTAAATTTTCAAGACAATAAAACATATCATTATAAAACTTGTTTACTAAACACACAAAACACACACGGAGTTACTACAGAAGACGAAGACAGAATACTATTCAAGTTGAGTATATTCAATGAAGATTTCGAAACTGTTGCTGAAAAAATTCGGAAAATTGTAGAATAATGAAATCAGTCACTATGGCGAGCTTTGTAAACAAAAGGCTCAATGTCCGTAATTTAGATATACATTGGCTTCCACACAGTGTTGGATGTCTCATTTCTCATGCTCAGACTGATGATATAATTAACAAAAATTACCAATTTAACACACCGCTGTATGATCCAATGGAATATTCTGAGTATGATGATGTTTTAGAAAATACAGACATACTCTGTTTAACAAATTATGTTTGGAATCAAAAATACAACGATGGTATTTCTAAATATTATAAGTCTCTGAGAAGTGACGGTATAGTGTTATACGGAGGTGCAAGTGTTCCTGAGCATCATAATTATGCACAAATGTATGCACAAGAAAGACCTTTTGTAGATTTGTTTTTTGTAGGACCTGGTGAAATTACATTAACTAATTTTTTAAAAAACATCGATACTGATATTGATTCACATCGAGGAACATTTGGTAGAGGGTTTAATAATGTAATTGTAGACAAAAGTACATATTCTATAGCATCAGAATCAATACCAGATCCGTATACAAGTGGTATATTTGATTCAATAATTGATAAAATCCAAACAAAAAGTTTAGGAATCACATTTGAATCAACTCGCGGTTGTCCTTTCAAGTGTAGTTTTTGTGATTGGGGCGGGCTCAGTAGAAGTTTAGTTAGCAAATTAAATCAAAATCAGGTATTTAACACTATCGATTGGATCTACGCAAACGGTGATAAGATTGCTACTGTAGATATAATAGATGCAAATTTTGGCATGACATCACGTGATGTTGAAATACTGGATTATTTTGAAGAATTAAAACAAAAAACAGGACACGAATTTAAAATTACTGTTAACGGTTTTGTTAAAAACGGAAGTCCTTATCTCAAGGATACTATATTGAAGCTTAATAAATTAACAGGATATAGTAAAAATGTAATGTTAAGTTTTCAAACACACAGTGAACAAGCACTAAAAACAATTGATCGTGATAATATACGTAACGAAAAATTTTATCCATTGATTGATGAATTACACAATGAAGGTCTAGAAATTAAAAGCGAGATGATATTAGGTCTGCCAGGCGAAACACTGGAAGATTATACTCGTACACTAGAAATAGATTACAATTTAGGTATGGCAGGCATGCGTGGTTATCCGTTGGTGTTTATTGTAAACACTCCTATGTATGCTACTGAATATAGACAACAACACGGTATAAAAACCAAAAAAATCTACATTCCTCATGATTTACTACTAACAAGAAAACAATATATTTTTAACACTAATAGAATTAGTAACTGTGATTTCACTGATGAAATGCAATTTGAAGAAGTAGAAGTAATGTACGAATGTAATAGTTTTACTAACGACGAATTAATAGAAATACTAAAGCGGTGGTGGTGGTATCATAATTTTTATAATTTAGGAACAATCAGAGCTGAAATTGCGTTATTGAACAGCAAAGGAATTGGCATCAAAAAACAAATTGAAAAATTTTTCAATCTACTAGAGTCGGGTGAACTGCCTGTGTTAAAAAGAATAGTTAACGCATATGAAAAAGCAATCAGAGAAATATATAAACCTGAACCTATAACTATGATAAGAAGTGCAGACGCAGTTCATTTTTTTCAAAAAGGTATGAGAACATACGAGCCGGCATACTTCATTGACAACAGAGAACTTGTTCAGTCTGAGCTTGAAAAAATATATACCAATGTAGATTCAAGTCATTGGACCAACAGATTTGCAGTAACATTAGACGAGAGAATAGATGACTAGAAAATTTCCACCAATAGATATGCAACCAAAACATCAAAAACATTTGTATACTCGGCCCACTTGGCCTCTTTGGGAGTGTATTGCAGAATTTATTAAAACCCAAGGTAGTAGAAAAATACTTGACGTTGGTAGCGGATTTGGATGTCCTCTGATGTTAAATAAGTTTCTAGTAGATTATGATTATGAATATTTTGGATTTGATTGTAGTAAAGAAATAATAGATTATGCAAATACATTATATAAGAGTCCAAACATAACTTTTTGTCATGCTGATTGGAATCAAATTGATATACAAGAAGAATTTGATTGTATGTTGTTGTTAGGTGTGTTACCATATCACGAATCAGGATGGGATTTATTTAAATTTCTTACTAATAAATTTCCTACAAAACAAGTTATAATTAGAGAAACAACAGGCCTCGTTGAATGGAATGAAATAAAATTAGTAGATCTAACAAATTTTGAAAAAATAGCCACAGAGCATCGTACAGTTGATATGAGGGATGCATATACAAAAATTGAGGAAAAAGTATTAGGAAAAAAGGTATTGTATAATGTTATTACCAGTAAATGAAATAAAATATGGTCTACAGTTAGACCAAATAGAAGCATTGCTTGAATTTTATACCAAGATAGATTCTTATAATCTAGATCACCCTTGTATATTAGTTAAAGGAGACAAAACTAAAATACCTGGCGTAATATTCGATTTTAGTAAACTAGATGACCCAATTACAGATATGTTATACAATATTAAAAACAAATATCCTTTTTTATCTACAACTGTGAGTTATATTATAACCGATGATGTAATACCAAACTTTAATTTACACAGTCATACTGACAGTCATTGTCATTTATTAACAGTACTAAAAAGTGACAACACTGCAAAGACACACTGGTATAAAATTAAAAAGGCACCGGCGCACAATAAAGTATCAGAACTAATAGGAATAATTCCTCATAGCGAAGGTGAAGTAGAACATTGGCATACAGAAACTTTACTTGAAGGAAAGACATATCTTTTTGATAGTCATACATTCCACAGTGTGGAAAACTTAAATAAAAACAAACGTATTGTGTTTACTTGGTGGTTAGATCATATTGCACATTATCCTGCATGGGAATATTATTCAAAAAATGACTTCTTCGTTTGACAGATATAATCTTAGGAATAAAGCTGAACTCATTGTGGGTCTTAGCAATTGGTGTAACTATGACTGTAGTTATTGTATGCCTCACAGTAAAGCCAAGACTAGTAAACTGGATAATGCAGATAAAATCGTTGAAACAATAAACCATAGTTATCATCATTTTAAAAAACATGCACAAGTTGACAATTACGGTGTTTTGTTTGTTGGAGGTGAGCCGACTATACATCCAGATTTTAACAGGATAATTGACAGCATACAACATATACGAGATATTGAACCTAATTACAAAATAATTATTGTAACAAATTTAAGTCGAACACAGCGTTGGTGGAGTGATATGTGCAACAAAGTTACAGGAGTTGTTGCAAGTTATCATGACGAGTTTGCTGACTTACAAGAATTCATTGACAAAATAATAATTGTGATGCAAGGAAATACTGATTTGCATTTAACCATTGGTATACAGCCCTTGCCGGGAAGACTGGAAAAACTAGAAAAAGACTGTGTTGTAATGAGAAAAATGATTACAGAAAAAATAGGACAAGATCATGCTAATAAAAAGTTAGACTTTATCATACAACATTTATATCAAGGAATGGACAAGCTCTTTCCTTATAGCGATCATGATTTTAAAATGTTTAAAAAACTTATCAATCAGTTTAGCAATCCTAATATAAGTGTTGAAGATAGATTAAGCGAACAAGAAGATTTCTTAGTACACAGTTTTACAGATAAAAAGGATGAGTATCTCGGATCATATTGCTATGCTGGTGTTGAAGGATTAACTATAGGATTTCAAGGCCAATTACAACGTACTAGTCGCTGTGAACTATCTTCCAGCAAAAGAAATTTAGGCAACATATATGAAAATTATACACTACCTACAGAACCTATAAAATGCGATGTCGCAAAAGGTTGCGGAAACTGTTGGTTCGATTATAGTTTTAGGAAAACAAAATGAATCAATATTATACATTATTTGATCCAGTAGATTATAACAAGCAATCAATAATTAACTTGTGTGATCATTATGATCAACAAAAATCATGGGATGATGTGTATCCTGGAGTTAAACTAAAAAGCAAACGCCGCAGTCGAGATTTTGAACAAGTTTTAGGAGTACAACAAATTCTAAATAGTTTTAAACCTCAGTTAAACATAACATATGATAGGTGTCAATTGCTTTGTTTAGATGCAGGAGAAAAAGGTGTGTTTCACAAAGATACAGACAGATCTTGTGGTATATTATTCCCATTAACTCCTGTTGGTGAAACATTTAGTCACATTGAATTTTATAATGAAGATAAAAATTTACAACACACTGTAAATTACAGTGAACGTGCAATAATTATTAATGTTTTACAATATCATAATGTGCAGAAAACTGATGTCAGAAGAATAAATTTTCAAGTTGATTTTGATATACCATACAATCAAGTAGTTGACATGTTTAAAAATGGTGAGATTTTTAGATAAAATAATGTTTCGATAAAGCTGGATTTTTTAATCAAGTCTTAGCACCCATTGTATTCCTCCTTTGGGAATATCTTCCTGAGTTAGTTTCCAATTATAAAAACTATGTTCTTGAAACCATTTTAAAAGTTTTGGATTTTCTTCTCTGCTTACCCATATATCTTTATAGCCCATATCTAATGCCATCTTAGTACTAAAACCTAATGTAGCATTACCTCTTTGCAAATCGTCTTTCATTGTTCCCCAATCGTAATTTCTATCACGAGTATGACGACTCATAATTCTGATGCCGCCGTTATATTCTGGTCTAGCAATACCAGCACTATAATAAATTAAATGAGGATCCCAACCCATGCGGGCAAATTTTGTATGTTCAAATAAAGGCCACTTGCTGTAGTTATCTGCATGTTTGTGTCCTTTTGTTTTTTGAAATAATGTTTTTATATCGTCTAAATGAGAGTCAATGGGTTCAAGTAACCATTTCATAGTATGAAAAACTCCTCAGCAAGCATATGATTCCATTCAATCTCACTGCAATTTATTTGCATTGTGTATCTATTTTTGTTTGTAAAATTGGTTACATTGTGTGGTTGTTGATTGTTAAACACAATTGGGTTTAAAAGTTCTAGTTCGTGTAATAATGATAATTGGTTATCGTACATTGGTATTTGCACATAACTAAATTCTTCACCTTTTGCATTAACAGTAGTTTTTCTTTGACCTGCTTTTTCACTTTTGTAAAACTCTAGTCTTGTGCCTTTTGTATTTCTAATAGGAATTAATACACACCAAGGCCAATCTGAATCATCAACATGTACATTCATTTGACCATTGGATTTAACATAGTTAACCATGTAGTTTAAATTTTCTGGCATATTTAATTTTTTTGTAAACTCTCTGAGAAGTTTATTTTCTTTAAAAGGATTTACATCATCTGTTGGCCTATAAAATCTTAAAATATTTTGATCTGGGAAGTCAATTTGATCTATTATACTATTAAGTTCTTTTTGAACTTCTAAGAAATTATCAACTTGTAATTCGTAAAAGTAATTAGGATCATGCATTGTATATCGAATCTAAATCTTTTGTACCATCAAGGCTGAACATTAATGCAATGCGTGGTTTGTTGCTCATGTTAACCACAGCATGAGGATAACCTATATTTAAAAAATATGCATTGCCGTTTTCTAAATTGTATGCTTCTAGTTCACTATCACGCCTAAACAAGTTAATAACATTTTTATCTCCGTAAATAGGACAAATACATCTAACAGCATAGTTCACATCATAGTCTACATGAAATGGAATAGTTTTTCCTGGTGCTAGTTTTGTAATACGCACACGACTTGCAGGTGCTTTTAATTGTGTAACTATGTTTTCAAATACACTACCTGTATATTCAGGTGTTGGTATATTATACAAGTGTTCTTCTCTTCTTCTAATACGTTCTTTAATACTTGCTTCGTAAGGTAATATTTCACTTGGAGTTGTCAAGTTTATTTGTTCAAAATTATCATACACACTTGCAACCAGTTCCATGTGATTATCACATAACATTGGATTAGCAGTACGAACATCTACAAACTTTTCTGCTAGTGAATCGCATTCTTTTCTTAAAGCATCTAAATCTATTTCTAAATTAAAATTGTGTATACTTGGTAAACTGTGTTTTTTCATAATTCATATACTCCTGCTAAACATATACGAGCAAGATTGCCTTGCCTTCTAAATTTGCTATAATCATCGTGTGTGCTTGTGGCTAACCAAACACTATCACTTGGTTGAATATCTAAATGTTCGCAAACTCTATTTTGTTCTTTGTATAAACGTTTATGAACATAATCTATATCATAATTACTTATTATCTTTTCTGCTACACTGTGAGCAAAGTAGTTGTAATATTTTGCACTATAAGTTAATGCATCTAATCTTTTGTCTTCATGCTTGGTAAAAATCCATCCTGTTCGAACAGTTCTTACTCCAAAACTTTTACTTAAACTGTAAAAAACTATATCAGCATCGTGATCAATCTGTTTTATACTTGTACTGCCTACATATGCAAGATCAAGTATTTTACCTGTAGTTTGTCGCCAGTTTCCGTCAATACTGCTAGGTATGCTTTGATACTTTACACTTTCATCGTATATGTTGCCTTTGGGTTTGATCCATTGATAGTCTCCAGTGTCCATGTGTACACTTCTAGATTCTTGGTTGTACCACCAATCCAATCCTTCAGTAATACCATTTCTTGGATATACGTAATAATTGCTGAGATCAATTACGGGTTTTAGCCATTTAATAATATCGGTATTGTATTTTACAACGCTATCATAATCTACTGATATATCTTTTATTGTATTATAAACTTCAGGTAGTATAGGAGTTCTTATTGCAGTGCTAAGATTTAATATGGCTTCTTTCATGATGATCTCTGTGTTGGCCTTCAAACGGAGCAATTAAGTTGATCCATATTTTGTTTACAGGTCCTCTTAAATCATGTCCAAATGTGTTTAGTACTCCGTATCCAATGTAGCTATAAGCTACAATCAAAAAGTTTACCCATATGGCTGTACTTCCAAATATAAAATATGTTATTACTACATGTGCCCACCACATGGTTTTACCATGTTTATGAAAAAACATAACTCTAGGATTTTTTAATAAATCTTTAACAAATCTACGTGGAATTGTTGGTACACGATATATGCTAAAAAATACACGCCATTTGCCAAGATACTTAGGACTGTGAGGATCTTGTTCTGTGTCACTGTAAGCATGATGCATTCTATGTACACCTGCCCAGGTTAAAGGACTTCTAACTCCACAGAGCAGTCCACAATACAGCATAAAAATTTCTGCTAAAGGATTAGTTTGAAATTCTTTGTGACTAAAATATCTATGATAACCTCGAGTAATACCTATTAGTGCCAGTATCATATATATTACATAGCTTAAAATTATCGTGTTCATACAGCCATTTCCGCTTTTATACTAGACATAGGGTTATAATTAATTAGTTTATAATCGCTTACTCTTGTATTTAATAATGTTTCTAAATCACAGAACGGAGGCATGACCAAATAAGGCAATTCTTGCGGTTTACGTGAAACTTGCTCCACTACTTGATCTAGGTGATTTGAATAAATGTGGCAGTCACCTCCTGTCCATATAAACTCGCCAACTTTTAGTTCGCAGATGTGTGCTAACATGTGTGTTAGCAGACTATAACTAGCAATGTTAAATGGTACACCCAAGAACATATCAGCACTACGTTGATACAGTTGACAACTTAGTTTACCTTTAACAATTTTGAACTGTGTTAGTGTATGGCATGGAGGTAGTGTCATTTGATCTAGTTCAGTTGGATTCCATGCACTTAGTATGATACGTCTACTGTCTGAATTGTTTTTAATTTGGTTAATAATATTAGAAATTTGATCAACACCGCCAAAGTCTCGCCACTGTTTACCATACACAGGACCTAATTCTCCGTCTGTGTATCCTAATGCCGCTCCTTGGTTTTGTGCATTAGCAGTCCATATTGTTTTCTTGTCGGCAGCTCTTGTGCCATGTGTAATTTCAGCTAGTCTGCGTTCGTCTGTGCTACCTTCTAAGAACCATAACAGTTCTCCTACTACACTACGCCATGCAAGTCGTTTAGTAGTAACTGCTGGAAAGCCGTCTTGTAAATTAAAGCGCATTTGATATCCAAATACGCTTAGTGTACCTACTCCAGTACGATCATTAACATCTTCACCTTTTTCTAAGATGTGTATCAATGAATCTAAATATTGCTTCAATTCTGTCTCCATTTGTCAACGTATACATCACCTTCACGTTGACTACTGTACAAGCTATAAGTTGTTTCAATAATACTACGTGGAAGAAATGTATCGCAGTCATATGTTCCTGGAATACGACTTAGCCATATCTCATCAATAATTGATAATAGACCGTTAACAAGTTGTGCACCACCGATAATCCAAACGTCTTGTAAACGATTCATATTAACGAGTTCTGTTTTAGCAGTTTTAAACTTTACATAATGATAACCACCGCCGTTGTAATCATCGGTACTACTTGTTACAACAATGTTGTTACGATTGGGCAATGGTTTAACAGGTAAACTATCCCACGTTGTTTTGCCCATTGCAACAACACTACCTGTTGTGTTTTCTTTAAACCATTTTAAGTCTGCTGGATTATGTGGCCAAGGTAGATTGCCGTCTTTGCCAATTCCCCAATCTTGATCACATGCTAATATTGCTCTGATCATTTTGATTTCGCGTCCAATAATTCTTTAGTAAGTTTACCAATATTTTCTTCTAGTTTTTTGTAATTTATAACAATTTCTACATCGATTATTTTACTTTGTAAATCGTCGTTATCTTCTACTAATTTAATTAGAGCAGTAATAAAATCTGTTTCTTCTTGATAAATTTTTATAGTATCTTCGTCGAATATAATTTCATCGCCATTTTCACATACCAATGTGAGCTGCTGAACAAACTCTGTTGGTACACTTTTGATTTCTAATTCATTTACAATTTTTTGAAAATTTCTATCACGCTTATGTATTGGCATTGGCAGTAGACTTTTTGCGACCGCCACGTTTTGGTTTCAACTCAGGCGCCATGCTATAGGCTTCTTCGCGAAGTCGTGTTACTTCTGCTTCGTATGTTGCAGCTTGATCCAGCATTGTTTGTGCTAGTGCAGTGTCATCCATAACTCCAGCTTCTACTTGTGGTGCAGGTGCTGTTTGGTTTGCAGTTGTTGTTGTGCGTGGTGGGTGATCAGTATCATCAACCATGCTGTTTCGGATGTCTTGCTCGCTCATACCAGTTTTTTGTTTACGAATAATTTCGTTAACTTCATTTAGTGGAACACTGGTATAGCTGTTAGGAGTCATCATAATTTGTTTTGTTGGATACTTTTTTAGATAACCTCTATTGTGTAATTTAACAAGCATATTGATACCATCTGCAAACATACTGCGATGAGCAATCTCATAAAATTCATTTGATTCTTGTCCTGCAGGTGATTCTACAACACGAACAATATCGTCGTGTTCCATGTCTGGTAAACGTTCTGTTTCTACAATCAAGCAATGATTAGGATCAGTTACATTTCCATTTTCGTCGTAAATCTCTCTAAAGACTACAATGCATTTTAGACCAGTATTAGCTACTTGTCCTATGTGTTTTAAATTTGCCATTGGAATTCTCCTTACTCAGAAGCTGGCGCTTCTGTTGTTTCTTCCGTCTGCTGCTGTTGTGATTCTACAACACTTTGAATAAATGCTTGAATCTTGTTGTAAACGGCTCCCACTTGTGCCGCTTCACTAGCTTTAAACGCACCACGAGTTACAGCCGCATCAATAATTTGTGCCGCATTTTGCAAGTCTGCTACACCTAGTGCGGCAGGTTCTACTTGTGATGAAGTTTTTTCTTCGCTCATAGTTTACTCCTATTAATTAACTACATACTTATTTATCATTCTTTGATTTTGGTACTACTTAATTTGTAAGCCAATATGTTGGCTCTAAAGTCTTCATAGTCCATTGACTCTTCAAACCAGAATTGATAGATTTTGTGACCTAAGTTTTTAA
>Ga0181565_10003296_pt1 | contig 12380 bp, 13 predicted proteins | sample 101ome_16_FD_129661 | JGI IMG/M metagenome (GOLD analysis project Ga0181565, IMG submission 129661) | Coastal salt marsh microbial communities from the Groves Creek Marsh, Skidaway Island, Georgia - 101401AT metaG (megahit assembly) | ecosystem: Environmental > Aquatic > Marine > Intertidal...
AGCTGCTGAAGAAGCTCCAGCCGAAGAAGCACCTGCAGAAGAAGCACCAGCCGAAGAAGCGCCTGTTGCTGAAGCGCCAGCAGAAGAGGCACCAGCTGCTGAAGAGGCTCCTGCCGAAGAAGCGCCTGCTGAAGAAGAGAAAGCCTAACCATTTATGGCAGGCTCAAGCGATGACAAAGGCTTTGACCGCCATCGGTCTATTGCCCTTGGTGTCATCACCGCTGCCCATGGCATTAAAGGGGCGGTAAAGGTTAAGCCTTTTACCGAAACCCCTGAAAACCTATCCGCTTACGGCCCACTTCATGATGAGGTGGGCCAGCGTTATCAAGTTCGCATTGAAAGACGCATGAAAGATCAATTGATTTGCCGTCTTGAGGGCGTTGCAGACCGCAACGCGGCGGAGGCTATGCGTAAGACCTGGCTTTACATTGATCGTAATCAACTGCCTGAGGATCATGAGCATTTCTATCAGGTGGATTTGATTGGCGCCGAGGTTCAAGATGAACATGGCCAAACCGTCGGAATAGCAGCAGGATTTTTTGATTTTGGCGGTGGCGAAATGATTGAAGTCACGCAACATGATGGTAACCGCGTGATGCTGCCATTTGCGCCCTCATTGCGGCAAGTTATTGATGCAGAAACAGCAACCATTCGCTTAAAGATTGATCCAGTTTGGCTTGAAACATCAGCAAAGAAACCTGTTGATGAACCCTCTTGATGCTCAGTTAGAATTGGGCATAAATCAGCATAAATGGAGCATGGCATGACGGAAAAGATGCAAAACCAGCCTATGCAGCCATCGCAACCATGGATGGCTTCGGTGCTGACCCTTTTCCCCGATATGTTTCCCGGGCCCCTTGCCCAATCCCTTGCTGGGAAAGCTCTTGCTGCTGGATTATGGTCACTTCACGTCACTGATATCCGTCCTTTTGGTGTTGGGGTTCATAACAAAGTGGATGATCCTCCCTTTGGTGGAGGGCCAGGTATGGTCATGCGTCCGGATGTGATGGCGGCGGCGCTGGCCTCAGCCTCTGACGGACTGCCCAAAGACATGGCAAAAATATATCTCAGCCCTCGTGGCAAGAGGTTGGATCAGCCTTTGGTTAAGGAATTGGCCGCAGGGCCAGGGGTGCTGCTGGTATGTGGCCGATACGAAGGGTTAGATCAAAGGGTGATTGATGCCGCAGGTTTAACCGAAATCAGCATTGGTGATTATGTGTTGTCAGGGGGTGAAATGGCCGCACAAGTGCTCATTGATGCTGTGGTGCGATTGCTAGATGGCGTCATGGGCAATCCGATGGCCCACCAACAAGACAGTTTTGAAAATGGATTGCTTGAACATCCCCTTTATACTCATCCGCGGGATTGGGGCGGAAATGTTGTGCCAGAAATCTTATTAAGTGGGGATCATGGCCGCATTGCTAAATGGCGCCAGGAAGCAGCCATGGCGCTTACTCAAAAAAGACGCCCTGATCTTTGGGAAGAATGGCTGAAATCTGAGGCTAAGGAAGATCAATCAAAGGGAAAAAAGCTAACAAAATAGCGTGACATATCGAATGAGTGGTGTTATATGACCACAATCCTAACGGAAATGATTAAGATAATGAGAAAAAGGCGCCCTTAACGGCAGCCTATTAAACCGGAGAATGTGCCATGAATATTCTTGACCAGATTGGCCAGAATGAAATCAACAAGGTTCTTGCTAGCCGCCAGATTCCTGAATTTGGGGCAGGGGATACGTTGCGGGTCGATGTTAAGGTTGTTGAAGGCACGCGTGAGCGGATTCAGGCATTCGAAGGCGTTTGCATTGCTCGCAAGTCTGATGGCGTGAATTCCTCTTTCACCGTTCGTAAGATTTCTTATGGCGAAGGGGTTGAGCGGATTTTCCCCCTGTATTCCCCTCGGATTTCCGGTATTACCGTGATCCGTCGTGGTAAAGTGCGTCGGGCAAAACTGTATTATCTGCGTGGTCGTCGTGGCAAGTCAGCGCGTATTGTTGAAAGCACACGGGATCGCAACAAGCCTACCACCACCGATACCTCAGCCACTGCCTGATCATCGGCGGTCTTTCGCGACCCCCTCCATCACCACGGAAAATGCCATGTTGACGGGGCGCCAGACCGCCAGTCATAATGCCGTGTTTAATGTTGGAGAAGATCATGTCGGCACCAAAAACCCTATTTGATAAAATCTGGGATGCTCATCTGATTCACCGTGATGACGATGGGTCGAGTCTCATTTATATTGATCGTCATCTTGTTCACGAAGTGACCAGCCCACAGGCGTTTGAAGGCCTGCGTCAGACTAACCGCAAAGTGGCTAGCCCCGAACGCACCTTGGCGGTCGCCGATCACAACATTCCCACCAGTGACCGGTCTAAAGGCATTACGGATATGGAATCCCGTATTCAGATCGAAGCCCTTGAAAAAAATGCTCATGATTTTGGCGTGCCTTATTTTGCCATGGATGATATTCGCCAAGGGATCGTTCATGTGATCGGCCCTGAACAAGGCTTTACCCAACCGGGCATGACGATTGTTTGCGGCGATTCTCATACCGCGACTCATGGCGCTTTTGGTGCTCTAGCCTTTGGTATTGGCACCTCTGAGGTTGAACATGTTCTGGCAACCCAAACCTTAATTCAACAGCCAGCTAAAAATATGCGCATTACGGTGGATGGCACACTTCAACCCGGTGTGACAGCAAAAGATATCATCTTGGCGATTATTGGCCAGATTGGTACTGCTGGCGGCACAGGTCATGTGATTGAATATGCTGGCGAAGCTATTCGCGGTCTCAGCATGGAAGGCCGGATGACAATTTGCAATATGTCTATTGAGGCCGGGGCTCGCGCTGGCATGATCGCCCCGGATGAAACCACCTTTGCGTATCTTAAGGATAAGCCGATGGCACCTCAAGGCGAGATGTGGGACAAGGCGGTGGCGTGGTGGTCAAGCTTGGTGTCTGATGAAGGGGCGCGGTATGATCGCGAAGTGGTCATTAAGGCGGAAGATATCATTCCGACAGTGACTTGGGGAACTAGCCCTGAAGATACCGCCCCGATCACGGGTTTCGTGCCTGATCCTGCAAAAGAAAAGGATGAAGCGCGCAGAGCAAAAATTGAACGCTCACTAGACTATATGGGGCTGACTGGCGGCATGAAAATTGAAGATATCAGCATTGATACGGTCTTTATCGGATCATGCACCAATAGCCGTATTGAAGATTTGCGCGCCGCGGCGGCGATTGCTAAAGGCCGCAAGGTGTCGCCTTCGGTTCGAGCGATGATCGTTCCCGGATCAGGCCTAGTCAAACAACAAGCCGAAGAAGAAGGGCTAGCCGATATCTTTATTGAAGCAGGGTTTGATTGGCGCGAGGCAGGATGTTCCATGTGTCTTGCCATGAATGCTGATCGTTTGTCTGAAGGGGAGCGCTGTGCCTCTACTTCAAACCGGAATTTTGAAGGTCGGCAAGGCCGGGGCGGGCGGACACATTTGGTGAGCCCAGAGATGGCGGTCGCGGCGGCGGTTAGTGGCCGGCTTACGGATGTCAGAACGCTTTAATGTTGTGTGAGAAAGGAAAACCCAATGCAGAGGTTTCATACCCATAAAGGGATTGCTGCCCCACTAGATATTATGAATATCGACACGGATATGATTATCCCAAAGCAATTCCTTAAAACCATTAAGCGGACGGGGCTTGGCGTGAATCTGTTTGATGAGATGCGCTATGACAAAGAGGGTAAAGAGAATCCTAACTTTATTCTCAACAAATCGCCCTATCGGGATGCGAGTATTCTGGTCGCCGGTGATAATTTTGGCTGTGGGTCAAGCCGAGAACACGCCCCTTGGGCCTTGCTTGATTTTGGGGTAAGGGTTGTGATCTCAACTAGTTTTGCTGATATTTTCTATAACAACTGTTTCAAAAACGGGATTCTGCCGATCACGGTTTCTGCCGCAGATCGCGAGGCCTTGATGGCTGATGCCAAAGACACCGAGAATCCTGAACTTGAAATTGATCTTCCTAATCAGACGATACGCCGCCCAAATGGTGCAGATATAGCTTTTGACATTGATCCTTTCCGTAAACAATGTCTGCTGGATGGGTTGGATGATATTGGTCTTACCATGGCAAAATCTGATGCGATTAGCGCCTATGCTAGCAAGCGTCAGAACACGCACCCATGGCTCTAAGTATTTATAAAATTAAGGAAATCTAGAAATGAGCAATCGCAAGATCATGATTATGCCCGGTGACGGCATTGGCCCCGAAGTGATGAATGCTACGATGAAAGTGGCAGATTGGCTGGCTAAACACCGTTCGTTTTCGTTTGATACCATGTTCGGGCTATGCGGCGGTGCCAGCTATGAAAAGCATGGTGTGCCGATCACAGATGAGACCATGGCAGATGTGATGGCGTGTGATGCTATCCTGTTTGGGGCGGCAGGTGACCCAAGATATGACAATTTGCCGTTTGAATTAAAGCCAGAACGCGGTTTATTGCGGATGCGTAAAGAACTTGATCTTTATGCCAATTTGCGTCCTGCCTTGGTGTTTCCGCCTCTGGTTTCCGCCTCGACCTTAAAAGAAGATGTGATTTCAGGTCTTGATATTATGATCGTGCGCGAATTAACCGGCGGCAGTTATTTTGCTGAACCGCGTGGACGCGAGGAGCGCGATGGCGTGGTTTGCGCTTATGATACCAATCTCTATTCCGTTCCAGAAATTGAGCGTATTGGCCGGGTAGCCTTTGATCTTGCCCGCAAGCGCAACAAGAAAATCACCAGCGTGGAAAAAGCGAATGTGATGCATTCTGGTGTGTTGTGGCGCGAAACTATGAACGCGTTATACCAATCAGAAGGTGACGGGCTTAATTATGAAAATATGTATGCCGATAACTGCGCCATGCAGTTGGTGCGCCAACCTAAGCAATTTGATGTCATTGTCACAGATAATCTGTTTGGGGATTTGCTGTCGGATTGTGCGGCTATGTTGACCGGCTCGCTAGGAATGTTGCCTTCGGCCTCTCTTGGGGAAATTGACCCTGTGACGGGTGTTCGGCGATCTTTCTATGAGCCTGTTCATGGCTCTGCCCCGGATATCGCAGGGAAAGGGCTTGCAAATCCGCTTGCCCAATTGTTGAGCTTTGCGATGATGCTTCGGTATTCCTTTGATATGGCAGAAGACGCTGATCTGGTGGAAAAGGCTGTGGAAAAGGCCCTTGATAGCGGCAAGCGCACCGGCGATATCATGGTTGACGGTGCCACATTAACCAATACCGATGGAATGATGGATGAAGTGCTTGGGGCGTTGGATCGTCTGGCAAGGTAAGTGTTCTAAAGGAAAATCTCATGGGATATAAAGTAGCCGTTGTTGGGGCCACTGGCGCGGTTGGCCGAGAAATGCTGAAAACACTGGCGGAACGCGAGTTTCCAGCAGATCAGGTCTTTGCCTTGGCATCAAGCCAATCCGCAGGCAATGTGATCAGTTATGGCGAAGATAAGGACCTGACGGTTCAGGCCTTGGATAAGTTTGACTTTGCCAATGCGGACATTGCCTTGTTTTCTGCAGGATCGGGGATTGCTCAACAGATCGGGCCCAAGGCTGGCGCCGCAGGCTGTGTTGTGATTGATAATTCGTCTGCGTTTCGCATGGACGAAGATGTGCCCTTGGTTGTCCCTGAGGTGAATGGCCATGTTCTTGAGGCATTTTTTCAAAATCCTGACCGCCGCAATATTATTGCCAATCCCAATTGTTCCACCGCGCAAATGGTCATGGCTCTAAAACCGCTTCATGATGCCTATCATATTCGCCGTGTGGTTGTATCCACATATCAGGCGGTATCAGGGGCAGGGCGACCAGCGATGGATGAGCTGTTTGAACAAACCCGCGGCATCTATGTTAATGATTTCAAAAAGCCCGAAAACTTCACTAAAGAAATCGCCTTTAATGTCATTCCACATATTGATGTTTTTATGGATAACGGTTTCACCAAAGAAGAATGGAAGATGGAGGCCGAGACGAAGAAGATTCTCGACCCTGCGATTGAAGTGGTAGCGCATTGTGTTCGGGTGCCTGTTTTTATCGGCCATAGTGAAGCGATCTTCATCGAATGCGATCATCCGGTTGATGAGGAACAGGCCAGAACGCTATTACGGGAAATGGATGGCGTCGCCGTGATTGATCATCGTGTGGATGAAGGTTATGTGACACCCAAAGAAGCCGCAGGTGAAGATGCGGTTTTCGTCTCGCGCTTGCGTCGGGATAGCACTGTTGCTAATGGTCTTGTGTTTTGGTGTGTGTCTGACAATCTGCGCAAAGGGGCGGCCTTGAACTCGGTTCAGATTGCCGAAGAATGCCTGCGCCGCGGACTTTAATTAGCCTGTTTTTTTGCGTCGTCTAAGATGCGTGTGATGGCAAGCCCTGTGATATCGCTTTGCCCTTTGCGATCAAGATATTGCAATATGGCAGAGCTGTGTTGCGCGGCCTTGGAAAACGCGGCGGCAACATCATCCCCCTTGATCACATAACTAGCCAAAAGGGCGGCGAACAAATCGCCGCCGCCTGAAAACCCATGCGGATGATGCGTTAGCAACGGCGCGTTATGTTCACTTTTTGTCGTTCGGCTATACATGATATCAAGGCATTTGGTGTCATGGGGCGTCTGGGGAATGATGCCGGTAATCATAACCGCCTCAAGCAAGGGGTAATGGTCTAACATTTGAAAAGCGGCCTGTTCGGCGTCCTCTGCGTTATGAATATCAATGCCGGTTAACCACGCCGCCTCGAAACGGTTAGGGGTGGTGATGTGTGCCAGAGGTAAGAGCAGGTCGCGGATTGCCTCAGCGATAGCCACATCACCATAAAGGCGTCCATGATCACCAAAGGCTGGATCAATAAGCACAGGCAGTTCCGGATGATGGGAGGCTGCGGTTTTAAGAGTTTCAGCAACGGCAATGACTTGTTGTTGGCGTGCCATATAGCCTGTCGAGATCACCCCAATATCTGACCAAAAGTTAAGCGTTGTTATCGCTTTCAGGATGGCGTTGAAATCAGCGTCACTTAAACTGCCGCCAGCTTTGAGGCCATAACCTGGATGAGCAATGAGGTTGATGGTGTTAATCGCGGCCAGAGGAATATCCATTTGTGCCGCTACCATATTGGTTACGGTATTGCCAACGGCACCAAAACTCACCTGTGACTGGATAGACAAAAGCGTTTTCATGAATTCTTTTTTCCTTCAACCATCATGATTTATCCGTTATGGCATGAAACTTTGGGGCTGGCAGTACTAATATTAGAAAAAGCGAATTTAGTGCGACTTTTTATTCCGTCTTATTCTTGCGGCTTTTATTGACGAAATAGGTGTGAGAAGATTAGAATTATGCAATGAATAAAAAATAATTGTCTCAAGAGGGATCATGTCCGCTAAACGTCCACTATCGCCGCATCTGATGATTTATCGTCCACAGTTGACTTCTATGATGTCGATCACCCATCGTCTGACGGGGGTAGCTTTGGGGTTGGGGTCGCTATTTTTTGTGTGGTGGTTGGTCGCACTCGCCCATGGCGGAACTTATTATGACTTTGTTCGGGGTATTGCTGAACACGCGCTTGGCCAATTGGTGTTGCTAGGATTTTTTGTCGCTGTGTCTTATCATTTGGCAAATGGGATTAGGCATTTGTTTTGGGATTTCGGCATCGGGTTAAGCCTTCAGGGTGTTTATCGTGGGGGTTATGCGGTGCTTTGTGTCGCGGCGTTAGCAACCCTTGGCGGCATCTATATGCTGTTTTTAGGGTGAGGATAAAATCATGACTGACCATAGCAACCCATCCATGCGATCCCCTCTTGGCCGTGCCAAGGGCTTAGGGTCATCGCGTTCAGGGGTCTCACATTGGTGGATGCAGCGGCTGACCGCTATGGGAATGGTGCCCTTGGTGCTGTACTGCTTGATTGGATTCTTATGTTTTGCTGATGCGAGTGAGGCAGCGGCAAGGGCTTGGATCGCCCAGCCGTTTAACAGTGTCGCCTTGATCTTGCTGTTGGGGACGGGGTTTTATCACGCCGCCTTGGGGTTGCAAGTGGTGATCGAAGACTACATATCATCAGAGTCACGCAGAATTCTCATGCTGGCTTTCATGAAGATGCTGATGACGGCATTCGCCGCGTTTTCTATTTATAGTGTTTTATTGATTACCCTGACGAACGGAGCTTGATGATGTCCTCTTATGAAATCACCGACCATTATTTCGATGTCGTGGTTGTCGGAGCAGGTGGTGCAGGATTGCGCGCGACCATGGGGATGGTGACAGCAGGGTTGAAAACCGCTTGTGTTACCAAAGTTTTCCCAACCCGTAGTCATACCGTGGCGGCGCAGGGCGGTATTGGCGCGGCGCTAGATAACATGGGGCAAGGCGATAACTGGCGTTATCATATGTATGACACGGTCAAGGGATCAGACTGGCTTGGTGATCAGGACGCTATTGAATATATGTGCCGTAATGCAATCCCATCGGTGATTGAATTAGAACATTATGGGGTTCCATTTTCACGCACCGAATCAGGCAAGATTTTTCAGCGCCCGTTCGGTGGACATACGGTGGATTATGGGAAATCACAGGCCAGACGGGCTTGTGCGGCGGCAGACCGCACGGGGCATGCCATTTTGCATACGCTTTACCAACAATGCCTCAAGCATAAGGCAGAGTTTTTTATCGAATATTATGCCCTTGATTTGTTGATGGACGAAAACGGGGTATGCCGAGGAATGCTTGCCTTGAAACTGGATGATGGCACATTGCACCGATTCCATGGTCATCGGGTGGTGCTGGCAACAGGGGGTTATGGCCGTGTCTATTTTTCATGCACATCGGCGCATACCTGCACCGGAGATGGCAACGCCATGGTATTGCGAGCAGGAATGCCGCTTCAGGATATGGAGTTTGTTCAGTTTCACCCCACGGGCGTTTATGGCGCAGGCGTATTGATTACCGAAGGCGCGCGCGGCGAAGGCGGCTATCTGACCAATTCTGAGGGTGAGCGTTTCATGGAACGCTATGCCCCCACCAGTAAAGACCTTGCCAGCCGTGATGTGGTCAGCCGCGCCATGACGGTGGAAATTAACGAAGGCCGAGGCGTAGGTCCGAATAAGGATCATATCCTATTGCATCTTGAGCATGTGGATGAGGATACCCTGCATGAACGCCTGCCCGGAATTACCGAAACGGCGCGGATTTTCTGCGGCGTTGATATCACGCGTGAACCTATTCCGGTATTGCCAACGGTGCATTATAACATGGGGGGCATTCCCACCAATTACCATGGTGAGGTGTTATCACCAACAAAGTCCGATCAGAACGCTGTCGTTCCCGGGCTAATGGCAATTGGTGAGGCGGCTTGCGTTTCGGTGCATGGGGCTAATCGGTTAGGTACCAACTCTCTCTTGGATATTGTTGTCTTTGGTCGAGCCGCGGCATATCGCGCGGCTGAGACGGTAGTCCCGGGGGCACCTCACGCGCCTATTCCTGCCGCCGCCACAGAAAAGGCATTGGCTCGATTTGATCGCATCCGTCATGCCAAAGGCAAAACCCCATCTGCTGAACTTCGGCTTCAGATGCAACATGTTATGCAACGCCACGCGGCGGTGTTCCGTTCAAGCCAATCATTGACCGAAGGCGTTGAAAAGATGGATCATATTGCCGCCAATATGACCGACCTTGGCCTTAAAGACACCTCACTGATATGGAATACAGATTTGGTTGAGGCGCTTGAGCTTGACAATCTGATGAGTCAGGCGCTCGTCACCGTGCGATCCGCAGATTTGCGTAAAGAATCGCGCGGCGCTCATGCTCATGAAGATTTTCCTGATCGGGATGATCAAAACTGGATGAAGCATACGGTTATGTGGCTAGATGAAAATAATATCTCAAAAGCCGATTACCGTCAGGTGACGATGACCACGCTGACCAATGAAGTTGAGAGCATCCCTCCGGTTGCCCGTGTGTATTAAGCGATAAGGACCTATCCCCATGGCTGAGTTTACCCTGCCAAAACATTCTAAAGTCAAAAAAGGCAAAATCCATCCTGCCCCGAAAGAGGCGGAAAACACCAAAACATTCAATATCTATCGGTGGTCACCTGATGATGATGAAAACCCACGCATGGATAGCTATACCATTGACCTAGACGATTGTGGGCCGATGGTGCTGGATGCGCTTATCAAGATTAAAGGCGAACAGGATCAGACCGTGACTTTTCGCCGGTCTTGCCGTGAAGGCATTTGTGGGTCGTGTTCTATGAATATTGATGGAACAAACACTTTGGCTTGTCTGAAGCCGATTGACGAAGTCAAAGGCGATGTGACCATCACCCCTTTGCCGCATATGCCGGTGATTAAGGATTTGGTTCCGGATCTTAGTCATGCCTATGCCCAGTTGCAGTCGATTGAGCCATGGCTGAAATCTGACACACCTGCGCCTGAAAATGAGGAAAGACGCCAAAGCCCTAGCGAGCGCGAAGAACTGGATGGTATGTGGGAATGTGTCTTGTGTTTTAGCTGTTCCACCGCTTGCCCTAGCTATTGGTGGAACGGGGATAAATATCTCGGCCCTGCGGTGTTGTTGCAGGCTTATCGCTGGATCGCAGATAGCCGTGACGAAAGCACGGGTGAGCGTCTAGATGCGTTGGAAGACCCTTTCCGTCTTTATCGCTGCCATACTATCATGAATTGCACTAAGACTTGTCCAAAAGGCTTAAACCCCGGCAAGGCGATTGCCAAGATAAAGAAAATGCAATTAGAACGGCATTAATCGCTTATACGCGCTTGCGCGTAAGATGAAGATGGTGGCCATCTCGCGTGTGATAGATGAAATGCTGGCTTGCGTATCGGGCAAGCAGGTCATTCTTTTCACCGGCGTTTATCCCAGCCATATTGATAAAGATATGCCGATACGAAAGCGGCAACGGTTTATGGTTAACAATATGTGCCGCCATGGCCGCATCGCCAATGATCAAACAGGTATAGGGCCGCGCTGAAATCAAGGTCAGCGTTTTTGTTAGGCTGTCTTGTTCTGTTGCGATTGTCTTAAACGGCAGTTTATTGAGACTGGTGATTTTTTCAATATAGGCCGTGCCATCAGGCTTGAAACGACCGAGATAATGATACCCCACCGGATGGGTTCGCAACGCTGTGTTCAGGGCATATAAAATCTCACCGCCGCCCAAATCCAGCACATTGTCATAAGGTCTGATCACGCGGTTAGCGATCTGATAAATTGGAACGCCAAGCCATCCGGTCAAAAGGCTAAAGGCCATGTCGGCATTCAGGTCTTTGGTTGGGATGCGGATAGGTTTTACCCCTGGCGGTTCAATTATCGTCACTGGGCTGGAAAAGGATTGTAATTTGGTGCTGATATCCTTTTGTAAAGTCTCGCGGGAAATAATCCCCATGCGAAAGCCCAAGCGTTCCATTAACCCCATCCTTAGTATATCAGGTTTGATGGTCGCCGCGTGGTCCCGATTCTTTAAGGAAAGATGACTTTGCATGACTGAAAACTTCCTGTCTGTAACTCAATTTCATATCGAAAAACCAAAACTATCAGACGGAAGTTAATTTTTTCTTAATGCGAAGCATTTTGCATAAGAAAAATATAAATAGACAAAATCAGGCTTAAACCCTTTGCTTGAAATGCTGATATCTAAGGGCGTCATTGTCAAAACTTTAGCAGTGCTTTACATATTTTTATGACAGAGCGTTTCGAGAATGGCAAATCACGCCAATGAGGGCGGGGCAAAACAGGATGAAGATTTCTGATCCACAAGCCAAAACATTAACCCAGCATTTGTTGACGCGAATCCGCGCAGGACAAATAAAAGAAGACCCAGAACAGCTGGTGATTGCTAAAAAGATGGATGCCTTAATCGCCACCCTTACGGCGCGGAAGTCAGGTTGGTTTTCAGGGGCGAGGGTGCTGACTGGTCTCATGCCTTGGCGGAAGAATAGCGCGATCAAAGCGCGTCATAACGGTCAGACGAAAGGGATATATCTGTGGGGCGGCGTTGGCCGCGGCAAATCTATGCTGATGGATAGTTTTGTTCAATTAGCAAGGCAAGATTATGGCTTGAAGGTTAGCCGATTTCATTTTCATGATTTTATGATGGCCGCCCATGCTCAAGTGTATAAGGAACGCCAAAAAGGCACAACTGATCCAACTGCAGGGGTGATGTCACATTTGACTCATGGGGCTGATGTGATCTGTTTTGATGAAATGGAGGTGCGTGATATCGCCGATGCCATGATCATTGCCCGGGTCATGGATGGCTATATGAAATCTGGTGGGGTGCTGATTGCCACTTCAAATCGGCATCCCGATGATCTTTA
>Ga0181565_10003297_pt1 | contig 12378 bp, 9 predicted proteins | sample 101ome_16_FD_129661 | JGI IMG/M metagenome (GOLD analysis project Ga0181565, IMG submission 129661) | Coastal salt marsh microbial communities from the Groves Creek Marsh, Skidaway Island, Georgia - 101401AT metaG (megahit assembly) | ecosystem: Environmental > Aquatic > Marine > Intertidal zone...
ACTATCTAGCACTAAAGGCCGACTGCTCAAGGTGTGAGGAAACATGGGGACTAACACCATCGCATCAAGATTAGGGAACATAATAGGACCACCGCCAGACATGGCATAAGCGGTTGAGCCCGTCGGTGTCGAAACAATCAATCCATCTGAATGTTGATTGTAGACAAACTTACCATCTACCCATAATTCAAATTCGATCATACGCGCAGAGCGGCCCGACTTAAAAACCACATCATTAAGTGCATCGGCACTAGCGACGACTTTGCCATCCCGCTCAACTTCCGCCTCGAGTAAAAATCTTGAATCACTCAAGTATTTACCGTTTAACACTTCACCGACCTGCTTCTCGATTTCTTCAGGACGGACATCAGTTAAAAAGCCCAACCGACCGCGATTGATCCCAAGCACAGGCACATCAAACTTGGCTAAGGTCCGTGCTGCAGCGAGCAAACTACCGTCGCCACCCACGACGACAATTAAATCGCAGTGGGCACCAATTTGTTCTCGGTCCATGACCTCGCAGTCAGCACACTGCAAAACTGCCGCCACATCACTTTCCAATATGATGCGGGCTTTGCGTTGGCGCAAAAATGGAATAAGCACCTGCACCGAATCAATGACAGCTTTTTTCTCAACGCGTCCAAGGACACCAATGGTTCTAAATCGTTCTGAGGGCATAGTTGGCTCTCGCAATGTTATGAAAGGATTGTACAAGCCACACCGTCATGTGCAAGGGGGATTATTGCGCCATAGGGCCTCTAATTGAGTTTGCATACCTCGTCGACCCTGCAAACCGCCGGTATGAATGAGCAAACATTGGTCCGGATCAATCTTTGCCGCTGCCACCAGATGAGTGACAGCCAAGGCCATTTTAGCCGTGTATACAGGATCTAATTGAAGACTATTTACATCTTCAAAACGTTTTATAAACGTGGCTAACTCAGAGGATAAAACCGCATAGCCTCCTTGATGAAAATTAGTCCAGCACCTGATATTTTGATTTAGCAATTGCGCCTGCTGATTTTTAAATTGCTTTAGCACCGCCACCGCATTCACGCGCTGATGTTTAGCAATACCCGCGGCAAGACCCGCGGCAGTTGTGCCTGTACCGCAGGCTAAGAATATTTCTTCATAGGGCAAATCAGCCACATACTCGCCCAGCTGGCGACAGCCCTGTTCAGCCAAGGCATTACTTCCGCCTTCTGGAATAACAAGATAATCTGGAAATTGACTAGACAATTCACTGATAAAATCGGCATCATTACGCCGTCGATAATTACTGCGATTGACGGGTATCACTTGCATACCCCACGCTTTAGCATCGGACAAAGTAGGATTATCAAGCAGGGGTGGATCGACACGAACCATCCCCACTGTGGGAATCTGGAATATTTGCCCTGCTGCCGCCGTGGCGTGAATATGATTAGAATACGGTCCACCAAATGTCACAATGCCGCATTTGCCAGAGACTTGCACTTCATGAATATTTGGCAGTAATTTGAACACCTTATTACCCGACATCGACGGATCGAGATCGTCTAAGCGTAACATCCCTACCTTGACTGGCTCGCCAGATGGCATCGGTAAAAACACTGAATCTATTCGCGGCAGCGAGATATGCTGCCAAATGGAAAAATTATTATGTCGCAATTACAGCCTCATCAAGTGATCGTTCTTATTGGCATGCCTGGCGCAGGCAAAAGCACTATCGGCCCACTACTCGCCAAAGCAACACTAAGAGACTTTATCGACACCGATCTGCTTATACAAGCAAAGCATAACCGTTCTCTGCAAGATATAGTCGATAAAGAGGGCTACCAAGTGCTTCGCGAACTCGAAGAAGATGTCCTGCTAGAAAGTCACTTTGAAAATCGTGTCATCGCTACTGGTGGCAGTGTCGTTTACAGTGAAGCAGGCATGCGCCGCCTGGCTGGCCTAGGCCCAATAGTTCATCTAGACGTTAGCTTGGCGGGGCTACTGGCTCGTATCAAAAATTATGAATCTAGAGGCATCGCACGTAAACCAGGTCAGAGCTTAGAGAGTCTCTTTGAAGAGCGACAAGCGCTTTATCATCGGTACTCAGACATCAGAATAGACTGTAATAACTTGTCACCTGAAGCCTGCGTTGATGAAATATTAAGATCATTGAATCAGTAACTAACTCTCAATGATCTTGCATTAACTGACAAAACCTTTAGTTATTCCAAATCAGTATTAAAGTGTCAAAAAATCCTATAAATAGGCATTAAATACACTGCCTGTGAGGTTGTGTCCGTCGTATACTCATTGAGAGTTTTTTCTCTAACGGCTCCACTCCCCCAATCAAGACGTATGTTTTTTTATTTATGGAATATTGAGAATGATTATCAATAAAAGGGTAATACTCCCCATTATTGTTGGTTCCGCCCTAACACTTGGGGCATGGCTTATGCTGAAAAATCCCCCATCAGCTGGACGCTACCAACCCCCTCCTGTCGCCATGGTGACCGTCGAGGTAGAAACTCTCAATGCGTCGCCCTTTCAAGTGGAACTTAATAGCTATGGTGAAGCCCGAGCCGCGACGCAAAGTATGTTGGTGTCACAAGCGTCTGGGCAAATAGTGGCGGTTGCCGAAGGATTCCGCAGCGGCGGTAGAGTGAGTCGAGGCGATATACTGGTAGAAATTGATAACCGTGACTACGCCGCTGAAGTCAAATCGGCGGAGGCCAATTTAATAGAAGCCGAGAGAGTTCTGGTAGAAGAAAAAGCCCGTTCCAAACAAGCCGCTCTTGATTGGAAAACCTTAGGCCGCAGCGATGAACCCAATGATCTCGTGCTTCGCAAACCTCAATTACTGGCCGCCGAAGCAAAATTTAAAGCCGCTGAAGCCAATTTAAGCAAGGCCGAACTAGCACTCGAACGCACTCAAATTCGCGCACCTTTTGATGGTCGAATTCTCGAACATAAAGTTGACCTTGGCCAATACATTAATGCCGGCACCGCGGTGGCCGAAATTTATGCCAATCAATATGTAGAAGTGCGTTTGCCACTGTGTAATTGCGATTTGGACTTTATCGACCTCGATCGAGTGGGCAAAGACAACTCTCCTAATGTCACACTTTATTCGAGCCTTAATGAAGATCGACAATGGAACGGTCGCCTGAGCCGAGTAGAAAGCGCCATCGACAGCAAATCTAGACAGCTACACGTTATCGCTCGCATTGATGGATCTCTTGGCGAAGAACGCGCCAGCGATATCAAAATTGGCGAATACTTAACGGCCAATATTGAAGGAAGTGTCATACCTGATGCGATTGTCATTCCCAATCAGTCTATCTATCAAGCTAGCTTTGTCTATATTGTTGAAAACGACACTCTACAGCGCAGAAACATCGATATCATTTGGCAGGATAGTGAACGCGCCCTCATTGCCAGCGGCCTTAACGATGGTGATATTTTGGTCACCACACCACTTGGTCAGGTGACCTCGGGGACTCGCGTCAAAATTGCCGAACCCACGAACAATGGAATCTCTATCGCAGGTGGCGCGGCGGCTAACGCTGGCCAAGGAGCGAACTAATGATCGCATGGTTTGCTAAAAACTCTGTTGCTGCCAACTTATTGATGGCAGTTATCATTATGGCAGGACTTCTTACCATTCAAACAGAATTGGAGATGGAAGTTTTTCCCAGCTCAGAACCCGACAGAATCAACGTAAGCGTGGCGTTGCGAGGCGCTACGCCAGAAGATGTCGAGCTGGGTATCGCTACCCGTATCGAAGAGGCGGTCAGCGATTTAGAAGGCATTGACACTATTACCAGCCAATCTCGCGAAGGTGGCACTCGCGTCACGATAGAGCTTGAAGACGGTTACGACCCACGAGATATGTTGGATGATATCAAAGGGCGAGTGGATGCTATTAATGGTTTTCCGGTCGACATGGAAAAGCCAATAATCAGTTTAGCCATGCGACGTTTTTCGGTCATTACAGTGGCCCTGGCAGGAGTGCAAAGCCAAGAAGAAATAGCGCAATTTGCCGAACGTGTTAGAGAAGATTTATTAGCCATTGATGGCATTTCTCAGGTCGATTTAGATGCAGTAGCAAACTATGAAATCGCCATCGAGACTTCGCAAGACAAACTCAATCAATGGGGCATTACCCTCGACGATATCAGCCGCGCTATTCGCGCCAATTCCCTAGATATGTCAGCAGGTAATTTGCGCAGTACAGGTGGCGATATACTCCTTCGCAGTAAAGGCCAAGCCTACAGACAAGGCGAATTTGAAAACATTATTGTTAAGACCGATGAAGATGGATCAGTTATTCGCGTCAGAGACGTTGCGGTAGTGCACGATGGCTTTGAAGAAGAAGGCCTTAGCGCCAGGTTTAATGGTAAAAGGGCTGCTTTTATTGATGTCGGTCGTGTCGGCAAGCAAAGTGCCTTAGACGTTGCCAACAAAGTTAAAGAATATATCGCGAACAATCAGCACAAAGTTCCCCAGGGCATGACTCTCTCTTTTTGGGACGATGATTCGAAAATCCTCAAGGACAGGCTCGGCATTCTTCAAAGTAATGCTATTCAAGGAACCTTCTTAGTCTTAATCCTGTTGTCACTCTTTTTACGCCCCTCTGTTGCCGTATGGGTCTTTATAGGCATTCCCGTAAGTTTCTTGGGCGCGGTTGCCATCATGGGTGCGCTAGACATTTCGTTGAATGTAATGAGTGCCTTTGGCTTTATCGTAGTGCTCGGCATTGTGGTGGATGATGCTATTGTTACTGGTGAAAACGTCTACCGCCATTTAAAAACCAGTGAATCTGGACTTCAAGCAGCAATTAATGGTACCGAAGAAGTTGCGATACCCGTGACTTTTGGCGTGCTCACTACCATAGTGGCTTTTCTACCGATAGCATTTATCGATGGCAGATTAGGTAATATATTCATGCCTATTGCTGCAGTAGTGATTCCAGTGATGCTTTTTTCTCTGGTGGAATCAAAGTTTGTTTTACCTGCACACCTGAAGAACCTAAAGGTGAATCGTTCCAGCAAGGACAATGCTTTTACCCGCTGGCAGACCAATTTTGCCGAGGGATTTGAAAATGCCATCCTTAAATATTACCAACCCGCTCTCGATAAGGCCCTAAAATACCGCTACACCACACTCGTCTCCTTTATTGGCATGCTAGTGGTGATTATTGCGATGTTACAAAGCGGATGGATGAGATTTACTTTTTGGCCCCCCGTAGAAGGTGACCGCGGCAATGTCACGTTAACCATGCCCGTAGGCACGCCTTTTTCAGTGACCGATCGCCACGTAGAGTTTATTACCTCAAAGGTTGTTGAGCTTCAGGAAAAGTACCGCAACCCTCAAAGTGGAATCAGCCCAATTATCAGTATTCGCTCTATTGCCGGATCCTCAGGCGGTCGCGGCTCAGCCCCCAACGTTGGCAGAGTGAGCTTCGAAGTCACGCCTAGGGAACAACGACAAGACGAATCCCTATCAACTCGTCGTCTTGTCAATGAACTGCGTCAAGCCGTTGGCGAAATCGCCGGCGCAGAATCACTGAGTTATCGCTCTACCCTATGGCGAACAGGTGCGCCTATTGATGTGCAATTCAGTGCCAACTCACTGGCTGCATTAACCAAGGTCGGCGACCAAGTCAAAGATTACCTAAGCCGCAATCCCGAGGTCTACGAAATTACCGATAGTCTTTCTGATGGAAAACAGGAATTAGAACTTAATCTAACACCTCAAGGCGAAGTGCTGGGCTTCAATCGTTCTGACTTAGTCCGCCAAATTGGTAATGCATTTAAAGGCGCTGAAGCACAACGCATTCAACGTGGCCGCAACGATGTACGTGTTATTGTGAGACTCACCCAGGAAGAACGTGGCCGGCTAGATACGTTACAAAACATGATGGTCAAAACGCCCGAGGGTAACAATATCCCCTTGTCGGTGGTGGCTAATCTAACGCCGGGTAAAGGGCCTTCCGTCATTACGCGTATTGATGGTATGCGAGTGCTAAATGTTCGTGCTGAAGTCGATAAATCCTCGGTCAACATGACCGTCTTAAAAGACAATCTCACTCAGCATATCGATGGTTTATTGTTACAGAATCCTAATGTGCGTTACACACTAGAAGGTGAGGATAAAGTCCGTCGCGAGTCATTCGGTAGTATGCAATCTGCCTTAATCATGGTGCTGTTTGCAATCTATGTATTGCTTGCGCTACCTCTACATTCTTACAGCCAACCGCTGATAATTATGTCAGTTATTCCCTTTGGTTTAATTGGTGCTGTGCTAGGCCACTGGATCACTGGCTACACCCTTGCATTTACCAGTGTGCTCGGTATGTTGGCGCTGCTAGGGGTACTAGTGAATGATAGCTTGGTATTAGTTAATTATATTAACCAATGCCAAAAGCGCGGGATGCCGCTTGAAGATGCCGTTCGAACGGCGGGGGTTTCAAGGTTTAGAGCGGTTGCTCTAACAAGCCTGACAACATTCTTTGGAGTTCTCCCTCTGATTATGGAGAAATCTATTTCTGCCCAATTTTTAATTCCAATGGCGCTCTCACTTGGCTTCGGAATTTTATTTGCCACTGTGATAACGCTATTTATGGTTCCCACCAACGTTATGATCGTTGATGACTTTAAACGTCTTATTCGCCGGCTCCTTGGAAATTCAGGGGCTTTGGAAAAACAGGTCTAATACCAAGGAATTAACGAAAACTTAATAAATCTAGGTTACACTGATACATCTAATGAGGTTACAAGGATGTATCAGTGTCTCCATTTCGCTTTTTTATCATCACGAGCGCCATTCTTCTGGCTTCTCATTCTTTGCATGCCAATGACCTGATTGTCCAAGATGCTTGTGATATAGCCTGTGAAGCACAGGACGGGCAACCCATTCGAAATATCAACATTACCATCAATCCTATTTTTGATACGAGAATTGACGGTCAGGATCTGTGGATTTACCAGCTAGCTAATAGACTAAAGTTCCCCACAAAAGCCTCTGTAATTGAGCGCGATTTATTATTTAAACAAGGCGATACCTTGCAAGCAGGGAAACTTAAAGAAAGCGCTCGAATATTAAGGTCACGTCGCTACCTAAACAACTCCACCATCACTAGCCGCGATAACGGTGATGGAACCGCAGATATAGATGTCGATACACGCGACGTATGGACCACACTCCCCTATTTAAAATATGCCCGTGGCGGTGGCAGCAGTGACTGGAGCTTTGGCCTACATGATTCCAACTTTCTTGGTAGCGGCAAGCGCATAGACTTGATCCATCAGACCCTAGAGCAACGTTCAGGGGACATTTTACGCTACAACGACCCCAATACTGGCTGGCACCAAACCTCACTATTTATTCGATATGAAAATAATAGCGATGGCGATGTAAGCCATATCAACTTTACTCGACCCTATTTCGAACTCACCACCCCAAATGCGGGTGGCATTGATGTACAAGATATCGAACAAGAAAATATCGTCTATGACCTCGGTGAAAGTATGGGTCGCTACCGTCAGTTAAGCCAAAGCTATGAGGTTTTCTGGGGCACAAAACTTGACGTCACGGGCGATTTCATCCACCGCTTAAATCTGGGGCTTAGCCATCATGACCACGCGTTCTATAACGTACCTGGTTATGAGTTTGGCTCACTTCCCGAAGATTGGGATGCCGATATCGCTTGGGCAGAGTATCAAATAGTACAAGATCGCTTTATCGAGACCATTCATGTCAGACAAATGGGTGAAATTGAGGATATCAACCTCGGTCTCCAGGCTCGCGCTCGACTTGGTGTCACGAAGTCAAACCTCGCTAGACTAGATAGCGCCACGTATACCGAGCTAGAGCTAAGTAAAGCTCACGCCTTTAACGATCGAAACATATTTTTCACGCAGGCAAACTATCGCGGCTATCAATCAAGCCGAGGCACACAAGGTGGTCTGGTAAGTGGATCAATGCGCTACCACTGGAATAATTTTAATCAAGGGCAAATGTTCGTCTCTATCGCAGGTGGAAAACAAATTCGAGGATTTGCAGAGCAACAAGGACTCCTTGGAGGTAAATCTGGTCTGCGAGGCTACCCCGCGTTTTATCAAATGGGCGATAAAAATTACTTGATCAATATCGAGCAACGCTATTTTGGCACAAAGGAATGGTTTTCTCTCTTCCAAATGGGCGCGGCCATTTTTTATGATCAGGGCCGCGCATGGGGTAACAGCCTGCTTCCGCAAAGCGAAACAGGTACTTTACGCAACGTGGGCGTTGGGCTTCGAATTTCACCCACCAGAGCTATGAAAAGTGACGTAGGGCAGAGTTATGTCATGCATATAGATATTGCTACACCGCTTGACGGGCATGAGGAAATCGATAAATTTCAATTGCTAATCAATGTCCGACATGAATTCTAAGCCAGCGTTAGCTACCCAACTTGTGGAAATTGACTCACACCTCTACACCCAATCAAAGAACGCACATCCTCGGTTAAACCTTGGCAAAATGTCGTTGATGAAAGTAAGTTATTTTCAATAAAACAGGATCAAACACTGCAGCACGATCTTTAGAATCGGCTACAATAGTTCGAAACATAAAATGCATGATAAGTCAGGATTAGATGAATAATTTTTTACAGCGATGGCAGCGGCCAGTGGATCGCGGTGCATTAATAATGAGCTTTATATTAATCGCCATTGTCACACTGCTCTCGCTTTTTCCGGCTGAACAACTACCTAACGTTCAAGGTAATGATAAGTTACACCACTTTATTGCTTATGCGGCCGTTATATTTCCACTGGCTATTGTTCGAAAGCGCCTTGCACTATGGCTTTCCCCTGCTATAGTTCTTTACAGTGGCCTGATAGAGTTGTTACAGCCGTTTAGTAACCGCTATGCCGAGTGGGCGGATTTTGGTGCCAACAGTTTAGGCGTTGTCATCGGTCTTTTGATCGGCACAATAATGAGCCCTTATATTATGCAGCGACTACCGAAAAAGTGGCGCTAACCATTCAAGTTGAGAGAATTAAATGCCTACGATATTGTGTGTAGATGATGACACGGTAATACTTGCAGCACTGCAAGAGATTCTTTCTTCAGACTATAGAGTGTTATTAACTCGCTCTGGCAAAGAATCCATTGAGCTTGCAGAAAGAGAGTGTCCAGATCTAATTTTGTTAGATATAGGCCTTGAGGATATCGATGGTTTTGAAGTTTTAAAAACAATTCGTTCACTACATGAAAAACCTGCCATCCCCGTCATTTTCATTACCTCTAACCTCGATGCCCAGAGAGAACTTGATGCATTTGAACACGAGGCTTCTGATTTTATCCGCAAGCCTATCATGCCTGTTCAGTTGAAAGCCCGTATTCAAAATCAGCTAACGGTTTACGCCGCTCAAAAAGCCCTGATTACTCAAGAAAAGTACGAAATCTACCGTGCAATGGCGCAGTCAACTCAGCACATTTTAAATAACTTTTTAAATCAGATGATGTTATTCCAGATCACTGCCAATAAGCTGGGTAATTTTCCGGAGGATATTAAAGAGCTCATCGGGACCGTCATTAATGACACAGCGACCAAAGTGGAAGAATTGAGCAACGTCCAAGAAATTACACCTGAAAATATACGCAAGACGGTGTTCCCTAAATAACCATGACGCAATTGCGTGTAGCGCTTTTTCAAACCGATCCTATTTGGCAGAGCCCTGAAAAGAACATGCAACAGCTTGCTCAGCAAATGCAGCAAGTTGGCGATTGCGACCTTATGGTACTTCCTGAAATGTTCACCGCAGGATTTGGCAGCGACGCCAAGCAATTTGCGGAAGAATGTCATGGCCCAACCTACCAGTGGTTAAAAGCTCAAGCTGCAAAACACTCATGTGCGATTTGCGGCAGCTTCTCAGTCCACTTGGAAAACGGCGTTGCTAACAGACTCGTTTGGTGTAATGCCGATGGCAATACCCACCACTACGATAAACGCCACTTGTTTAGAATGGCGGGCGAACATAAGCGCTATATTAGTGGCTCAGAAAAATTATTACTGAATTATTGTGGCTGGCGCATCAATCCACAAATCTGCTATGACCTACGTTTCCCCGTGTGGTGTCGCAATCGATCTGATTTTGATTTACAAATTTTCGTTGCCAATTGGCCAGCGGCACGACGTCACGCTTGGCGAACCCTTCTTCAGGCACGCGCGATCGAGAACCAAGCCTACGTAATTGGCGTGAATAGAACCGGTGTTGACGGTAAAGGCCTTGAATACAGTGGTGATTCACTTATAGTCGACCCAATGGGTGAGATAGTCGTTGACGCTAACGATAAACCAGGTGTTTTTACAGCAACACTTGATTTAGCTTGCGTACAAAACCATCGCGAGCAGTTTCCAACACATCTTGACGCAGACAAATTTGAAATTCATTTCGACTAGGACGTAACTATGATTGTTTGTTGCGGCGAAGCTCTGATAGATATGATTCCACAACGCTACAAAGGCAAGGATATGCTTCGCCCAGTAGAGGGTGGAGGTATCTATAACACCTCACTGGCTCTGGGAAGACTTGAATGCCCTACAGCCCTTTTTTCGGGCATCTCCAACGATGCATTTGGCGAGCAACTCATAGCCAAACTTGAACAAAGTCATGTCGATACTCAGTACATAGCCCGCAGCGATCGGCTCACTACTCTGGCACTCGTCAATCTGATTAACGGGCATGCCAACTACACCTTTTACGACACCGAAAGTGCTGGTCGTATGCTCTCCCTACAGGATCTCCCTGATTTTCATGACGATGTTAACGTGTTGTATTTTGGTGGCATTAGCCTCATCAACAACCCGGCGGCAGATGCTTATTTAGCGCTAGCCCAACGCGAATCCGAAAAACGCGTCATAGTCTTTGATCCTAATATAAGGCCCGACTTTATTGATGACCGAGAGGATTACCTAGCCCGTATCCATGCCTTTTTTGCGATAGCCGATATTATTAAGATGTCCGACGAGGATCTTGAGTGGTTTGACAGCAAACCCGGCAATCTCACTTCGAAATTTCAATCTCTTGGTAGGAAAGACACGGCCCTTCGCATCCTTACCAAAGGTGGCGACGGCGCCATGGGTATACTGTCAGACGGTACCATCTGTAGCGTTAGCGCCAAACGGGTCGACGTTGTTGACACCGTGGGTGCCGGTGACACATTTAACGCTGGGGTAATGGCTTACCTTCAAGAACACGGCCTGCTGACAAAAACAACGTTGAACCAACTCTGCAAGGAGAATACTACCCACGCCCTGCGCTATGGTGCCGCGGTAGCGGCCGTCACCGTGCAACACGCAGGAGCAGAAGCGCCGTGGAAATCCGACATCCAATTCGACTAGGCCAAATATATCTATAAATCTTGTTTTTCATAATTAAATAAACTGAAAAGATCCAAACACCTGCCGATCCAATCACTAGACTTATAAAATATGCTCTACAGGACAGGTGTACGCTATGAAAATACCCCATAAGATTTTATTACTCGCCGCACTAGGCGCCTCCTTTACTGTCACCGCTGCACCTAACGAACGCGCACTGGCTGTATCTAAATACTGGACAGCCGAGCGCATGGCCGCTGCCCAGCCGCGGGATTTTGTGTTGGACCATCGCGGCCTAGGTTACATGAAGTCCAAAGGTGGCAAACTAACACCCTACGGACACAATATTCCCGCCACGCCAGAACCCATGGCCAAGGGAGGCGGCAAACCTGAAGGTGGCGGCGGTGGCAAGCCCGGTGGCGGCGGAGGTGATACCGGCGGCACAGGTTTTAGTGATGTTTCAAATGCGGAATGGACCAACGGTGGCACGGTTCAGACAGCTGCCGGCCGTATTTTTTTCGTCATGGATGGCAATGGCTACGTTTGTTCTGGCACCTTGGTGAATGATGGCGAGATAGAAAGCCCAAGAAGTATTATTTTAACCGCGGCCCACTGCGTTTACGATGATATCAATAAAGCCTTTGCTGAAGCTGCTATCTTTATTCCCAATCAAGCTGGCACCACCGGTGCAGGCACCGACGCCGACTGCAGCAATGACCCTAAGGGCTGCTGGGTGGCTGATTTTTGTGTTGTAAGTTTTGAATGGAGTTCTAGAGTTTTTCCTAACAACATCCCTGCTGATTACGCTTTTTATGCCTTAGGAACTAACGAAAATGTTCCCCAATATTTTGTAAATGAGGGATACAGCAAGGCCATGGATACAGAGATTAACCCCATGGAAATCTCGTTTGGAGAAGTCAACCTTTCAGTTTATACGAGAGCGCTTGGGTACTCCTATAAATTTGATCCAAACTTTATGTACTGTGGCGAACCCATAGCAGCAAGTAGTTATGATGGATATCTTCTACCAA
>Ga0181565_10003298_pt1 | contig 12377 bp, 11 predicted proteins | sample 101ome_16_FD_129661 | JGI IMG/M metagenome (GOLD analysis project Ga0181565, IMG submission 129661) | Coastal salt marsh microbial communities from the Groves Creek Marsh, Skidaway Island, Georgia - 101401AT metaG (megahit assembly) | ecosystem: Environmental > Aquatic > Marine > Intertidal...
GACCGTCTAAAATGGATCAACATCGTCTGGACCATCCTCAATTTATTACCGATTCAGCCCCTCGATGGGGGTCAGATCTTTCGCGATTTCATGGGGCCTCACAGAAGAGACGTGGTGCGCTGGGTGAGCGTCATCATCGCGAGTTTGATCGCCTTCTGGGCCCTTCGAGTGGGAGAGATTTTTCTTTGCATGATGATGGCCTACATGGCTTTTATGAACTATCAACAGACACCGGGGGAAGGCGGTGTGGTCACTCGTTAGTCTCCAATTGCATGAATGCTTCGGTCCATTTTCATCATCACTCTCATGGGCTCAAAACCGCCTTGAGTAGTTGGCTTGCCCTGCTGAGCTTAACCTTTTTTTCCGCCCAGGCCGCTTCGCTCAAGACGGACATGCCATACCGAACAAAGGATCAGCCTGGCGTGGATGCTTATGCAGCAGAAAGGTGCCAGCTGGATGTCTATGTGCCGGAAGGAGCCGATCCCCTGCCCGTACTGGTGTGGTTTCATGGAGGCGGTCTGCGCGGAGGGACAAAAAGCATTCCCGCTCGCCTCAAGGATCAGGGCATGATTGTCGTAGCTCCCAACTACCGCCTGTTTCCCAAAGTTAAAAGTCCGGTCTATATCGAAGATGCGGCCGCAGCCGTCGCCTGGGTGTTTGAAAACATCGAAACCCATGGAGGGGATCCAAGGCAACTTTTTGTCTCGGGCCATTCAGCCGGAGGTTACCTCGCATCCATGGTCGGTCTGGACAAACGATGGCTGGCAGCACACAACGTGGATGCCAATCGTATCGCGGGCCTCATCCCCTTCAGCGGCCACACCATTACCCATTTCACCCCTCGGGAGGAAGAGGGCATTGAAGACACCCGACCCATCATCGACGCCATGGCGCCCTTGTTTCATGTCCGAGCCGATGCCCCGCCCCTGATCCTCATCACCGGAGACCGCGAGATGGAAATGCTGGGTCGCTACGAAGAAAACGCCTACATGATGCGTATGATGAAAGTGGTCGGGCATCCCGCGACCAAACTCTACGAACTCCAGGGCTACGGCCATGGGATGACCGAACCCGCCTTCCCCATCCTCATCCGCGAAATCAAGGCTATTAGCCGCAGCCTGAACCAAAAAGGTTTCTTGGCAGCCCCCTGAAACCCGAACGGATTTTTGCCTTCGCAAAATCAGACGGGCGTGATAACACTCCTCCCTCTTGAGCGCTCCTGTAGCTCAACTGGATAGAGCTGCGGTTTCCTAAACCGTCGATCGGGGTTCGAGTCCCTGCAGGAGCACCATGCTCTTCTTGGCTTGAGTTAGGATGCTTAAAAAACATAGCTCAGCAGTCCTTTGAACAAGCTCCACCCTGAGCCAGAACCCGGGAAGGTTGGTTTATAAAAACTACCGAAAAGGCATCCATTAACGACCTGAAGGCGTGATCCGGGTGATTGCGTTGGGGTTTTTTTCCTCCCTGAAAAGATTACTGACCACACGCGTCGAATCCAGATACTCCGCATGCCCGTCCAGGAATACCCAGTTGGATCCCTGGTTGTGCCGTTTGGCAGCGATCCGTCGCTCCGGGTTTAATTGACCGCTCTGTTCATTGAGCGGGAGCTGGTGCAAGGCAAATACGTCATTCAGATCCATGACAGCATCCCGGATCCCCGTGACAATGGGACGCCACGAGCCGTTCTCATTGTCACCGATGTGCACGGTATTGCTTGGCTCCTGAAAAGCAGTCACCTTGGATGGGCCAACCTGTTCGCTTCCCGTCGGATCATTGGGACCTTCAAATTTCCATGCATTGATGACGTAAGTAATGATCTGTCTTTTTTTGGGATCACGGTTGGGATAACTGGGGCATTTGTAAATTCGAATACCACTGAAATCTTCATCCGTGCCGCCCTCAGGCATGTAAGGCATATAGACTAAAAACCACGGATAACCATTGCCTCTTGGAATGTAATCATCGTTCTCATCCGAATAAAGCATCATGGCCAATCCGGTTTGTTTGAGATTGTTGATGCAGGCAATCGATTTTCCTTTCGCTTTGGCCTTCCCAAGGGCCGGCAGCAGCATGCCCGCCAGAATAGCGATGATGGCGATCACAACAAGTAGTTCTATCAGGGTGAAGGCGTTTCGGTTTTTGAATCGAACGTTCGAGCTGGGGACACGGGTGTACGCGTTCATAGAGATAACCTTTTGGTGGTAACCATTAGAGGGACTCTATCTTTGTAAGGCATTCCATGAACCGTGCAGAGTAAAAAATGGTTTTTTTTTGAACGTGCCAAGAAGGGTCCTCCTCACTCACCAGCCATAGCTGATGAGGCGAGTTTTCTCTTTGTGATAATTCAAACAACCGAGTCACTCAGTCTGGGGGGGCCAAAGCTGGGCAAACGAGCGCCATGGACCTCTTGGCTGCCAGAAAAACCGATTGGATGCATTGCTCGGGCGTTGTTGGCTTTTAAGGGCCAAGCAATGCTCTTTGTCATAGAGGAACACATCCCATCCACTACCTCACTTCGCGCCAGGCAACACAAGGCCCCAACTACGTATCCATCCTTAAAGCAAAGAGTCGTTAAAGGGACGTCCCAAGAGGGCCCACCCTTTGTTCAATTTCCTATCCAGTCGTTGGCAACCGGCCCTAATTCGCAGAGGCCACACCGGGTGTTTGGGAATGCGCGTTTTGTGGGAAATCAAAGGTCAGCACGAGTGGCTCACTGCCCGTATTGGCGATTTCGACGCCACCGCGTGCAAGTGCGGCCTGAGTGATGAAACCGATTTCAGGGTAGATTTCACCAAGCTTCATGTCCTGGTGATAGCGCACTTCGAGTTTTCCAACCCGGCCGCTGCCTCCATTGGTATGGAAGAGCGCAGGACTCTCAGGACAGAATTGGGTCTTGGCGCCGGGCGCTAAAATAAGACGAAGGATGGAGCATTTCTGGTCACCCAGAAAATCACCGTAAATAATCCACTTTGCCTCCACACCGTCGCCAGCAAATTTGTCGGCGGGGATGGCCGGTCGGGCATTCTTGCGGACGAAGTCGGGGTCCTGGTTGGCGGCGAAGTCGAATGTATCCACCAGAAATTCCCAATCTTCATGTCGGTCTTTGGGGTAGTCTTCCTCTCGGCAGGCGTAAAACGCATCAGCGGCGCCAATACGGCCATCAAGTGTCAGATCCTCAGCCAGAAAGTGCTCATCCATTGTGACGTGGAGTTCGTGCGTACATAGATCGGTCGGCGAGTGCAACACACCGTTGGGCATGACAAACCCATTATCGATATGCATCATGGTATGAGGAGACAAATGACGCACATCGTTGTAGGCGCCCTTTCCAAAGCGCTTCATACATGCCAGAAACTCATCCTTGGTCACGAACGGGTACAAGCCCATCGCGGTGGTGTGATAGTGCGAGGGACTGACCCCGGGGTTATCATAGGAATTGATATCGTAGACCTCCCACTTGGCCCAGTGGAGGTGATGCGGGATCGGATTCAGGTTGTCAAACTTCTTGGATACGATAGGCCAGGTTGGGTTTCCGAACAGCGATTTGGAAAACGCTGCCATCTTCTCACCGATCACGGCTTCTGGACTGGCGACGATCAAGTCCTGCAGCGAGATGACTTGGCCATTTGGGGTCAGCACGTGAGATTCACCCTCGCGAAAGGGCGCCTTGTTGGTGCGCGTGTCAACCACCCCGGTCACAATGGGAACAGTGCAGCACATCCAGAGCTCATCGAGCCCGGTCCCATTCATGTAGTCCGGATAATACGATTGGGCATCGAGACGCAGTCGCTTACCCGGTGTACAGAAGGTCCGGCCGGCGTAACGATGCAGCAGCTGCAGAACGCCGTCGTGCTGGTTGAGGCAATCCTCGAGCACGGAATCGGGTCCTGCGCTGGATCCATCGATCACATCCTGTTGAGGGTATTCGTGAAGTTTATCCGAGAGAATGGAAGTTGAAGCAGCCATGGACAAATGATCTAGTAGGTATTGAAAAAAATTTGATGTGTTGGATCTACCCAATCAAAGAGCGGCAGGGCCAAAGAAGTCAAGGAACTGCGATCTCGTTGGGAGGCCAAATTCTGATGATTTCACCTGAGAGAGGCAAGCGTTATTGGCCTTTCGAAGCTTGGCTTGCAAAAGACCGCTTTCCAGAAAATGGGTGGGGTTTGAAAGTGCTCGTCAAAGTGAAACAGAGCAAAAGAGTGACGAAACGAAAAACGATGGGTTCAATAGACCCTTGAAAACCGTTGATTAGGCTCCACCCAATTGGGTGGAGCCTTCCGATTGAAGCATCAGGCTATTCCTTACAGTCGAGAATGAAGATGCCGGATCATTCTCGAGATAGCCCCAATCAGAAAATGGTGAGTCGATCCATTAGGCTGCTTTAATCCGATTACTCATTTGATAAAACGACAACCCACCGAAAAAATTTCATTCGGCTGAAAGTTTTTTCAAAAAAATTCGTTATCCCCAGTAACGATCAAAATAAATAGATCGTTTGAGACGAGCGACACTTATGGAGCCAGACCCATACAAAACCAGCGCCTCTCTGATAGAAGCCATCAAAGATCAATGTGATGCCTCCAGCTGGGAGCGGTTTTATCACATTTATCATCCCCTTTTGTTTCGCTACTCTTGTTCCCTTGGGTTGTCTCAGACCGATGCCGAGGACCTAGTACAGGAGACAGTGGTCAGCGTCTCCAAATCCATCGAGACATTTGTATACGAGCCTCAGAGAAGCAGTTTCAAAGGCTGGTTGTTCACCATTATCAAGCGAAAGTTCATCGACTTGCGGCGGTCGCAAAAACGTAAAAATCACCTTCTTCACACTGATCTGGATCAATCAGCAGCGGAAATCAGCATGATGTCCGCTGAAGCCAACCGAGGCGAGGGGCCCGACCAGCAGCTATGGGAAAGAGATTGGGAGGCTTTCGTCAAAGAGCGCACCTTCAAACGACTCAAGGAACGATTTAAGATTGAATACCTCCAGATATTCGATTTGGCCGTCAACAGGGAGTGGAGCACCAGCCGTATTGCCGAGCATCTGAAGATATCCAAGGCAAGCGTCTATCTCAAATTGCATCGCATGCGGCGAACACTTAAGAAGGAGCGCCAGACCTTGCTGGAGGCTGATTTCTGAATGAATCCTCTCAATCCCTTGGTATCATGCTAAGACTCATCAACGGTCTGCAGTGCTTTCCAAATCATACAATATTTCGATTTCACGCTGGCTAAGCGCTCGATTGTAGATACCCAGGTCATCCATACACCCTTTGAAGCCTTGGGGGTTTCCTAAGCCTGTCCCCAGAGACTGACCCATGGAAAAGCGTTGGTCGTGATTGAGCACACCCTTGGTCAATCCCTTAGGTAAGGACTCCATAGTGAGAGAAGGTTTGCTATTGATATAGAGACGCATCGTGTCGCCACGTATGGAGGCAGCCACCCACTGCCACTGGCCATCAAGAACCTTCTGGTCACTTAATTCAGAACCAAAAGGCTTGGATGTCATGAAGTGGAGATGCGCGTAGGGCATCGCCGAACCGCTGCCGATCAACCTCAGAATAAAACCTCCGCCTGGATCACTGGCCAGGTTGCTGGAGGAGCCAAACAGATGTCGCAGGTCTTGGCCATCACTGTATGAGGCACCTGGTCCGTCGGGTCGGATCCAGAGGGTCAGGGTCACTTCATTCTCAAGATTCAAGAGAGTGTCATTAGCTTCGAATTCAATGATCGACTCACTTCCATCAAAGTAGGCTGCTCGATCCATCTGACTGAAACGATCGGATGTTTTACTGACCTTAAGTACCTGAACTTTTTGCTTCGGATCCATGGCATTTTCTGCTGACCCGTTGAAGGGAAAGAAGGCAATCAGGCTTTCATGAATCGATTCTGGCAGCTCACCAACCGAACCCAACAGGCTGCCAGGGTAGGAGGAAACTTCCCCAGATGCTTTTTCCGCCAAATCCCCATTCAAAAGAATTTTCTCAGGCTCTTGTTTGCTTTCGACAAGCTGTTCCACATACATGTAATCCACTCTCACCGAACCGCCTCCGGCACAAATCTGGATGTCCTGACCGGCAAACTCAGACAAATCAAAGGTGTGGACGGCGAAGCCAACTTTGGAGGCCATTTCATTGACTGCAAGGGTCAGCAACTTTGACTGGTCGTTAGCGGAAAGAACAAAGACTTCGCAACTGGAAGGTCCTGAACGCATGTAGCGAATGTGGAGACGAGCATTCTCTGTGGCTTTAAACACAGGCGTTGCAATGGTGGCCCCTTGGTTCCATTCCTCCACCTGGTAATAATAGCCCCCAGTGGCGCCCTGATCCTCAATGATTTGCATGTTCCCGGGCCACTGCAGAAGTTCCCAAGAATTCACATTCCCCTGACTGAAATCCCAATTGGTGGAAGGGATGATCTCCGGCAGCATGGTAACCTGGCTTCCCTCCCCGTCTTTTGTTCTGAAGACGTGGAAAAGAAGGGGAATCATCATGATGAGGGACACCCCCAGGGCGGCAACCTTGAGCCATCGCCGTCGGTTGGCTCGCCTGACAGGGGAAAGCCCCTGATGGAGATAGGTCAAATCATCCAAGAGCTGATCAACGCTAGCATAACGTTCCGCAGGCAAAGGGGAAGTGCACCTGGAAATGATGGCATTGAATTCGAGGGTCCAATCTTCCACTGGCATGGACTGACCTTCCTGAACAGGCCATTTAGGAAACGATGAAATCGGCTCTCCGGTGAGCATCTGGAAAAAGACCATGCCCAAGCTGTAGATATCGCTTTGATGATTTCGGGCTCCCTCGGGAGGAAGGTAGCCTTCGGTGCCCGCAAGAGAGATTTCTTCATTGACCACCCGCACTAGACCAATATCGGCCAGCTTGGGCCTCCCACCGACGATCACAATGTTGGAAGGCTTGATGTCCCGGTGAATCAGGCCATTTTGATGAAAGAAACCAAGCGCTTTGGCCAAAGAGATGGCGTAGGACAAGCAGGTCTCTCTTTCCAATCTGCCCTGGTTGGCAATCAACCATTTCAGGGTCTTGGGCTGGTAGTCGCCTTGGGCACAGCCATTCCAGCCATCCGACACAGGATCCGCCAGCTCCATCAAATAATACAGGAACTCCGACTCCCTTCCCAGGCGGTAAATGGTCAACAACTCCTCGTGCGCTCTGGAGATTTCCGTGTAGTGCTGCAGGCCCTTCCACTCCTTGTCGGAAAGAAGCCGGGAAGTCGTCTGGATGGAAATGATTTTTGCCGCCTGATGCTGTCCCGCCAAATCCTCTGCGAGCCACACTTCACCAAAAGCTCCCTCGCCGATTTTTTGACTCAGCGCCACATCCTTGATGTCATACCCCGTGATCACGCGTTTTCAATCCAGTTGAGACAGTCCATACTGGAACCGCTTAGAGGGTTCATACAACGCAAATGATTACGAAGGTAGATAGATAGCCTCGTGTTTTTCATTCTGACGCATTCTTCATGAAACTTTCCAAGCATCCAGTCACCTGGATGCGGCATCAAGCTCGCTCTTGTAAAGGCGTTGGGAGGAGTCACTCGATCACAAAACTTGCGCAATACGCAACCTTCATCGAGGTTGCTTGAGCGTGGGCATCTTCGCATCGACCTCGCGTCGCCAGGCGTGTAACCGGGAGCGGAGTTGTTCCACCATGGCTGGTTGAAGCCCGGAGAGATCTTGCTGCTCCCCAAGGTCGGTCTTCAGGTTGAAGAGCTGAACGGTTTCATTTTCATAGTATTCTAGGAGCTTGTAATCTCCCAGGCGGATGGCCCCTCCAGGGCTTTGATAGCCATGGTTGCTGTAGTGAGGGAAGTGCCAAAAGAGGGCCCCACGATCATGGGCTTGCCCGAACAGGGCTGGCACGAAACTCTGCCCATCCACATGCTGATGGGGAAGCAATGGATGACCGGTCATCTCCAGCAGAGTGGGGTAAAAGTCTGTGCCAATGACCATGGCCTGAGAAGTGCTTCCTGCCTTGACTCGACCAGGCCAATGCACGATCAGGGGTACGCGGATCCCCCCCTCGTAGTTCCACCCCTTGGCTCCCCGCAAAGGCAAGTTGGAAGAGGCAAAGCGGCGATCGAGCACCTCTCGGGGGTGATGCACCCCTCGGTATTGATTGGAAGCAGACATCCCACCGTTGTCTCCCGTAAAAATGAGGATGGTGTTCTCCGCCAGTCCCAGTTCTCCGAGCTTGGCTCGGATCCTTCCCAAGCTCTCATCGGTTGCCTCCAGCATGGCAGCAAACTGGGCGTTGTCCTGCACCTGCTTCACCCACCACACACGCTGATCCTGATGTGCCTGAAGTGTATCGTTGGTCTGCAGAGCCTTCAGCGCCTCCGGTGAAGGGAGCGGACCATCCGGGTTGGGCTCCAAAAGAAAGGTCGGCCCTGCAGAGGGCGATAGTGCCCGGCGCTTGGCCTCATACTTGGCAACCAGATCCTTGCGCCCCTGGATGGGGTCGTGGACGGCAAAGTGTTCGAGATGCACAAAGAAGGGTTGATCTTTTTTCCGCTCGATGAAATCGATGACCGCATCGGTCAGTCGATCGGTGAAATAATCCCCCTCCTGCGAAGGAAGGCTTTTCTCATACTGAGGCGAAAAGGGGTGGTAGTAAGAGCGCACCCATCCGGTGATGGCCTCATCAAAGCCATAGGTCCTGGGATCTCGATTGAGGTGCGCCTTACCGTAATTGGCAGTGGCATAGCCATGTCCCTTCAAGGTCTCTGCCAGGGTCTTCTCCCCTAGAGGCAGTGCGGTCTGCTTTTGGGCGCTGTGCAAGGCTTCGAATGGCCTTTCAGGGCGCCCCCCCAACCATTCGGTCAAGTCCAGGCGTGCGGGGTATTTCCCTGTCAGAATACTGGCGCGACTGGGAGAACAAACATGACAGGTGGCGTAAGCCTGATCAAATCGCACCCCTTCACGGGCCAGTTGATCCATGTGCGGCGTTTCATGAAAGCGACTCCCGTAACAACCGAGATCACTCCATCCCAGATCATCGACCAGAAAAAAAATGACATTGGGGGGTCGCGCTTCCAGAGGAAGGACCGTCATCCCGAGAAGCATGCCCAAGGCGGCAAGACACGATTTCATGGCAAGGAGTGATCGCATGGCTTGGAGGAAACAACATGATAGAATCGATCCTCGCCTGCGGCGAGGCATAAAGCAGGAAAGTCCTCAAGGCGCGGGCTCCGTTGCACATGCCCGGCGGGTGGTATAACTTAGAAAGGTGGTCAAAGCAGCATTCAAGGAGTGGTCGGCAGTGGTGGAGGCACTTGGGCATGGGGAGCAGATCCTGATTTTTCGCAAGGGAGGTCTCGATGAAGGGCCTGGTGGCTTCGAAATTCGCCACTCGCGCTTCTGGCTCTTCCCGACTCAGTTTCACCAGCAGACCGTGCGCATCGTCCCATCCTGGATGAAGCAGCTCCAACAGAGGAACCAGCCCGCTTCCGCACCCGGTCTCATCCCCATTGAGTTTGCCTGCGAAGTGGTCGGCCACCATCAGCTGGAACATCCTGATCAGATACAGGCCCTGCAGGGCCAGCACGTCTGGCAGAATGAGGTCCTTGAAGAACGCATGGTCTATGGCACCACCCATCGACTGCATGCCCTGTTGGTTCAGGTGCATCGTCTGAATCGCCCCACCCCGATCCCCATGTCCGATGCCTACGAAGGCTGCCGCTCATGGGTGGAACTGGAAGAGGCCCCTGAATGGGCCTCGACCTCACCCGTGCTGAACACGCAGGACTTCGAAGCCAAAAAAAATGCCTTTCACAGGGCGCTGTCATGAGACTGCCACCTGTCATTCTTGCCTCGCAATCCCCGCGTCGACAGCAATTGCTTCGGACCGTTCTCAGGCGCTTCGAGGTCGACGTGTCCCATGCCGACGAAATCGCCCCCTCCTGGCTGACCCCTGGAGAAACGGCACAGGCCAATGCCTGGCTCAAGGCCCGAGCTGTGGCAGCACGTCACCCCAAGGCACTGGTCATCGGCAGTGACACGGTCGTGGCGCTGGGCAGTCGCTCCTTTGGCAAACCCGCCGATCTGGCTCAGGCCTTTGGTAACCTCAAGACCCTGTCGGGAAAAACCCATCAGGTCATTACCGGGGTAGCGCTGATTCAGTGGAATACCCGCCGATGCCTCCTGCAGGCAGAGAGCACCGACGTACGCTTTCAAACATTGAGTGCAGAAGTGATTCGCACCTACCTGGCGCGGATCCAACCCCTCGACAAAGCGGGGGGCTACGCGATTCAGGAACACGCCGAACTCATTCTGAGCGAACTCAGAGGCTCGTTCACCAACGTGGTGGGGCTACCGGTCGAACGGTTGAGGAACATGCTGGCTGAGTGGCAGCACATCGACCCGGCCTGAACAGAAAGATTGCCGTGTCAAAGAGCTCATACAATTGCGCGAGGCTCGAACTGCTCCCCACTTGCATTGCAGGAAGGCTCAACCCCCAAACCCCTTCAAGCGACCTGAGAAGACGCCTCAGGCAAGGTTTTTGCGCAGACGCGAACGAAAGGCCGCCCAGCCCAGCAAACCCAGCCCTGCCATGAGGGCATACTCATGCGGTTCAGGCACCGCAGTCATGCTCACCAAACGGAAGCCCATGGTAGATGTTTTGGTAGTGGGGGTGGCTTCGGAGAAGCTTCCAGAGAGACCCGCAATATCTAAAATATCTGTACTATAGTTGACCGTGGTGTATTTGCGGTTGGCTGAGTTCGATCCGATGGAATCCACCCATTCACTCATGTTACCTTCCTGGCCGCAAGTACCGTAATAACTCAGGCCACTGGATTCATCCGCATCGGCAGGGCCATAGGTCCCGGAAAAACCCCCGTTCTGGTTATAAACGATTTTATTTTCACTGGTATCAGTGATGCTGGATGCCGCCGTAGGCCTGGAGTTACTGCCCGTGGCCCATTTCCAGTAATCATCGCTGTCCCCGCCACTGCCGCTGGGTTGATACCATCCCGCCTTGTAAAATTCGTCGATGGTCGGCAGGGCCCAGATAGTCGAACCGCTGGTGTTGCCCGAGCTGCTGTCATACCAGCTATCGCGGGTCACGGTGTTGTTGGTGATGGCATCGCTATCGGTCAAGTCGTAGGCACCGGTTTCAGTGGACCCAGAACCCTGCCCATTGCTCATCCAGTTGGCAAAGCGCACGGCAGACCAGAAGGTCACATTGTGGACCGGCGAATCGGGGGTGGAGGTAGAATATGAGTAGCTCCCAGAAGAACCCGAGCGCACGATGCCATCGGTGTTGGAGGCCGTTTGCCGAACATTGTCTTTCATCCAGAATTCCTGGTACAGCCCGTAGGTGTCAGTCGCTGCCACCGCATTGAGAAATTCAGTGTACTGGCCATTGCTGACCTCAAAGCACGCCATTTTGAAGCTGTAGTCGACCCCTCCGAGGGAATTGGAATCGTCGGCATTGCCGGCATCCCCCACAGTCACGGTATCAAGGGTAATGATGGCGGCCTGAGCGAGGGGTGGATGAGAACTCAGGAAAAGAAGAAAAACAAGCAGGGCTGCCTTTGAGGTTTGGGTTAATGCTTTCATAAAGGTATTTCAGACTTCGTTTACAACTGTTAATTAATTTATATATTTTGTTTACAACATTGCAACCAAAAAACCGCTTCCGGGTGTGTAAGATGACTATAAACACGCCATTAGTTCTCTTTTTGCGACATTTTATTCCTAGGTAAAGGCAAGAGCCATGGTGTGCAGAAAAATCCAACAGAGATGAGAGACTGAAGGGGAGGCTCCACGAGTCGCGTCCAAGGTCAGCAGACCAAAACGAAGCGATTCACCCGGCTTCAAGGCGATGGGGGCTGCATGCTAGAAAGACAACGAAGGATTACGCGCCAGGAGAGCAAAGACTCCAGCCAGATCCGACGCGAAAAGAGACTGAAGGGGCCATGCGGGGCATCGCCTCTCAGGCATCAGCAGGCAGGGAGGCAAAGCGTTCCCATGCCGCATGCCCCGTTGAGGCATTCAAGGGCAGGTAGGTGGTGGTCGGGAAGGATCGGGCCACCATCGCTCGAGCCTGATGGAGGTCCTTCACCTGTCCCAGAGCAATAGCCTGGATCATAAGGTTGCCCACGGCGGTGGCCTCGACAGGCCCCGCCACCACTGTGCGTTGGAGCGCATCGGCTGTCCACTGGTTGAGGAGCTGATTTTGACTGCCTCCCCCAACAATATGAAGGGTTTGGATGGTTTGATCGGTCAAGGCTTCCAGATCCTGCAGAGATTGACGGTAGAGCAAGGCCAGGCTCTCGAGTAGGCAGCGCACCATGGCCCCCTTGCTTGCGGGCACTGGCTGCCCGGTTTCCTGACAATAAGCAGCGATCCGCTC
>Ga0181565_10003302_pt1 | contig 12372 bp, 11 predicted proteins | sample 101ome_16_FD_129661 | JGI IMG/M metagenome (GOLD analysis project Ga0181565, IMG submission 129661) | Coastal salt marsh microbial communities from the Groves Creek Marsh, Skidaway Island, Georgia - 101401AT metaG (megahit assembly) | ecosystem: Environmental > Aquatic > Marine > Intertidal...
GCAAAATATTATGTTGATGGATGTATATTCAAGAACGTTTAGAAATATAATCGATGGTAAAATTGATAATCATTTTGGTAGTGGGCACTATGGTTTAAACAGTGACTCTCAAGTTGATGGAAATAACCTTAATCATAAAATTTACTTTGACTGGGGGGATGATAATCCCTATGTCCGAAAGTCTTTTGAAGTTGATGCTGATGGGAATATTTACTTTGTCAATCGGACGCGGTTATCAATTGGTGTGTGGAACTTTGAGAATAATAAAATTTCATTTGATGATTTCTACCTAGGATTGTCTGGAAATCCAACCTCCGTTAGGAAATTATCACCAATTACCCATCAAACCGATTCATCACTTCCAATTACAAGCTTTAATAAATATTTACCAGGAAATATAATTGGAAGAGCAACTTATCGACAAGATGCATCTGCCGTTTCTTGGAGTGCAAGAGTTGGCCATGTTCTTGGAGTTAATCAAGCCGATAATAATTTGCTTCTTCACATGAATTCCAAAAATGAGTCCGTTGCCGGTGCTATGTATGTCATGAATCTTGATGATACTGCTTCTTCTACCTATGCAAGTGACGGTGACGTGAAATTGTTTAAATCTAAAAGCTTTGAGTTACCAAAGGTTGCGAATGTTCTTGCTAATTATAATGATCCAGCCTTGCCTCTTTGTTATTCTTTTAATGAGCTTCAGTTAGACGAGTGTAAGTTTAGCTCATTATCAGGAAGTGATCACGGTTTTAGCTTTTATGAAAACGGTGAAGGGGAGAAATATTGGGTATCATGGTTTGGAGCAAATATTTTCTCCATGCAAGAAATTCCTGGGGCAGGCTATGGTTCGCTAAACCTACTACATCAAACAAGTTCTGCAAAAATAAAATCATTGGACATTGATATAATTAATGGTGAGCGAATTCTTGCTTATTGTTTTGATGGTGAAGTTAAAATTTTAAACCTTGAAACTGGAATAGAAACAAAAAAAGAATTTAAAATCAAAGGGATGGAGTGCTCGAAAGGCGGAATTGAAATAGTTTATAATCAACAAACAAATAAGTTTGCCTTGATTTCAGCAGTTACCTACAAAGGGCTTCATGCAATTGTTGAAATTGCTCTGCCTTCAAGTCCTAGAGTAACAAGTGTAAGGACTGATAGTGGCTCTAATGTACTTACAAGTAAAAAGTTTTTTATGCGAATTAGTGGTAAAGATCCAAAAGAGCCACTTTCTCAATATTGTATTAAATTTAATGATAGCACTACTCCAGAATCGAATGATGGTTGCTGGAGTAATTTTTCGATATCAAACGTGACTGAAGTTAATGACTACCTAGTCGAGGCAGAGATCGGTTCAGTTGAAGGGGAGTACGAAATTTTTGTTTGGTTTAAAGATGTAGATGGTGAAATTTCTGGTATCTCAAATGATCAAGTAGGAACAGAAGGAGTGGATAAAATAAGTGTCGTTTATGAACCGCCCAATGAGACGATCATCGACAATTTTATTGTGACGACATCAAGTGGAGCAACTTCGATTAATTTTGATAATACACGTGACTCACGGGATACAATTGATCGTTATTACATAAGCTGGAATTTGAGAAAACAAGAAGAGGAAATTGAAGCAAGCTTAGATCTTACTTTTAATGGGGTAGACTTTTACTCTATTCGAAAAGGTCTTGATCCTTATAGTGACTTTTGCTCCAATGGATTTTCTGGCTGCTATACTTGGTTAGAAGTATATAATTTTATTGCTTCATTTGTTCCTGCTTACCAGCAAGATCAACCCTTTAAAATTCGCTTAACTATTTCAAAACCAGATGGAAGAAAATATTCGATGATGAGTTCACCGATTGGAGGGAAAGCAATAACAATCATTGGAGAAAATTATCATGGTATCGGAAGTAGCTGGGAAGATTTCAGCTTTCCTCTAATAAATCAAATTTATAACCAAGAACTTCATTATCATGATTTAATAACGCAGCAATTCGTTGTGACTCAGAGGGGGGATATCTTATTTAATCATCCTCAATTTGGCATCATTATTTTAGATATAGAAACTGGGCTCACACGAGTTGCCATTGCAAAAAGGTTTGATGACGAAATCGACTCCAATGGTAATGGCAATAGATGGCCTCTTTCTAAAGTTGATGTTGTTTCAAAAATTTCAATGGATGAAAATAATAATATTTTTATTGTGGATAAAAATGAAATTAGAAAGTTTTCAATTTCAAATACCTCTTCTTCTATTAATACCTTTCAAAATTTTACTAATGCTGCTCCAGAAAATCCTTTTTCAGATGATAAAATCAATGCACCTTTTTATATAAGTGACGGACACGGCCACTTTCATAAAACACCTCTAAAAGTAGGTCTGTCCTCTGCAGACTTTTCATTTTCTTTTCTATCAAACAATCACAACAATGAATCAGTTATTTCTACAATCAGATTTGATGATTTTAAAGATTCAATCAAAACAACTTATCCTGATCCAATAGGAGAAAAGCAAGAGTTTATGCTGATTAATGATGATAACTGTGGGCTCCAAGCAGAGAAGTCGGTAATTGACGTTAATACGTGTTCTTTAAAAAACTATTATAGTACAGGAAAAGAGGTCAATGGGTTGAGTGACTTTTATTTTATTGCTGATTGTGGATGTATTGATTCTGGTGGCGCACCAAACACGTCAACAGGTCTTTTTCACTTACAACCATATTGGAACTCTGACTCTGGAAATTTAGAATATCGAAGTGATTTAAATAAGGTCACTAAATTTATAGGAAGCTTAAGTACAGAAGTTATATCAAACGGCCGCTATTTTAATGGTCTTGATAAAAAATTGTACCTTATTTATAGAGGAGAGACTTCAAACACTGCTACTGAATTTGATTTGACTCCGTCATTGACCAAAAATGCTGGTATTTGGAAGTTTGATTCCGTTGCTGGGTGGAGCAGAATTCTTGGTGTCGACGGATCGATGGGGACTTGTGATGAAGGTGACTTAGCAATCAGCTGCGCTGCTTCACCTAGAGATATGTTTGTCACTAAAAATGGTATGATTTACTTCATTGAAAACACCCATCTAAAACGAATCGATGAAGCTGGTCGAGTTCGTTTTGTTACTGGTCGAACCGAAAAAATAGGTACCACTACATCACCTTATGTTTACCGAGCAGATGCTTTAACTGATATTTTTGAAATTGATGGAAATCGCTACTTTAACGGCCCTATTTTAAATAAAGTAATCGGAATTTCTGATGGGAACGTGACCATATCAGATGTTCTTAGCTATTCGCCCTATACAAATTCAGCAACTTATCATTGTAATGATCAAGGCTTTGTCTGTAAGACAGATATCGTTACATCCGGTTGTGAAAAAAAGCTAAATGAACAGGGAGACTTAGTTGATAATGTGGTTTTTCCCGAAACTACTAATTATTTATACCAGACAGATGTGAATAAGCTTGGAGAGACAAATAACAGTGCTTACTTAAGTTACTGGAAGTGCTTTGGTGAATCTGTCTTTGAAAAGAATGGAGAGTATTTTGTGCCATACTTCGATTATGGGTCATCTGGTGTGATGCAACTCTTTTTGGATTAATTAATAGATCAAAAATATTACAACCTGCTTGCCTTTCCATTTCTTTTGGCCATAATCCCCGAATGATAAAAATCAAACATTTTCCTCTAATGGACCGCCTTGGAATGTCATTAAGCATTTTATGCGCCATTCACTGTATCGGTACTCCATTTTTACTTTTAGGAGCACCATGGCTCAGAAGTTTTCTGGATAATGATTTTTTTCATGTATTTATGTTTTTAATGGTCTTTCCTTTGGCGATTCTATCTCTTGGTCATACACGCTCAAGAAACTCAAATAAACCCTTTTATATTGGTGTGACTGGCCTTTTCTTGCTAGCGACAGGCCCTGTTATTCATGAGTTTTTTCACGCCATAGAGGGTCACTCAGATCATCATTTTCATTATCTTGAAAATTTTGTAACGATCATCGGTGGTAGTTTGTTATTTGCTGCTCACTACATGAACCTTAAGAGCTGTAAGTGTGGGCATTCTGCAACTAAAGCTCATCACTCTCACTAGGAAATCTAACTTTTTCAGACCATTTACTCCACCTAAGAGACGTACTACGATGTCGGACTTGAATATCAATCGCTTCATTTTTATCTAGTTCCAATTTCATTTGAATATGCGTTAGATCTTTCATTTTTGCATGGTCTTTTCCATTATAGATATTGTGCTTATTAAAAATGAGCGATTTTTCTGTTGCTCTACCGCGCTTGTTAGTAACAGTTATTTTTATTTCAGTCGACAAGTGTGAGTCTTCACTTTCATAGGGGGATGTTTTTATATTTAAAATCCCTTTCTCCAAAAATAGATCAGAAACCACTGGTCTTTCAGGAGGTTGGGCGTATCGTTTAATCTTGAATTGATCGATAACTCCATTATCTGTCAGAGATTCGTTGTTACCAAATCCATAACGTTTTATCGTAAGCGTTGGACTCCCTCCAGATGTTACTTCGGCTTTTATCCAACCATATTGATGAAGGGTTTTATGGTACTCAGGATAATCTTTGCTCCACCTGTCCCAAGTATCAATTCGGCCACCAATTGGTCCAACGGTAATCATTGATAATCTTGTTGTTTTTTTGTGCCCTCGACTATAGGCATGGGTATGTCCGTTAAAATAGACTGTCGGTTTATCATAAACCTTTAAACTTTCTTCAATAATTTTTTCTACCTCTCCTAGATATTTTGTATTCCCCCAGGTCCAAGCTTCAGATTTAAAAGGATGATGAAACTGGAGAACGATGAAGTCAATTTCTTCATTTTTCCCCGCTTCAGTAAGTGCCAATTTTAGCCACTTTAATTGCTTATTATTTCTGAACCGTCGATTAGAGTCGAGATTAATAAACCGTACATTTGAATAATCAAAAAAGTAATAGTTATATTTTTGCTGAGGGGAAGTCTGTTTTGGGAGGGAGAAGTATTGGTTAAAAAAGAACTTACCCATTTCATGATTACCTTTTACTGGATAAATGGCAAGTCGGTGAAGTAGTGGAGCCATTGGGGTAAAAAAATGTTTTTTCCAATCTTTTTTTAATATACCGTGCTGGACTAAGTCACCTGAGAAAAGACTAAAACGAGGAGGGTATTCACTACGTTGCTCATTATTAATAAAAGTATGGTAAATGACACTTTCTTCAATTATTTTTTTTGTTACTTCATATCCATGTTGTGCATCAGACATGACGAGGAAACTGAAATTTTCTTTTTTATTGTTTAGGGTTTTAAAGTTATAAATACTGCTTTGATTGTCACCCAAAATAATTTGATAGTAATAAGTGGTGTTTGGTAAAAGCCCCTGAATAAAACTTTCATAGAGTCCAGATTTTTTACGGTGAATTCGGAATGACTCTTGTTTGATGAGAGTGGATTCAAACTGGAGTTGGTTTTCTGAGTTAAGTTTTCCAACCCTAACGTATGCACCTTCATTTAAAGGCCGCTCCCAGCGAATCTTTACGCTTGTCGAGGATGTTTGTTGGATATAAGGAGAAATATTAAAGAAAAGCTCTCCTGCGTTTACTTGAAAGCAGGTGAATACTAGACATAAGCTATAGTAAGAAAAAAATTTTTTTAACAAAATACAATCCATCGTATAAGTAATAATCTTTAATGTATTTTATCGTACCAAATAAAGTATTGAAAAGTTAGAATTGTGTAAGAGGATTATTAGAAGGAGTCAGTATTGGAAAGCATTCCATTTTTCACGCAGAATTTAGCAACTACTTGGGCCGGTACCTTTGTTATGATGAGTATTTTTTTTCTATCCTACATATTAACAAAGAAAATTGCGGTGATTGATTTATTTTGGGGACCTATTCATTTAATCCAACTTCTATTTTTCATCGTTTTTAGTGGGATTAAAATATCTATCCCTGGTTATGTTTATGTCGGTTTTGTCACTGTATGGGCGTTTCGACTATCTGCTTATCTTTTTATTCGCTCGATAGGAGCGCCTGATGACCCTAGATATCTTAAGCTGGCAAAGGGTTGGTCTGGAAGCTTATTAACAAATGTTTTATTTAGGATATTTTATATCCAGATGCTTGTTTCTTTCGTGACAAGTTCTACATTACTTATTGGTGCCTCGCAATTAGACCAGTTAAGTTTGGGCGCCATGAATTTATTTGGTTTTGGTGTTGCTTTTTTCGGCGTTGTCTACGAATCAGTTGCAGATTATCAACTTTTTCAATTTAAAAAAAGTAAAATCAAAAAAGTAAAAGTGATGAGAGACGGCCTTTGGAAATATTCAAGGCACCCAAACTACTTTGGTGAGATACTTTTTTGGTGGGGGATGTGGTTATCTTCATTTGGGTTAGATTACTGGGGCTTTGGTATTTTGACTCCAATAGTGATAACTTATCTACTAACTCGCTTTTCTGGTGTTCCTATGTTGGAGGAACGGCATAAAGATAACCCAGAATATCTTGAATATATTAAGATCACTAATACCCTTATCCCAGGGCCAAGAGGACATGTATGATTATTACCACAACTGATTTAAATAAGATGGAGAGTCGCTATCGAGCGAGGCTTGTTAATTGTCTCAGCGGGGTTAAAAGTGCCAACCTTATTGGAACGGTGGACTTAAATCAGCAAGAAAACTTATCAATTGTTAGTAGTTGCTTTCACTTGGGTGCAAATCCAGCCTTAATGGGGTTAATTTTCAGGCCGGCCGTCGTGGAGAGGCATACATTTGAGAATATTATTTCAACTAGATATTTTACTATTAATCATGTTTCTAAAGTAAATATAGAAAAAGCCCACCAAACTAGTGCACGTTTCGACAAAGATGTTTCTGAATTTCAGGCGACGGGATTAACTTCTGTGTACAAAGATGATTTTCATGCTCCGTTTGTCAAAGAAGCCGTTATTAAAATAGGTTTGGAATTAAGACAATCAATTCATCTCGAGATTAATAAAACGGAGTTAGTTATTGGTGAAATAAAAATGATAGATTTGCCGAATGAATTGTTAATGCCAGATGGATTTGTTGACATTGTTGGAGCAGAAACAATTGGCGTTACTGGACTTGATTCATACCACTCTCTTCTTGAGGGGCAGCGTTACTCTTATGCAAAACCTGATGTTCCGTTAAAGAAGATGAATTTACAGGGTGAATAGCTGGCCCTATTAGTTTTTTTAGCTCCCTAGTTCGATATGAAAAAATTCTTGAGACATCTTTTTTTATCCACCAACCGATAAAAAAATCGGAAAAATATGAAAATGGTATTTTGTAGAGAACCTTATCTTCCATCAATACTCCATCTTTTAGCTGGGTGAAGGAATGTTTGTGATGCCAAATTTTATACGGCCCACTCATTTGGTAGTCGATAAAATAACTTCCAGGCTTCCACTCTTTTATAAGCGTTCTCCAAGTTAAAGGAATCCCATGAAGACTGAGTTTATAGTTGATAATAGTCCCTGCTTGAATCTTTAAAGGAGACATACTCGTAATTTTGAAATGTAGAAACGAAGGAGTAATTTTTTCTAAATTTTGCGGATCACAGAAAAAATCAAAAATCTCTTCTACTTTTTTTTTTCAAAATACTGAGCAGTTTCAAGTGAGTTATAAGCCTTAGGCATTCCTAAAAGGTTGACGTTGTTGCAAATTTCATCCATTGCGTCCTGTATCTCTGGGAATAGAAAACGATGACCTAAATTTAATAATGCTTTTGGTTTTACCGTCTGACTATCGAGGATAATTGATGCCATCTCACCGAAAATTAGTCGAAGCATAAATGGAGGTACGGGAAAAAGAGCTGGACGATGTACTGCTCTCCCAAATGCTTTGGTAAACTCTGAGTTGCTAACTGCATTTGGTGATACTGCATTAACAACACCTTTGTACTGATCGTTTTCAATTGCTTTAATATAAATATTGACGAGGTCCTTTACGTGAATCCAGGACATAATTTGTTTGCCATTACCAATTGGGCCACCGGCCCCAAGCTTAAAAATTGGTAGCAGCTTTTGTAGAGCACCACCGTTATTCCCAAATACAACACCCACTCGTGTTATCAAGGTCCTTTTTGAATTTTGAATTTTGTTTGCGGTCGCTTCCCACTCTTGGCAAACATTAGGTAGAAACCCTTTTCCCAGGATGCCATCTTCATTCAAGGTGTCTGGGATATTTGCCTCATAAAGTCCAATCGCTGAGGTAGAGATGAACAGATCAATAGGAGAGTCTAGATACTGATCGATTGCAGAAACTAAATTGGTCGTTCCAAGAATTCTACTGTTAAATATTTTTTTCTTTTGAGCAGTGGACCAACGTCTGTTGGAAATATTTTCGCCCATTAAGTTGATCACAACGTCGACATCTTTTGAACCATCTTCTTTGGTAAATGCTTGACGTGGCGGCAACTCAACTTCAGGATTCCATGAAAAATATTCGACAGGTAAGGAGCTGTCTTTTTGGTGCTTATCAGCGTTTCTCGTGAGTACTTTGACTTGATGGTTATTTTTAACTAATTCTTTGATCAGATATCCACCAACAAAACCTGTCGCTCCAGTGATTAGTACTTTCATGCGTAATCCTTTGTATAATTTCTGTCTATCATTATATTTCCTAGAGTGCCTATAAACAATATCTTAGGATTAGATGTTTACTAGACAGAGGGTAGGCAGGGAGTGATAAGCGCCTAATTACTTATAGTTATTATTGCTTTTCTTTAATAGATTTTTCATTAGTTATCGCTACATTGATGATTAGATTTTTTTCATGGGTTATTGAGCTAGAACAGGATTTCCTGTACTTAGATATATAGAATTGTTTTTAGGGGTCACAAATATGGTTTTTGAAGGTTCTGAAAAAAAAATTGAAATTGTTGTTAGTGAGTCAATTGGTGACCTAAGGCGACGCGGTAGGGATTACTGGGAAAAGCTTGTCTCTAAATGTAACGCAGAAATTATTTCTGAAGTGAAAAATGAAGAAGTGATTGCTTACTTATTAAGTGAGTCCAGTTTATTTGTTTGGAAAAATTCTATTCTAATGATCACTTGTGGAAAAACATCTTTGGTTAACTCTCTTTTAGAATTTATTAAAGACTTTGGTGTCTTGAATATTGAAAACGTGATTTTTCAGCGCAAAAACGAATATTATTCACACCTTCAAATTTCTAATTTTTATGATGATCTCGAAGAGTTAAAAAATATCTTACCTGGATCGGCATGGCGTCTAGGGGAGCTTGATGGACATCATAATTTTATTTTTTATTATGAACAGTCAGAAAGTAAATTTCAGAATGATAAAACCCTTGAGCTATTAATGTATAACCTCGATGATGGGGTTGGAAGGCAACTTCGCTCTGAAAATTTAAACTTAAAGAATATTAGAGATATTTTAGGGCTAGAAGCATTCTTCTCTGATTACATTATTGATGATTTTTTATTTAGTCCCTGCGGCTATAGCGTAAATGGAATTAAAGGGGACTGCTATTTCACTATTCATCTCACTCCGGAGCAAGATGGATCCTATGTTTCTTTTGAAACAAACGATGATAACCTAAGTCACGATGAATTGGTAAAGCACTTTATTACAAAACTTAGGCCTAAAAGCTTCGACACAATTTGCTTTAATTTGACTCAATTAAAAGAATTAAGCGGGCAGACTGTGATCAATAAATGTGATCATGCTATTTCAAAAAAGTTAAATGTTTCTTTTGCTCAACATATCAATAATCCAGTTGCGAGGACTTCATCCAGTTATCAATTACTATAGAAGGGGAAAAATATGTATTCTAATCTTTATGTCGAAGAAAAAATGGAAGATAAATACGCTATTAAATTTAAAGTTAATAAAGTTTTATTCAGCGGTAAATCTCCTTTTCAAACAGTTGATGTTGTTGAAACAGAACTTCTGGGCAAAATGCTTCTAAACGATGGACTCATTATGGTATCAGAGCGAGATGAATTTGTTTACCATGACATGATTGCTCATGTTCCATTGTTTACTCACCCAAATCCGAAAAAGGTCTTAGTCATCGGCGGTGGTGATGGTGGAACGGCCAGAGAAGTTTTAAGACACAAAAGTGTTGAAAAATGTGTGATGGTTGAAATTGATGAAATGGTTGTTAATGCATGTAAAGAGTTTATTCCACAGACATCATCAGCATTAAATGATCCTCGACTTGAATTAATTATTGGAGATGGAATTAAGTATGTTAATGAAACAACGGAAAAATTCGATGTTATTTTAGTTGACTCAACCGACCCTATTGGCCCCGCTGAACCACTTTTTAATATTTCCTTCTACAAAGATATCGAAAAATGCTTGAGTGACGATGGAATTGTTGTTAGCCAAGGAGAGAGCCCATTTTATTTTGATGAAATGCAAAAGAAGCTACTTGGAATCAAAAAAGAAGTTTTTCCTATTACTACCTTATACAATTTTTCTAATTTAACTTACCCCGGTGGTTTATGGTCATTCACCGTGGGATCTAAAAAGTATCACCCTGTTAAAGATTTTGATCAAGAAAGAGTGACTAATTCAGGTTTAACTTTTGAGTATTATAACTCTGGTATTCACCAAGCTGCATTCGCCATTCCATCTTTTATGCGGCAAAATTTAGGAGAATATATTCAAGAATAGGAGACCCTATGAAATACTGGTTAATGAAAACAGAACCAGACGTATTCTCTATTGATGATTTAAAAACAAATCCCAATAAAACAACTCATTGGGAAGGTGTTCGAAATTATCAAGCCCGAAATTTCATGCGCGATGAAATGAAAAAAGGTGATAAAGTGCTGATCTATCATTCTAATTGCCGACCTCCAGGAATTGCCGGAATTGCTGAAGTATGCAAAGAGAGTTATCCAGATCACTTTTCTTGGGATAGAAAATCTGACTACTATGATGAAAAAAGTAGCGCTGAAAACCCAAGGTGGTTTATGGTGGATATAAAATTTAAGAAAAAATTTAGAGAAATAGTTCCTCTCGAAGACTTAAAAAAAGTTAAAGAATTAGAGTCAATGCTTATTTTAAGAAAAGGCAATCGCCTCTCCATTACTCCTGTTACTAAAAAAGAGTTTGAAACCATTGAAAAGATTGGGGGCTAAACTAGCCCCATGCTTTTTCCTTTTTCCATAAGGTCAGCTTTTTCTTCTTCACTCATATTTTGAAACTTTTCAAATAATTGCTTCTTTTGCTCGGGGCTCATGTTTTCAAACATTTTCATTGCTTGCCCAAAGGGAGTGCTTTCATCAGCATGAACCTTTCTAAAGATAATTTTGTCGCCTTCTGTTACAGTTTCAATCATTAATTTTTGTATTTCTTCTCGAATCTGATTAAAGTTGACATCAAGCTTATCTGCAAATTCGTAGATCTTCTCAATAGGGAAACTGACGTTTTTTTGAGGAAATCCATTAGACTCTAAATTTTTGTATAATGATTCAAGAAACTTTTTCTTATTTTCGTCCATATTTTCAAGCATTATTTACCCCCATCTTAAAAGTCTATGGCCAATTAATAAGGTATTGGATAAGCCTTTGCAAGGTTTTCTCAATTTGAAGAGGTAAAGTTCAGATGAAGTCAAAAAGTATTGAATTTTTAAAAGAAAATATCCGCACTATCCCAAATTTTCCTAAAGAGGGAATTCTATTTAGAGATGTGACGACTCTGATGAGAAACCCAGATGCGTTTAACCTGTCTCTTCAATTATTGGCCCAAGAATTATTGGGTGCGCAAGTTGACTATATCGCAGGAATTGAGTCCAGAGGCTTTATTTTTGGAGCCCCTTTAGCGCAAATGTTAGGAGTAGGCTTTATTCCAATTCGAAAAAAAGGCAAACTTCCATGTGACGTGCACCAAGTTGAGTACACATTAGAATATGGTACTGATTTGCTAGAAATTGATAAATCAATAGAGGCAAAAGGAAAAAAGATTGTCTTAATTGATGACTTATTAGCAACAGGTGGAACAGTAATGGCAGCTGCAAAACTGGTGCGTCTTTGTGGTGGGGAAGTACACAAAGCTTTATTTGTTGTTGACCTGCCTGAGTTGGGTGCTGCTGAAAAACTAAATGCTGAAAATATTGCATATAATGCTTTAATATCTTATGAAGGGCATTAAAATAATAGTGTGACTCCAATAACCAAAACTCGCTTTGCACCAACTCCAAGTGGATTTCTTCACCTTGGTAATATTTGTAATTTATTATTAATTCACTGTTATTCAAAATTGGAAAACTTACATTTGAGTCTTCGTATCGATGATATTGATCGCTCTCGGTTTCGTCTAAATTATTTAGAAGATATTTTTCGGGTCGTTGACTTTCTTGGGGTTCC